>Ga0265298_10003641_pt1 | contig 20216 bp, 17 predicted proteins | sample AusTroGonzalo_MG_3_FD_193486 | JGI IMG/M metagenome (GOLD analysis project Ga0265298, IMG submission 193486) | Bovine rumen microbial communities from tropical cattle in Woodstock, Queensland, Australia - Gonzalo_01 | ecosystem: Host-associated > Mammals > Digestive system > Stomach > Rumen ... | reverse complement strand
GTTGAGCTGAGCGATGAGCTTCTTGATGGCGGGGATGAACTCGATGACGCCCTCAGGGATGATGACGGTACCGAAGTTATTGCCGTCAGCAGCACGAACAGCGACAGCGTTGGCGATGTATTCCACGATGTCGTCGAGGCTCATGGCCTTCTGCTCAATCTCCTCAGAGATGAGACAGATGTTGGGCTGAGTCTGCAGGGCGCACTCCAAGGCAATATGGGAAGCAGAGCGACCCATCACCTTGATGAAGTGCCAATACTTGCGGGCTGAGTTACAGTCACGCTCGATGTTACCGATGAGCTCTGAGTAGGTCTTGCAGGCGGTGTCGAAACCGAACGACGTCTCAATCTGCTCATTCTTCAGGTCGCCGTCGATGGTCTTAGGACAACCGATGACCTGAACGCCATAGTTCTTGGCAGCATAGTATTCGGCCAGCACGCAGGCATTGGTGTTAGAGTCGTCGCCGCCAATGATGACGATGGCCTTGATGTCCAACTCGCGGATAATCTCCAGACCCTTCTCAAACTGGTCCACCTTCTCAAGCTTCGTACGACCAGAACCGATCATGTCGAAGCCGCCAGTGTTGCGGTACTCGTCGATGATTTCTTTCGTCAGCTCCATGTAGTTGTGGTCCACCAAACCGCCAGGACCGAGGATGAAGCCGTAGAGACGGTTCTCGGGGTTCAGTTTCTTAATCTGGTCGAACAGACCGGTAATGACGTTGTGGCCGCCAGGAGCCTGACCGCCGGAAAGGATGATACCGACGTTCATCTTTTTCGTGTTGGCTTCGGTAGCAGGTTCAAACTCTACGATGGGCATACCATACGTGTTGGGGAACAGTTTCTTGATTTCCTCCTGGTCGCCGACGCTCTGCGTAGCGGCACCTTCCTTCACTTTCACAGCACCTTGAAGAGCCTTCGGCAACTTAGGCTGATAAGCGGCTCTTGCCTTCTGCAATGCACTTTTTTCCATATGAATATTAAGTTATAAAAAAGAATGATTTGACTTTCGGAATGCAAAATTAATCTTTTTCTGTGAGAAAATAGAAAGAAATGAGCCTTTTTAAGTTTTTTTTTTGATGAAAGTCATTGTATATAGATTTTTTTTTGTATCTTTGACCTTTGAAACAGACAACCTTACATAAAAAGGAGGACAAGATTATGAGTAACAAAAGAGACTTAAAGAAGAGTATTCAAGTGATTTGTGCCGAGCTGCTGACTGAGTGTGTGGCAGCCTCGCTGTATGGAAACAAGGCGCATCAGGAAGATGCCGAGGCGTTGTTCTACAGCATTGTCAGAATGCAACACGATTTCATCTCACGCATTTCTCATCCGGAGCCAGGCATGCCGGCCAAGAAGTATTTCCGTCTGCTCTGCGAACAGTTCACCGCGCAAGCCAGCGAGCTGGTTGACCAGGTTAATAATCTATAAGAAACTATGTCGCTGAAATCTTTCTGCCATTGGCTGTTGTATAAACGCATGGGGTGGACGGCAGAGGTCACAGAGCCCCACACGGAAAAGTTTATCATCTGTCTGGCCCCACACACCAGCAACTGGGACTTCATCATCGGCGTGTTATACAGTCGCGCCGAAGGGCTGAAAAGCAATTTCCTCATGAAGAAGGAATGGTTTTTCTGGCCTTTGGGGCCATTGTTCCGTAAGATGGGCGGCATTCCCGTTTGGCGCAGCAAGAAGACGAGCATGACGGACAACCTTGCCGAGACTGCGCGCCAGGCGGAAACCTTCATGCTCTGCATCACGCCAGAGGGTACCCGTTCAGCTAACCCAGAATGGAAGAAAGGCTTCTATTTCATTGCCCAGAAGGCGGGTATCCCTATCCTACTCTACGGCGTGGACTACGAGAAACGACTTATCCGCTGCACCAAGACCATCGTTCCCAATGGCGACGTAGAAGGACAGATGCGCGAAATCAAACTATATTTCAAGGATTTCAAAGGCAAAAAGCCCGAGAACTTCACCCTCGGGCAGCTATAACATGAAGAGATTTTCCCTATACCTATTATATATATGTTTATTGGCATGCGCCCAGCATGCTTTCTCACAAACCGCGACCACTACAACCTGCTGGGGAGACATTGACTACCGGGACGACCCCTGGGTCAAAAACATCTCCTACCCCGCCAAGGTCACACAAGGACTCCAGAACCGTCACTTGTCCCTGTGGGCCAGTCACGGCAGATACTACGACCAGGCCGAAGGGCGGTGGCGCTGGCAACGGCCGAAACTCTTTGCAACCACTGAAGACCTCTTCACGCAGACCATCGTCGTCCCCTACCTCATCCCCATGCTTGAAAACGCCGGTGCCGTAGTCTTCACCCCCCGTGAGCGTGACTGGCAGACGGAAGAGATTATCGTCGACAACGACGGTTCCCTGCGAAACTATATCGAGGTGACGTCACACGGCAAGTGGCAGAGCACCGGACTGCCGGGCTTTTCCTGGCACGCCGGCAACTACATCGACGGCGAGAACCCTTTTGAGGCTGGTACGGCGCGCATGGTGAAGACCACCAGCAGCAAGTCGCGCTACTCGTTGGCCACCTACCAGCCTGACTTCCGCAAGGCTGGACGCTATGCCGTCTATGTCAGCTATCAGACGCTGCCCAACAGCATCAGCGACGTACTCTATACAGTCTGGCACCGCGGCGAGCGCACCCAGTTCCACGTCAACCAGCAGATGGGCGGTTCCACATGGGTCTATCTCGGCACGTTCGACTTCGATGCCGGCTACAGCGAGTTCAACCGCGTCACCGTCTCTAACCAGAGTGGACAGAACGGCGTCGTAACGACTGATGCCGTACGCTTTGGCGGCGGCATGGGCAACATTGCCCGCAACGGTGTCAACAGCGGTATGCCACGAGCCTTGGAAGGTGCACGCTACTATGCCCAATGGGCTGGCATGCCCTATGCCGTCTATAGCACGAAGAACGGCGAGAACGACTACGGCGACGACATTAACGTCCGCTCACTCATGACCAACCTGCTGGGCGGAGGGTCCTGCTATATGCCCAACATCGAAGGGCGCAAGGTTCCCATCGAACTCTCTTTAGCCATCCATAGCGACGCCGGTTACGCCGCCGACGGCCAGAGCATCTATGGTCCGCTTGCCATCTGCACCACCGATTTCCATGAAGGCAAGCTGGCGGCAGGCATCTCACGTCAGGCGTCCTACGACCTGGCAGAGGCGCTGCTAAACAATGAAGAAAGGGACATTCGCAGTAAATTCGGACAATGGACGCGACGCGACCTCTTCGACCGCAACTATTCTGAGACGCGCCTGCCAGAAGTGCCCAGCGCCATTCTTGAGACGCTGTCGCACCAGAGTTTCCCAGATATGCGCTATGGTCAGGATCCTAACTTCCGCTTCACGCTGGCACGCTCTATCTACAAGACTATTCTGCGCTATGTTAACGACCTGCACGAGCAGTCGGCAGTCGTCACTCCATTGGCACCCAACAACTTCCGCATAGAATTCGAGAACAAAGGCGAGGTGAGGCTGAGCTGGAGCCCCGTCATCGACCCGCAGGAGTCCTCGGCAAAGCCAACGGGATATGTGGTATATACGGCTATCGGCGACGCCGACTTCGACAACGGCACCTTAGTCCGCAAGGAGTCCTTCGACCTGAAGCTGAAGCCCAACATGCTCTACCACTTCAAGGTGGTTGCCATCAACAAGGGCGGACGCAGTTTCCCCACCGAAGTGCTCTCGGCATACTATCATCCGCGTGCCAGCCAGACACTTATGATTGTGAACGGCTTCCACCGGCTCTCCTCGCCAGCCATCAGGAACACGGCGGAGGAACAGGGTTTCGATTTGGACAACGACCCGGGCATCACCTACGGACCAACCTTCGGCTGGTTGGGCAGACAACTGAACTTCAACCGCACACAAATTGGAATAGAGGAAGGCGGACTGGGCTACAGCGGTGAGGAACTGGCAGGCCATCTGATAGCAGGCAACGACTTCAACTACGTCATGACCCACGCCAAAGCCATGGCGAAGGCCGGAGCCTACAACATTGTCAGCAGTTCCAGCGAGGCGGTCGAGTCGGCTAAGGTCAGACTCTCCAACTACGCCATGCTGGACCTGCTGTTAGGTCTGGAACGCGACGACGGCCACAGCCTGGTTCTTTACAAGACGTTCACTTCTGGCATGCAGCACATGCTGGAGCAATATACGTCTCACGGCGGTGCCCTGCTGGTTAGCGGTGCCTATGTGGGCAGCGACATGATGAGCAGCCTGGACCAGAACTTCATGGCTAAAGTGCTGCGCTGCCGCTATGTAGGACGGAACACCAATCCCGACAATACAGTCAAAGGGCTAGGCACTATCTGGCAGTACTGTCACGAACTCAACGAGACGCACTATGCCGCCACGTCGACGGACATCCTCCAGCCCATCCAACCGGCTTACGCCGTCATGCAGTATGCCGACGGTCAGAATGCCGCCATTGCCTACAAGGGCGGCGACGCACGCCTCTTCGTCATGGGCTATCCCTTCGAGTGCATCCAGGGCGAGCAGATGCAGGCGTCCATCATGCAAGGAATCATTAACTATCTATTAAAATAACTAAGAACTATGTACAAGATTCAAACCAATTCCAGCGGTACACGCAGCATCGAGATTGCTGACGAGCACCTCCAAACCATCGAAGAGTATCAATTCTTCCGAGACCTCATCGACTCCAACGGCTATGTGGACGAACAGGTACTCGAGAAACTGAAACTGAACATCCGCGCCATGCTGGAGTCAGAGGCTGGCAAGGACAAGCGGCTCCTCGACCTCTGCTTGGATGTCATCTACCATCCTAACATGAAGGCGTTCGGCCTACAACAGCTCGTACTGCTCTACATCAACTGGAAGGACCGCGGCAACGACAGCCTCGGCACGACGACACGCGCCTTCCAAGGAACACCGTTTAATTAAATGGTACCCCGGCTGACAGATTTCCTGCCGACGACGAAGAAGGAGTTGGAACTGCGGGGATGGGATGAGGTGGACGTCATCCTGTTCTCTGCCGACGCGTATGTCGACCACCCCTCTTTCGGCGCTGCCGTCATAGGGCGCTCGCTCGAAGCGGCAGGATTCCGTGTGGCTATCGTGCCGCAGCCTGACTGGCACGGCGACTATCGCGACTTCAAGAAACTGGGGCGCCCGCGGCTGTTCTTCGGCATCGCCCCAGGCTGCATGGACTCGATGGTCAACAAGTACACCGCCAACCGCCGCCTGCGCTCCGAGGACGCCTACTCGCCAGACGGTCGTCACGACATGCGGCCGGAGTATCCCACCATTGTCTATTCCAAAATCTTGCGCGAGCTCTTCCCCGATGTGCCCATCGTCCTGGGCGGCATCGAGGCCTCGCTGCGCCGGCTCACCCATTACGACTACTGGCAGGACCGCCTGCGCCCTTGCATCCTCTGCGATGCTCCCGCCGACATCATCATCTACGGCATGGGCGAAAAGCCGATAGTGGAATTAGCCCATAGACTGGCTGAGGGTTCACCCATCAGCACCATCCGCGACATCCCACAGACCGTCTATCTCGCTCAAGACGTCACCTCGCAAGCCGACGACATCGTGCTGCATAGCCACGAAGAGTGCCTACGCGACAAGCGTTGTCAGGCCGAAAACTTCCGCCACATCGAGGAACAGTCGAACATGATGCACGCCAAGCGCCTCCTCCAGCCGCTCAAAGCCATTCCGCATTCCTCATTCCTCATTCCTCATTCCACGGTAGTGGTTAACCCACCCTACCCGCCGATGACTACTGAGGAGCTGGATGCCTCGTTCGACTTGCCCTACACACGCCTGCCGCACCCCAAATATAAGGGCAAGCGCATTCCGGCGTACGACATGATTAAGTTCTCGGTCAACATCCACCGAGGCTGCTTCGGAGGCTGTGCCTTCTGCACCATCTCCGCCCATCAGGGAAAGTTCATCAGCTGCCGTTCCAAGGAGAGCATATTAAAAGAGGTGAAGCAAATCCTACAGATGCCCGACTTCAAAGGCTACCTCTCCGACCTCGGAGGCCCATCGGCCAACATGTACGGCATGCACGGCAGAAACCGGAACATCTGCGAGAAGTGTAAGCGCCCAAGCTGCATACATCCGCAAATCTGTCCCAACCTCGACACCAACCACTCGAAACTACTTGAAATATATCGGGCCGTCGACGCACTGCCCGGCATCAAGAAGAGCTTTATAGGAAGCGGCGTGCGCTACGACCTCCTACTATACAAGAGCAAGGACGAGGCCACCAACCGCGCGGCACAGGAGTACACACGCGAACTCATCACACGCCACGTCAGCGGAAGGCTGAAGGTTGCACCAGAACACACCAGCGACCGCGTGCTGATGCTCATGCGAAAACCATCATTCCAGCAGTTCTACGACTTCAAGCGCATCTTCGACCGCATCAACCGCGAGGAACATCTCAACCAGCAAATCATACCCTACTTCATCTCAAGCCACCCAGGCTGTACCGAGGCAGACATGGCACAGCTGGCAGACCTCACCAGAAAGCTGGGCTACAGGCTCGAACAGGTACAAGACTTCACCCCGACGCCGATGACCGTCTCGACCGAGATGTTCTACACCGGCTACCATCCCTATACCCTGGAGCCCGTCGCTACCGCCCACACACAGCAAGAGAAGCTCGCCCAGCGACAATACTTCTTCTGGTACAAGGACGGACAGCGCGGCGCCCACCCTTCTATAAACGGCCACAGCAGCCAGCCCCCTCACCCTCCCAAGAACGCACATACTCCCCAGCCCGCTCACCCTCCCAAGAACGCACATACTCCCCAGCCCGCTCATGGAAATCATCGAACAAAACCTCGTCCCCAAGAACCCCAAAAAGAAAAGCGAGGACGGAATCGTCGTAACCGCTGACTTTATAGCCGTCATCGACGGCAGCACCTCCAAGTCCGACTACCGCCACAGCCTGCTGCGCTCAAACGGTCGCCAGGCAATGCTATTGGTGAGCCGATACATCCGGCGCATGCCGAAAACCACCACGTGCGAACAGTTCATGCGCGGCGTCACAGCCTACGTCCGACGGCATTACAAGAAAAGCATGCTGCCACGCCTGGCAGAGCATCCAGAAGACCGACTGACATGTTCAGTCGTCGTCTACAGCCGCCTCAACCGCGAAATCTGGATGATTGGCGACTGCCAGGCATTGGCCATCCCACACCCCTCCCAAAAGGAAAGGAAACCAACCCAGCAGTTCACACCTCCTTCTGTAGAGGCAGGGGAAAGTTTCTTCTTCGACAACCCCAAGCCCTACGAGGCAGAACTGGCAGCCATGCGCGCCGACGAGGTAAGACGCCAGCTGGCCGACGGCAAGACCGTCGACCAACTGCTACGCAACGACACGGCACGCCCCGTCATCATCCCCCGCATGATAGAGACCATGCGCCAACAAAATACTTCATATAGCGTGGTCGATGGCTTCCCCATCGACAGGCTCCACGTCCGCATCGTGCCTCTTGACTTCCAGCCCTGGGAGATTGTCCTCGCCTCCGACGGCTACCCCTTCCTCTGTCCCACGTTAGAAGAAAGCGAGAGCCGCCTCCGCCAGCAACGCGAAGACGACCCTCTGAACATCGGCCCGCGCTTTCAAGCCACGAAAGGTTTCCATCCTGACTTCAATTCCTTCGACGACCGCGCCTACATCCGTTTCAGCATTTAAACTTCTTGTCAGCTTTCAACAGATATTCGCCTATCTGGACGGCGTTGAGGGCGGCACCCTTGCGAATCTGGTCGCCAGAGAGCCAGAAGGTGAGGCCGTTCTCGTCGCTGAGGTCCTTACGGACGCGACCAACATAGACGTCGTCCTTGCCGGCAGTTTCCAACGGCATGGGATAGACGAGGTTGGCGGGGTCGTCGACCAGCGTACATCCGGGAGCAGCGGCAATGGCCTTCTGGGCCTCCTCGACGCCGAGGGGACGCTCGGTCTCAATCCACACACTCTCGGAGTGGCTGCGCAACGAACTGACACGCACACACATGGCTGAACACTTGGCATCGGTATGCATAATCTTCCGTGTCTCGTTGTACATCTTCATCTCCTCCTTGGTATAGCCGTTAGGCTGGAAGACGTCAATCTGCGGAATGACGTTATAGGCCAGCTGGTGGGCAAACTTCTTAATAGTCTTCACTTCGCCGAATTCTACCATTTCCTTGTACTGCTGCTGCAGTTCGGCCATAGCGGCGGCACCGGCACCCGAGGCGCTCTGGTAGCTGCTGACATGGATGCGCTTGATGTGGCTGAGCTTCTCTAACGGCTGGAGCACGACGACCATCATGATGGTGGTGCAATTGGGGTTAGCGATGATGCCACGTGGACGGTTCAGCGCATCCTCGGCGTTACACTCAGGCACCACCAAGGGAACGTCGTCGTCCATACGGAAGGCGCTGGAGTTGTCAATCATCACGCAGCCATACTTGGTGATGGTCTCGGCAAACTCCTTCGACGTACCGGCACCGGCTGAGGTGAATGCGATGTCGATGTCCTTGAAATCGTCGTTATGCTGGAGCAGTTTGACCGTCAGTTCCTTGCCGCGGAAGGTGTACTTCGTGCCGGCGGAACGCTCTGAGCCAAACAGTACTAATTCGTCCATGGGGAAATTTCTCTGGTCGAGGATGCGTAAGAACTCCTGACCCACGGCGCCCGAGGCACCTACAATTGCTACTTTCATATCTTACTATTTTTATTATTTTACCTTTTTACTTCTTTACCTCTTTACCTTTATTTTACTTTTTTCCAACCACAACAAAGCCGCCGTTCTCGGGAATGGTGATGGTCAGCTGCTGCTTCTTGTTCTGCTTCAAGGTCTTGACACTACCGACCAGAGTGGGGTCGTTGGTGTATTTAGGATCGTCAGCATAGACGGTCAGCTGGCTGTTCTTGTCGAACATGGGCAGCGAAATAACCTTCTTCAGGGGCTGCTGTTCGGCATTGATGCCTGCCACATACCATGTATCGCCAGAGCGACGGGCAATGATGGCATACTTGCCAGGATAGCCGTCGATGAAGCGAACCTCGTCCCATGTAGTGGGCACCTGCTTCATGAAGTCGATGGCCCAGGCTGGTGCGTCCTGCAGGTTGTTGGGAGCCAGGGCAAAGTGCTGGACGCTGCTCTGGAACAGTACGGCGGTTGCCAAAGCATAGACATCGCTGGTACGGCGGTAAGTACCGCGGTCGTTGCCGGTGCTATAGCGCTTATTGAGTGCACTGCCACCCCAGTCCATCGAGGCCACCGTGTTGCGGATGAAGACGTGGGTACAGCCATTCTTGGCCTCAGCATCACAGGCGCCCTGTCCAAAGCTCAGGTTCTCGGAGGCCAGCACAGCCTCGGAGGCCACATAGTTAGGATACATGCGCTCCCAGCCGCGAGGCAGGGTACATCCGTGGAAGATACATTGCAGACCAAACTCGTTGGCATCGGTCAGGATGTCCTCGTAAAGCTGCATCATCACCTGCTTGTCACCGCCGAAGAAGTCGACCTTGATGCCTAAGATACCATTCTCCTGCATCCACTTCATCTCCTTGCGGCGTACTGCCGAGCGGTCCATCTTCTGACGCGGACCCTGAGGGGCGTCGTTCCAGAAACCGTTACTGTTGTACCACAGGAACAGTCCCACGCCCTTCGACTTGGCGTATGCTGCCAGTTCAGCCACCTTATCGTAGCCAATCTGCGAGTCCCAATGAGCATCGACGAGCACAGAACGGTAGCCGAGGGCGGCTGAGAAGTCGATATACTCCTTCTGCTCCTTATAGTTACAGCTGTTGTCCATACGGATTATCCACGACCACGTGCCCTTGCCGTAGGTGTAGTCCTTCGAAGCCTTGTACTTGGGCTGGACAAGGTCGTTGGCAACGGTGGTCTCCACGATGGGAGCCAGCGTTGTGCCGAGGGTCATCGTACGCCAGGGAGTGAGTGCAGGCAAAGCAACCTTGGCATTGGGCGTACCCCAGCCGTCCATCTCTTCTTTCTGCGGGAAACCGATACTGTATTTGTCGCCACCATCGTTCTTCAGGCAGCAACCGACGTAATTGCCGTCAGTCCCAGTCTCGGAAACAATGACCCATCCTTCTTTCGTTGCTTGCGCTCCACGCCCTTCTTTTGTTGGTTGCGTAGTCATCGCAACACTCGGCACCTTAAACAGGCAGGGGAATGTATAACCCTGCCCCCAGCCGTTCTTGCCAGTGGCATCGTCCCAAGTGTAGGACGTCTCGTAACTAGGATAGGTACGAGCGAAACCGCCCATCGGCTTTACCTGCGGACACAGGAAGGTGGTGGTGCCTTCGGGCATAATGAAGCTGCTGGCCTCACCCTCGACGACAGCACTCAGCATGTCCCTTTTGGGAGCATAGATCTTGTAGCGGAAGGCCACATCACGGCCCGTCACACGGAAGATGACGTCGAGTGCACGCTGACCACCCTTCTCGAACTGACAGACAGCCTCGGTGGCCTGATAGCTTACGTGGCTCTGCTTGATGGTCTTCAGGTCATACTCGTCGGTCACGGTGCTTACCGTGCAGTCTTTCAGCGTCATGGCCATCGACAGGTCGCCGAAGTTCATCAGCACACCTAAAGGCGACGGCATGATAAATGTCGTACCGTCAAGACTCACCTTGTAAGTGGGGCGTCCTGAAATGTCGCTCACCGTTACCGTAACATGTCCGTCAGGACTGGAAAAACTCTTCTCTGTAGCCGATACACTCAGCACCGCCAATGCCATCAGGACAAAGGCCTGGATTCTCTTCATTATCATTTTTTTCATGCAAAATGGTTATTCTGCGACAAAAGTACAATAATTTTTTGGAATAATCAAGTTTTTATTGTATTTTTGTCGTCTGATTGCGAAAAAGTAAAAAAATGGAGAACAAAGAACAACTGCATACAGAGGTGAAGGCGAGTTCCAAGGAACAGCTGCGCAACGGGCTGAAGTCGAGTCCAAAGCTAAAACGGTTTCTGGACTACCTCATCATGAACCAGCGCGACGCCAGGCCAAGATGGTACATCCGGATGTTGGCTCCGTTGTACCAGCACCGCGGACGAAGCTCAAAGATTTACCATAGCGTCCGACTCGACACGCCACCCTACCGCCGTTTCTGGTTAGGACAGCACAGCGTGGTGGAGTCGTTCTGCTGCATCAACAATGCCGTTGGTGACGTCACCATTGGCGACTATACGCGCATCGGCATCCATTCAACCGTCATCGGTCCCGTGTGCATTGGCAGTCACGTCAACTTGGCTCAAGGCATTACGGTAACGGCCCTAAATCATAACTTTGACGACGCAACTAAACGCATTGATCAACAAGGCGTTTCTACAAAGCCCGTCGTCATCGGCGACGATGTCTGGATAGGTGCCAACAGCGTCATTCTGCCCGGCGTTACCATAGGTACGCATTGTGTCGTCGCAGCTGGAGCAGTCGTCACGAAAGACGTTCCAGGCAACTGCATCGTGGCTGGCGTACCGGCAAGAATCATCAAGTACCTTGAACAGGAAGTCCAACAAGCATGATTTTTTATTTCACAGGAACGGGAAATACGCGATGGGCGGCTGAACAGCTGGCCGAAGCGACAGGCGACACGCTGAAGTTCATCCCCGACGAACTGAGAAAGGCCGCACTGCAACCGGAAGGAGAACAGGCAGGCGGGCCGCTGAACTACCAGTTAGCGGAAGGGGAACGCCTGGGATTCTGTTTTCCTACTCACGGATGGCAACCGCCACACATCGTGCGGGAGTTCATTCGCCGCGCCACGTTCATTGCTGCGCCACAGTCAGAAAGAGAGAGAGTCCCATCGTCCATCACCAATAGCCAATCACCTTACGTCTATGCCGTTACGACCTGCGGCGACAACATGGGGCATGCTATGCGCATACTGAACAAGGAATTGGGACGGAAGGGACTGAAAGCCGACGCCACGTTCGCCGTGGTGATGCCGGAGTCAAACGTCTGCTTCTCGTTCTTGCACTTGGACACGCCTGAGAACGAGGCGCGGAAGATTGCCGCCGCACGCATACGGATGGCTGACATCTGCGAGAAGGTGAAGCGCTGCCAACGGGGTGTTGAGGAGCTGGTGAAGGGTGCCATACCATATACTTACACCTACGTCATCGGCGGTTACTACAACAAGCACCTGATTACCGACAGCCATTTCTGGGTGGACGAAGCAGCGTGCATCCGCTGTGGACTGTGCGCCAAGCTGTGCCCCGTGGACGACATCACCAATTTGCCGCCGCGCTGGAAGCACGACGGCAGTTGTACGAATTGCTTAGCCTGTTACCACCATTGTCCACAACATGCCATCCATTGGGGCAAGATGAAACGCGGACAATACCTTTTTAAGAATAAAAAAATAAAAAAATAAAAGAAAAAAAATAAAAAACGAGAAATAAGTAATAAGAAATAAGAACAGAAAGAAGTGAGGGTGGCCTCACTTCTTTCTGTTAGTATATGCGGGGGCCGAAGATCGTTGTACCGATGCGAACCATCGTCGAGCCTTCCTGGCAGGCTATGAGGTAGTCGTGACTCATGCCCCACGAGCGCTCACAGAAGTAGTCGGCATCAGCGAAGTAGTCGGCCTTCACCTCGTCGAAGAGACTCCGTGCCAGGCGGAACTCACTGCGAATCTGCTCCATATCATCGACGTAGGAAGCCATCATCATCAGTCCGCAGATACGCACATGCTCCAGCGAACGCCACTCGCCGCCCTTTAACAGTTCACGCAGGGCATCGGGCGTCAGTCCGTATTTGGTTTCTTCCTCGGCTATGTGCAACTCCAACAGCACATCAATAACACGCCCGTTCTTGGTAGCTTGCTTATCAATCTCACGAAGCAGTTTGAGCGAATCGACAGCTTCTATCATCGTGATGTAGGGAGCGATATACTTGACCTTATTCGTCTGCAGGTGTCCAATAAAATGCCAGCGGATGTCCTTCGGCAGTTCGTCCACCTTCTGGCGCAGTTCCTGCTCGTGGCTCTCGCCGAAGATGCGCTGTCCTTCGGCATATGCAGCTTCGATATACTCCTTGGGATGGTACTTGCTGATGGCCACTAAGCGCACGCCCTCAGGCAGGCTGTCGAGCACTTGACGAATATTTCCCTTGACGTCGTACATCACTCTTCGCTTTTCACTTCCTTGCCGTATTCATAGACATCCATCAACGCGGTCTCGGCGACGCTGGCGATGACGTAGTCTATCATCGAGGTTCCCATTACGCTCTCGATACTGGCCACGGCACCCTTCAGCGTACCGGCCTGAACGAGGTAATAGACGTTGGAACGCTTTTCCTTCTCCGACTTCTCGTCGATGGTGATGAACTGCAGCTTAGCCCTATACCAGCGGTCGGCCAGTTCCTCGTCAGAGAAGAATACCTCCTTGTATGTTGCCTTGTTGATGTTCTCGATGGTGAACTCGCCGCTGATGTAGCTTGACATCTCTTCCATGATGCGGCTTTCTGCCTCAGTAAACGACAGGGCATCAACGACATACGATTCTTTTACTTTCTTCTGCAAGCCATCCTCCATCACTTTCTCGTAGCTGATCTTGCACTCAAACCAGATGGCTGTTCTTGATCTCATCATAATTATCTACCTTTTTACTTTTTTACCTTTTTACTTTTTTACTTTTTTACTTTTTTCCGTCTGGTGTTTGTACGCCGCGGCTGTTAGTACCACCCATCGCTTTCTTCTTCTGATTGGTGATGCGCTCTATGATGCTGCTGGCCACTAACTGCGAACGTTCAGGCGACAAACCTGCCTCAGCACCTAACTCGCTCTGGAGCTTCATCAGTTCGTTGACGGTATTCTCGCTCTCAGTCATGAACTTCTTCTCGCTGTTGTTCATGTAGTTATTGTTGTAGATCTTGGAGAGTACGCGGTCGGCCTCTTTCTCATAACGCTTACGGAAAATCTCCTCGGCCTTGGCCTGGTAGGCACGCTCCATATCCGCGTCGGGCACTAAGGAGTCGCCGTCGCTGGCAACGCCCAGCTCGTCAGGCGAGAAGCCGTCATCCAACAAATCGTCAGTCGCCTGGCGCGGCGCAGGTTTCACAAACTCCACTTGCTCCGTCTCAGGCACCATCTCGAAGAAGATACCCACGCAGATCGCTGCTATAATACCCGCTATAATCAATGCTCTCAACGTATTGAAAGTATTGTGGCGCGAGCGGATGGCAGCCATCATGGCCTGCGGACTGGCATAACGGTCTTCAGGCGACTCGCTGGCGGCCTTCTTGTAAGCCTGGCGGTATTCCAGAGGAATATCTGACGTGTCACAGATGGCCGTCATGAACTTGGCAATACTATAGACATCGCAACGCTCGTCGATGGTGCCGCGGTCCAGTACTTCAGGTGCCACAAAGTCAGCACACTTGCCATAGAAGGCGCGCTGGTCTTTCAGGCCAAAGTAGAAAGAACCGTGTGACAGCAGCATGATGGCATTGTCGCCCTTGCGCACAAAAACGGTTTTCGGCGAGAAGCATACGTGATAGATGCCCTGCTGGTGAAGGTATGTCGTCGTATCGACAAGTGCCTTAAACACATCTCCGTAGAAGTCTTTCTGTGCCACTACAGCAGGGTTGTCAATCAGCAGCTGTTCGACAGTCATGTAGTTACCAGGTTCCAATGTCAGCTGGCTGATGACGCCGTCTTCCTTGACGACGTCGAAGTGCAGCTGGTGGCGCGTGGCCAGCGTCTTGTTCTTCTCGGCTTCCTCTTCCAGGGCTTTCGAGAACGTAATGCTTTCGTGCAATTCCTTCCGCACGTCAACGGTTCCACGCCACTTGCCGTCGGTCTGCTGACGATAATAGTCACCTATGGGTAACCAGTATTTCTTGTTACGGACATCGTTACGTGCTTCCAATAATTCTTCGTAGTTCATGCTTATTTCAGTTTAGTCTTGCACAACCAGCACGCTGCGCAATGGTTTTCTATTTAGCACGCAAAAGTAATCATAAAAAATGAAACACACAAACTTCCTGCGTGTTTTTTCCATAAAAGGGCAAACTTTCCTCAACAAATCATGTCTTTGTTAGCCAAAGATGAAGAGCAACGAGAAGTAAAGCTGGGCTAGCAGGATGTAGAACAACAGGTAAGGAGCGGCTAAGCGTAAGCCATACAAGAGGGCGTCATAGACGTCTTCCAGCATCTGGAAGGTGCCTGCCACCATGCCGTAGAGCACAGCTGCCGAGAGCAGCCCAAAGGCTACCACCGGAACGAGGCTTGCCGAGAACGGCGACGGCCAGAGTGTTCCCGAGGCCGAAAGCAGTATGGCGTGAGGTGCTACGGTAAGCAGCAAGACGATGCCGATATAGGCCACCAGGAACAACAGCGTGATGATGCGTGCCCGGCTGGCTCGGAAGGAACGGTGTATCTTGAGCAGTCCACTACGCACCATGCAGCCTATGGCAGCTGCCAGCAACAGTAGCCATACGAGCAATGGTGTCGCCAGCATCTCGGCAGAGTGTCCGAGGAACCAGCGTATGCCTTCTCCGGAGAGCATGGAGCGTACGCCGCTGTCGGGCATCGCAGCACTCCATATCCACGACACCAGCACCAGTAGCAGCTGTACGACTATCAGCGCACAAGCCACATATGGCAATAACTTATGAATCCTAATTTCCCTCAATGCTCTATAACTTCAATTCTTCAATTTACTCACTGTCTGGCATCAGGTTGTCAAGATCCAGTATTCTGAGTTCCAGGGCGCGGACAGCCAGACGGGTGGCATTGACGCTCTCGCCTGAGGGGAACAGCTTTTTGACGAGTTCGTTCTGGCGCTTCTCCAGACTCTTCACGCCGAAGGGCATACCACGCAGGTTGGTAATCTGCTCCTTGGTGTAACCAAGTGCCAGATGGCGCAGGAAACGCTCGTCGTACTCGTCAATCTCGTAGTTGATAAGAGCCTCCTGACGTGCCAGCTGCGACGAAACGGCATGTTTGAAGCGCTCGACAATTTTCTTGAGGATGGGTTCGTTGAACACCAATTCCTTACCCTCCATAACGGCGAGTACATCGCGGCGCGTCAGCAGTTCGCCACTCTTCAGGATGATGCCGTCGGCTCCGGCGTCTAACACATCGACCCATAGTTTCTCGTTCAGTATCTCGCCGGTAAAGATGAGTATCTTCACCTGTTTGTAGAGTTCCTTGGTCTGGCGGCATATCTCCACGCCAACGGTAGTAGAGCCTCCCAGTCCGAGGTCGAGCAACACCAGGTCGGGTTGCTGCTGTTTGATGAGTTTCCAGTAGGCTGCCTCACAGTCGGCAGTACCAATGACCTCTGCCTCAGGTATTTCATTGCGGACAATGCCTTGTGTGCCTTTGAGTTCGAGGGGCACATCCTCGACGATAATAAGTTTGAACTTTTCCATCTGCGTTATTGACGTTTTATGTTGTTTATTCTACTTTTTCGCGGCAGGCAGTATTACCTGTGCCGACAAGCCCTGGACGCTGATGCCGCAACCCCTATGCAGGGTGGCATCGCCATGGTCTCGTACTATCTGCCGGCAGAGCAGGTAGTCGAAGTCTGACAGATCAGCCCCGAGCCTAACGTCGAAGGCAACGTAATTGCCGTCGCGCACCTCTGCCCTCACCTCCTCCGGCTTCAGGATGTCGAACAGGTGGTGCAACAGGTTGGCATCGCCTAACACCTGTTGGCCATAGAGTTCCATCTTGCCGATGTGCAGCTTCACCTGTTCCACCTGGTGCATGGCCTGCTCGCTCAGTATGCCGTAGAGGTTGCGGTAGTAGTCCACCACCTCGCCCAGCGAGCGGATGTCCTTGTCGCCCACCAGCTGACTGATTCGGCTGGGGTAATACATCGTCTCGTGCTTCAGGGCCGACAGACAGTTGTCGAGCACGGCATTGACGACGTGGAGCTTGTTGTCCTCCAGTTCGGCACGTCGCAACTCGTCGTCCGCCATCTCGATATTCTCTAATTGTATGCGCTCGCGGCGGTGCCGGTCATAGAGCTTATGGCGGTAGTAGAGCATGTAGTAGGCGGGGAATATGAGCAACAGGATGATGATCAGCAGGATCATGGCGATACGTTTGTTGCTCTGCGACTGTTGCATGTTACGGCAATAGTCGGCCAGCGTATTGTCAGCCGAGAGTTCCTTGAACAGCTGCGTATATACCTTATTATTATAGGCATAGTATTCCCACTTATGCAGCGCCAGGGCTGCTACGGCACTCTCGTTGCGGATGTCGAGGATAATCTGGTAGTTGGTGTCCAAGCTGTCGCGAAGCCAGAGGATTTCCGCCGGTGTCTGTGACGTGTCGCCATTGGCAAGCATCAGTCGGTTCCCCTGAGGATGGAGCGACAAATACTGCTCGTTGAGGTATTTCCGGCAGGAGTCGGCAAACTGCAGCGTCTTCTCGTAATGCTGGTTGACGTTGCAGAAGTAGGCGGAGTCGGCATAGACGTGGGCCTGACTCAAGTAGTCCTGCGCGGCGGCGGTCGTAGTCCCACCAAAACCTAACAACCCTACCAAACCTATCAGCCAGACAATCCCTGCCACGACCTTCTTACCCTTTGGCAGTCGGAAGAAGAAGCGCGAACCCTTGCCGAGTTCGCTCTCGGCGGAAATCTGGCAGACGCTGAACAGCTGGCTCATCTTGCGATACTTCTCGATGATGCCCTTGCAGTTCATGAGTCCGAAGCCGTGACCGCCATCCAGCTTGTGGTTGAAGACGTGTGCCAGCGACTCTTCGTCCATGCCTCGTCCGGTGTCGGCGACAGAGATTTCCACGTAGCGTTCCTCGTCGGCGGCAGTAATGGTGACGCTTCCTCCGGCGTCGGTAAACTTCCGGGCATTGTCTGCCAGGGTGTTGATCATGAAGAGTGTCAGCACGCGGTCGGCTTTCACCGTGGCTTCGGTGGGTTCCACCTTGAGGGTGACGCCCTTCATCTCGAACCCTGTCTTTCCGCGGGCAACGATGTCGAAGAGTGGCTGTAGGGGGAAGCTCTCCACGTGGAGGCTGAGTTCGCCCTGGCGCATCTGGATCCATTGCGTCAGCAGGTCGTTCTGCTCGTTGATCTTGTCCGTCAGTTCGCGGATGTATTCCAGGCGTTCGGCATTATGGCGCGAGACTTGTTCTTCCGTCTGTCCTGCTTCTGCTTCCTCCGACACTTTGCTCACCTCGTGGCGGATGCGGTCGATGAGGGGTATGATGCTCATGACCAACGACACCTTGGCACGCTGTTCCAGACTGCGGCACTCTGACCGCTCGACACTCAGCCGGCGCAGCTTCAGGTCGTCGGCTTTCTGTTCCAGGACGTCGTCTAACTCGTGGTCTTCCTGTCGGCGCCGGTTCAGATAGTTGAAGAGCCACAGCAGGAACACTAACAGGAGGATGGCTGCGACGACTGCCGCCAGCATCCAGTTCAGTTGGATGGCCGACTTGTCATACTGTGCAGCACGAGCCTCCAGCTCGCGGTCCTGACGTGTCTGTTCCTGTACGTCTAAGTAGAGGTTGCGGTTCTGGTCGCTGGCGTCCTTGTCGTTCAGGGCGGCATAGACCACACTCAGCTGTTCGCGGATGCTCGCCACAAGGTCTGGAGCCTGATTGATGGCGCTGTCGGCGAGTGCCAGGTTCAGATGTCTGAGGGCCAGCGAGTCGTTGCCCAAGGCGTGATAGCAGGATGCCAGCGTACGGTATGCGCCGGCTATCTGATAGACGTCGCCGAACTGTTCAAACAAGTGCAGGGCGTCCTCTGCCATCTCGAGGTCGCCCGTATGTTCTGCCACAGCCTCTTTGGCCTGGGCTTCGAAATAGGGAATATGGAAACGTTGGGCAACTGTCAGGCAACGGCTGAGGAAGTCCATCTCCTCCTGATAGATTTCCTCTGGCGATCCCTCGGTAATGATGCCTCCCGCACCGACATTATAAAGGTAGTTGAGATACTGCGCCGTATCGCGCCGCACGTCGTTGGGGTCGATGGCCTGCAGTTCCTCTATCGACTGCCGCTCCAGACCCACATAATAATAATAGGTGGAGTTGACAATGGCAAACTCCGACTCGCCATATCGCAGTCGCTGTTGCAGATGGTCGTCCAGCGTGCCGCGCTCTTCGTCGATGCGCTTCAGGCAGTTGATAGCCCGCTCGCGATAGTCGTGGAAGTCTTTGTTATGTGAACGGCGCTGACACAGTCGCATCTGCTGCACGTAACACACTAAGAGTTCCACCTGGTTGTCTGTCAGTTGGGGAATGGTGTCCAGGCACGCCTCAGCCTGATCATAAGCCATCTGGGTTATCAGTCGGAAGGCGCGGTGGTTCATCGCCTCAGCCCGTCCGCTGGCATAGTGTGCCGACAGGTCGTAAGCCCGCTGGGCATAGTATTCTGTCGAGTCAATGTTCCTGTAGTGATAGGCGTACGAAAGCGAATTCAGCTTGTCCACCATAGCCTTATCGGATGGTGAACAAGCTGAAATAAATAATATCAGCGAGACGTTAAGCGCGAGCTTTAGCCACATAACCGAGTGCCTCCTTGCACTTGTCGGTTACATACTGCCAGTCGCCAGACTTCACCTTGTCGCTGGGGAAGAGCTTCGAACCCATGCCGACGCAGAAGACGCCAGCCTTGAACCAGCCCTTCAGGTTCTCCTCTTCGGGAGCCACGCCGCCAGTCACCATAATCTTCGACCAGGGCATAGGAGCCTTCAGACCCTTCACCATGTTGGGGCCAACGACGTCGCCGGGGAAGACCTTCGTCAGGTCGCAGCCCAGCTCCTGAGCCTTACCGATTTCCGAGACTGTCATACAGCCAGGGCAGTAGGGCACGAGACGACGGTTGCAGACGGGAGCGATCTCGGGATTGAACAGCGGACCAACCACAAAGTTGGCACCCAGCTGCAGGTAGAGTGCTGCCGTAGGAGCATCGACCACCGAGCCAATGCCCAGAGCCAACTCAGGGCACTCCTTGTCGGCCCACTTCACCAACTCGCCGAAAATCTCGTGAGCGAAGTCGCCGCGGTTAGTAAACTCAAATGCGCGGACGCCTCCTTCGTAACAGGCCTTCACGACGTTCTTACATACTTCCAGGTCCTTATGATAGAACACCGGCACCATACCAGTGTCACCAATCTTCTTCAGGACAGTTATCTTATCAAACTTTGCCATTTTTACCTTTTTACTTTTTGACCTTTTTACCTTTTAGCGCTGTACTCGTCCGTTA
>Ga0265298_10003640_pt1 | contig 20218 bp, 20 predicted proteins | sample AusTroGonzalo_MG_3_FD_193486 | JGI IMG/M metagenome (GOLD analysis project Ga0265298, IMG submission 193486) | Bovine rumen microbial communities from tropical cattle in Woodstock, Queensland, Australia - Gonzalo_01 | ecosystem: Host-associated > Mammals > Digestive system > Stomach > Rumen ... | reverse complement strand
ACCATGGCCACCTACGAAGTGCTCGAAGCCCAGCTCGACCGCTACGGAAACGACGAGGAAGACCCCCTGCAGAACGACGTGGCCTACCTGGCGAAGTATTCCTGCCAGAACCGCTTCGTCGACTACGCCGGCCGCATCGTCCTCAACGACGACGATGAGCCTGTGTTCAACTTCGGCAAGCACCGCGGACGCCGCGTGGTCGACGTGCTGACCAAGGAACCCTCGTACTACAGCTGGATGATGGAGGGCGACTTCACGCTCGACACCAAGCAGCAGCTCACCAAGATCAAGCTCTCGATGCAATGAACCTCCACGTCGTCAGGCCCGACGGTAGCTGGTACGCCCGCCCCGACATCACGCTCGTGCGCGATGCGGACCGCTTCTGCCTGCCCGACGACTGCACCGGCGCCCTCGCCGCCCGCTGCCGCTGCATCCGCATCGACAAGGCCGGCAAAGCCGTAGCGCCGCGCTTCGCCCGCCGCTACTTCAGCCAGTGGGCCCCGGGGATTTGCTTTTACGGCGTGCTGGAGGACGGCTCCTTGACCCCTTTTCTGGATCGCGCCACCTGGGTGGCACGGGAGTTCCAGCCCGTGGAAGAGCTGCCGGAGTCGGAGCAGCAGCGTGCTGTTGATGGCCTCGAGCGCATCAGCCGCCACGTCTCCCTGCGCATCGGCGACCTCCTTTTGTTTGAATTGAACGCTCCCACGCCCCTTCGGCGGGGAGAAACCATAGACAATATTTCCATTGTATGAAATCGTTTTTTGAGAAATATGGCGCTGTGCTGTTGGCTGTCGTGCTGGCATTCGTACTGGCTTTCACCTATTGTAAGCCAGTGCTGAGCGGGAAGGTGTTGCAGTCGGGAGACAATGTGAATGCCATTTCGAGCTTTCAGGAGACCATGCGCTATCATGCGGAAACTGGTGACAATACCTGGTGGACCGGCACCGTGTTCAGCGGCATGCCCACTTATCAGATTGGCGGCAGCCACTATCGGTCCGAGACTTTATTGGGTCCGTTCATCCGCTTCTGCCATCGTGGCATGGACCATCCCGCGTGGATTCTGGTATTTTACTTCCTTTGTTTCGCTCTTTTGATTCGAAGTTTCGGCGTAAATAAATGGCTTTCAATAGTCGGCGGTGTCGCCATTGGGCTATCCTCTTATTTTCTGATCATTATCGCAGCCGGGCACTTCACGAAGCCGATTTCCTTGTCCTACATCCCGCTCGTGCTGGCTGGCTTTTGTCTTATTTTCAGAAAGAAATACCTGGTCGGCAGTATCATGGTCATGTTCTTTACGGCCATGGGCTTCAACCCGCACCCGCAGATGTCCTATTATCTATTTATGATGATCGGCGTCTTTTTCGTGGCTGAACTTGTCCTGCATATCAAGGAGAAACGCTGGAAAGACCTCGGACTCGCCACTCTGATCTTCGCCCTCTCGCTGGGCATCGGCCTGGGTACGGGCTCTTCCAGCCTGTTCGCCAACCGGGAATACGCCCAGGAAACCATGCGCGGCGGACATTCCGACCTCGCTACCGAAGGGGAAGGCGGAGAAGCGACGGAGCAGAAGGGCCTGGACATCGACTACGCCACCCAATGGAGCTATGGCATCGACGAGACCTTCAGTTTCTTAATTCCAGGCTTCAAAGGCGGCGCTTCGAACTACGCGCTGGGCACATCATCGCATACGTATAAGGCAGCCGTGGCCCTGGGACTTCCGCCCCGCTCTGCGAAGGAGTTCGTCAAATCCATTCCGCTCTACTGGGGCGACCAGCCGTTCACGGCCGGCAACGTATATATGGGCGCCATCGTCTGCTTCCTCTTCCTGCTGGGTTGCCTCATCGTCAAAGGTCCTTATAAATGGGCGCTGCTGGTCTCCACCTTATTCTCCGTAATGTTGGCCTGGGGCTCGAATTTCATGTGGCTGACCGAACTCTTTTTCAACTATTTCCCGCTCTACAACAAATTCCGGGCGGTATCGTCCATATTGGTCGTGGCTGAGATCGCCATGCCCCTGCTGGGCTTCCTGGCCCTCAAGGCCCTGATGGACGGCTCCGTTTCGAAAGAAAAAGCGCAAAAGAGCATTCTGATTGCCGGTGGCGTGACGGCCGGCCTCTGCCTTTGCTTTGCCCTCTTCGGCAAATCCCTCTATAGCTTCACCGCCCCCGGCGACACCATGCTCCTGGCCCAACTGCCCGAAGCTATCGTCGAAGCCATCCGAGCCGACCGTGCGGCGCTCCTTACCAGCGACGCCTGGCGCAGTTTCGCCCTTATTTTAGCAGCCGGCGCCCTCGTCTATTTCTACAACGATAATAAACTCAAGCTGGCGCCGCTGGCCCTTGGTCTTGGCGCATTAATCCTCGTCGATATGTGGCCAGTCGACAAACGCTATTTCAACGACAGTTTCTTTGTAGCCCCGACCACACAGAAAGCGAACTTCGACAAACAGCCTTGGGAAGAAGCGATCCTTCAGGATACGGATCCGCATTTCCGGATCATGAACCGTACGACCAACACCTTCAACGAATCGCGTTCGTCCTATTGGCTCAAGTCCATCGGCGGCTACCATGCGGCCAAACTTCGCCGCTACCAGGACCTTATCGACGAGCATCTCAACCCCATGCACATGCCGGTGATCGGCATGCTGAATGCCAAATACATCATTGCGCCTGGAGAAGACGGCCAGCCGCAAGTCTGGCTCAACCAATACGCGCTGGGCAATGCCTGGTTCGTGGACTCGCTGGTCATTGCTGACGGCGCACGCGAAGAGAGTGACGCCCTCAACGAGATCGACCTTACCCACATGGCCGTTCTCGACAAGAGTTTTGCGGACTACGTGAGCGATCTAAATCCTGCCATCGCTCCGGATGCTGACGTAGAACTAACAGCATATACACCCAAACAACTCGACTACGAATATACGACGTCCGAACCCGGAACAATAGTCTTCTCAGAGATTTACTACCCCTACGGATGGAAAGCTTCCATCGATGGTAATCCCGTAGACCACTACCGTGTGAACTACACCTTGCGGGCCCTCAACGTCCCCGCCGGCAATCACCACATCACCTTCCTCTTCGACCCCGACAGCGTCCGTAAAGGTGACAACATCGCAACAATCTGCATCATCGTGATGTATCTCACGATTCTGGCAGCCATCGTCCTGGGTTGTATGGCATTGACCCGCAAGAAGCAAAACGCATAAGCTGATGGAGATTCTTTTCATCCGGTACAAGAAGTCCAGAAACATCCTGGAGGGTGGCGAACAGGGCAGCCAGAAGAATTACAATGTCCTGTCGCACATCGCGGGCGAAGGCCACGTTATCACCTACTATGTCCACGACGAAACCCGGAAGAAGACTATCGGTGAATACGTAAAGGGACTATTCTACTTCCCTTTCAATTATTACTTCGGTTTGACGCCAAAGCGGGTCCGGGATATCGTCCGGCAGGCCGCCGATTACGACGTGGTCTTCATTGACCGCAGCGTTTTTGGCATCATCGCCAAGAAGTTGAAGAAAGCCGGATACAAGGGCCGGGTGATAGCTTTTTTCCATAACGTGGAAGTCCCTTATTTCGAGGCCAAACTGGGCAAAAAGCCGGGACGCGGCATCGTGCTTCGTTGTGTCGACAACAACGATCGCTACGCCTGCCGGTATTCCGACAAGATCATCACGCTCAATCCGCGTGACGACGATGAGATCTTCAGTCGTTATGGACGTCGGGGGGATGTCATGATTCCCGTGGCTTTCAAAGACAAATATCAGCGGGAAAGCTATCCGCAGGAAATGACGTCGGAACAGCCGCTGTGTCTCTTCCTGGGCGCCTATTTCCCGCCGAATAACGAAGGCATCCTCTGGTTTGTGCAGAACGTGCTGCCGCACGTCAACATCCGGATGCAAGTGGTCGGCAAAGGAATGGCCCGCTTGAAGGAAGAGCAGCCGGCCCTGAAAGACATCGAAGTCATCAGCGATGCGCCAGATCTGCTGCCGTATTTTGAGGAAGCTGACATCATGATCCTCCCCATTTTCAAGGGCAGCGGCATGAAGGTCAAGACCTGCGAGAGCCTCATGTATGGCAAGAATATCATCGCTACCGACGAGGCTTTTGTTGGCTACGAAGTAGACTATGATCGTGTTGGCGGTAAGTGTAATACTGCCGATGAATTCATCGCACGCCTCAACGATTTCACCCAACACCCCCGCCCCCGCTTCAACTCCTATTCCCGACAAATTTTCCTTGAGAAATACACCGAAGAGGCTGTGGAAGCGAAATTTATCAGCATATTAAAAGATTAACTATATGAAAACAGCATTGATCACCGGCATCACCGGACAGGACGGAAGCTTCCTCGCCGAATTCCTTTTGGAGAAAGGCTATGCCGTCCACGGCATCATGCGTCGCAGCAGTTCGTTCAACACCGGCCGCATCGAACATCTCTATCTGGATGAATGGGTGCGCGATATGAAGCATAAAAAGACTATTGAACTGCACTATGGCGACATGACTGACAGCAGTTCGCTCATCCGCATCTTGCAGCAGGTACAGCCCGATGAAGTCTACAACCTCGCCGCCCAAAGCCATGTCAAAGTCTCTTTTGACTGCCCGGAATACACAGCTGAGGCCGATGCCGTTGGAACGCTCCGCCTTCTCGAGGCTATCCGTATCCTCGGGCTTGAGAAAAAGACAAAGCTATACCAGGCCTCAACGTCAGAGCTCTTTGGCAAAGTGGTGGAAGTGCCCCAAAATGAAAACACCCCCTTCTATCCCCGCAGCCCCTACGGAGTTGCCAAACAATACGGCTACTGGATCGTCAAGAATTACCGGGAAGCCTACGGCATCTTCGCTGTCAACGGTATCCTGTTCAACCACGAATCCGAGCGCCGTGGCGAGACCTTTGTCACGCGCAAGATCACCCTGGCTGCCGCACGGATCAAGCAAGGCCACCAGGACAAACTCTATCTGGGCAATCTCAGCGCCCGGCGCGACTGGGGCTACGCCAAAGATTACGTCGAATGCATGTGGCTGATGCTGCAGAACAATGCCCCCGAAGACTTCGTCATCGCTACTGGTGAATACCACAGCGTCCGCGAATTCTGCACCCTTGCTTTCCAGGAGGTCGGCATCTCGCTGCTCTGGAAAGGCGAAGGCGTCAACGAGAAGGGTATTGATGCCGCTACTGGCAAGGTGTTGGTCGAAGTCGACCCGAAATACTTCCGCCCCACCGAAGTCGAGGAGCTCCTCGGCGATCCCACAAAGGCCCGTACTCAACTAGGCTGGAATCCCCAGAAGACCTCTTTTGAAGAACTGGTCCATATCATGGTCGCCCACGACATGAAGAAAGTCAAGAAACTCTATGCCCATGGAGAAGAATAGTAAGATCTATGTTGCCGGACATCGCGGCATGGTGGGTAGCGCCATTGTTCGCGAACTCCAGCGACAGGGCTACACCAACATCATCACCCGGACGCACAAGGAGCTTGACCTCTGCCGTCAAGCTGATGTAGAGGCCTTTTTTGCTTCGGAGAAGCCCGAGTATGTGTTTCTGGCGGCAGCGAAGGTGGGCGGCATTGTCGCCAACCAGAGCGCCCTGGCCGACTTCATGTACGACAACATGATTCTGGAGATGAACGTCATCCATGCCGCCTGGAAGAACGATTGCAAGAAGCTGGAGTTCCTGGGCAGCTCGTGCATCTATCCCCGCATGGCGCCCCAGCCCATGCCCGAGAGCTGCCTGCTCACCAGTGAACTGGAAAAGACCAACGAGGCCTACGCCTTGGCCAAAATCTCCGGCCTCAAGTATTGCGAGTTCCTCAACCGCCAGTACGGCACGGACTACATCTCCGTGATGCCCACCAATCTCTACGGTCCGAACGACAACTATCATCCAGAGCACAGCCACGTGCTACCGGCGCTGATCCGCCGCTTTCACGAAGCGAAGGAGAGCGGCGCCGAAAGCGTTACCTGCTGGGGGGACGGTTCACCCCTCCGTGAGTTCCTGTATGTGGACGACCTCGCCAACCTCTGCGTTTTCCTCATGAACCACTACAGCGGTAACGAAACCGTCAATGCCGGCACCGGCAAGGAACTCACCATCAAAGCCCTCACCGAGCTCGTGGCCAAAGTGGTAGGCTACAAAGGCCGCATCGAGTGGGACACTACCCGTCCCAACGGCACCCCCCGCAAGCTCCTGGACGTCTCCAAAGCCACCAAGCTGGGATGGACTTATAAGACTGAGCTCGAAGACGGTATTCGCCTTGCCTATCAAGACTTCCTCAACAATCCGATGCGTGCGGAAAGATAATACCATGAGCCAGCCCATCATATCCATCATTACTGTCACCTTCAACGCTGCAAAAGTCGTTGAGAAGACCATTCAGTCGGTCGTCTCGCAGACCTACGACAAGTTGGAATATCTCATCATTGACGGTGCCAGCAAGGACGATACGATGGCCATCGTAGACCGCTACCGCGACCAGATTGAGCGTCGCGGATGCATTGTCAGTGAGCCCGACAAAGGCCTCTATGACGCAATGAACAAGGGTGTCCGTTTAGCGAGCGGCGAATGGATTCTCTTTCTGAATGCAGATGATGAATTCATCGATTCCAACGTCGTAGCTGACGTGGCAGCTTTCATCGGGAAGCATCCGGAAGCCGACTTCGTATTTGGCAACACGGAGGAAGTCTGGGATTATGGAACAGTGATTTCTGCCCCGGCCGAAGCGTGTATCAACCACAAGATGTGCTCCTCGCCCCAGGCCTCGTTCGTAAAGAAATCTTTGCACGAGTCGCATCCTTTCGAGTTACTGTATCGTTATGCTGCCGACTTCGAGCAGTTCATCTCGTTCGTGCAGGGCAATACGACGTTTGTTCATTTCGACCGCCTAATCTCCCGCATTAGGTTGAGTTCGGGCGTCACCCACGAGAATCATCTTGCCTCCGCCACCGAGATCTATGACATCCTGCTCGATCGAGGATTCAATGTCCAAAAAGAAAAGAAAAGAAAACTACGTAACATTAAACTAGTTTCGTCTTTTCGCAAACATATGCCTAAATGGATTTCCGACCCGGTATTCAGACTACTGGCGAAGTATTACAAGGCGATGTAAGAGCAACGCTCTAAACCAAAGAGCGATAAAGCGTTGCATACTGTTCAGCAGCACGCTTCCATGAGAATTGGGATAAGCGTTCTCGCCCCTTAGCAATCCATGACGCTCTCTCCTCATGTGTCCAATCCAGCACCTGCTTCATTAGTTCTGGCAACTCGGAATCTCCACCGTCTGATTCAAAATAGAGAGCCGCATCACCCGCAACTTCCGGGAAACAACTCCTACGATTCAAGAGTAAAGGGCATCCATATGCAAATGATTCCAACACAGGGAGTCCAAATCCTTCATATCTTGATGGGAAAATGAAAGCATGTGCATAAGCATAATAGACCTTCAACTGCTCGTCATTTGCGGCCACACGGATTACAGCATTAGACAAGTCCCTTCTATTCAGCTCTTCAGCCTCCCACTTTGTAAACGGAGCACCGACACAGACTAATTTAACTCCAGGATGTGACCTGTGAAAAGAGCCAAAATCATTCACTAGTCCCCAGAAGTTTTTATATTGTCCACGCGTTCCTACAAACAGGAAGTAAGGATAAGAACACGGGGATTCACCTGCAATATCTTCAATTGCGGGTCCTCCTCTGTGTATAACCGTGATCTTCTCATCTGGAACGTTCAAAAAGCGCATGACATCCTCCTTAGTGTTTTGCGAAGGAACTGCAATAGCCGCTGCAAGAGGAGCCAGTTTCCGTTTAGCAAGAACTTGCATGTCATTCTTGCCGAAATAATCGGGAAATAGCTCTGGCATCATATCATGAATCGTCAGCACAAATGGACGTCCCTGTAGGTATTGTAGAAAATAATCATTGAAGAAGGTGGGGTGAAACACGTCGTATTTACCGTCTTTGAGCATCTGAATAGACTTGCGACGATTATAATACTCAGCTGAGCGTATGAAACCATATCGGCTTCCAAAACGATACAGTGTGCCTAAACCCGTAAAATAGTATTTCGCTTTAGTATCAATCCAGTCTATTTCAGCAGGCCTCAAACCTGGTATCAATTCGGATTCTTTCAGATAGACATTGTTACATTTATCAACGCCGAAAGACATCTCAATATCATCCGGCATTTGGGACAATATGCTGCATATCCCCTTAGATACGCCCCCGATGTGCTGCATCGTGAAAGCCTGATCATCGTAGAGTACTTTCATAACAGTAGTTATTCTTTACCTTTCAGCGATTGTCGCTTGTATTTGAAATACCATTTTGCAACTCCATACCAGTCCCGAACGACCGTAAGAGGTCTATATCCATAGGTAGGAACAATTCCTATCAGAAAATACCACAGAGCAGGATAATAGTAGAGGAATGATTCTTTCTCATACATTTGATCCACATATATCTGAGACTTTACGTAGAAACGATCCTTTCTGGAGAGCTGTGGCCACGATAGAATCTGTTCCCACTTAAAAAGGTCGCTTTTACGATAACGACGCATTTTATCGAAGTCAGTAGAAACACCTATCCCAGAATAATATATCGATCCTATAAAAGGAAAGTAGTAGAACTTCTCGGAGAGAAGATGGGGTCTGATATCATACATTTCTTCCGCATAAGCGACTCCATGAGAGAGGTCCACAGGCGTATAGCAATCCATCATAGCCTTAGTTATGAATACGGATCTAGAAGAAACAAGACCTCTGAGTTTCAAAGAAACGTTGTTCATCCCTTTATCGACAAGGTTGTTGCGGAAAAGATACTCCTTCCCATCCAAATGCTTCCGAAGCCAGTCACAAAAAATGGAAGCACGAACATGGTCGAGAGGAATGTCTCCAATAAAAGATTGCAACGCACCAAGAACGTCTACTCCCATGGCATCGTCCCCAGACATAATAAAGTACATATCTGCTGTTCCTCGTAAAGACAGGAGATGGTTCATATTTCCATAAATGCCTAGATTTCTTTCATTTCTATAAGGCTTCACGTATTGAGGATAACGCCGAGCATAATCTGAAATAACCGACCAATTGTCATCTGTCGAGCAATCATCACAAACTATGATGTCCTTTAACCCATTCTCTGCCTGAGAAAGAACGGAATCAAGGGCACGAGATATCAGATTCTGTTGATTATACGTGATAATCAAAACTTCAATTTCCTTCATCTTCTTCTCGACCTAACGCTTTAATAACTTTTGTTTAAAGAAACCTACGCTTTCCTTGAATGTGACAGACCCGGATAACCACATGATCAAGAAATATGACGCAGCTACTATAACAATTTTACTAATAAACAGTAGATAGATATTGCTTATTCCACGAGTAATAAAGTACGTACCAACAATCAGAATCAACGAAATAGCGATATAAGGAATAATATCTTCTAAGAAAGACTTAAATGAATAATTAATAATACGATGAACCTGAGAAAGCCAGACAAATGTCCAAAGGATGTTAACCACAGTATATATTACAATCATCCATATAATACCCAATGAAACTGTTAGCATCATCGTCAAAAAAAGAGCGACAAAAAGACCAATGTTCACCCACATGTAAACAGATGACCATCCCTTACTGACAATCATATTTCCAAAGAGTGTATTCAAAGGGCAAAAAGCGCCATAAATACATAGAATACTTAACATTTGGGCACTTTCAGCCCATTTATCAGTCAATGCGACAGTGATAAATTCAGGAGCGACAAAAGCCAATCCAAATAAAGACGGGAAAGAAATGAAGGAAACGAAGCGAACCATTTTCCGAAATGCGCGCAATTGTCTTTCCTCATCATTCTCTATTTCCACCATGACTGGCTGAGCCACACTGATAACCATATCTTTTATCGTTGAACTGCCCAAATCGCTCCATTTATTAGCCTGACTATAATAACCTACTTCTTTCTCAGAATACAGACGGCCGAAAACAACCGAATAAAAATGATAGTTAACAATTTCTATAACCCTTGTTATCAACAGCTTGATACTAAAACCCCACATTTCTTTAATGGGCTTGAAGTTCAAAGTAAATGAAGGATGCCAACCTGAAAAAGCAAATAGACAAATATCCATTACTGCTGCCCAGGTTAAAGACTGGATTACCAAAACCCAATAACCATACCCCTCATAAGCAAGATAAAGACCGATAACGCCAGAAACAATTAAGGCGATAATCATGGAAAGCGCTTTCTCCTTTATTTTCAATTGCTTGGACAAAAGGGCCGATGGAGCAATCCCTAAACTCGCGATGACAAATCCAAAAAAATAAAAACGGCTTAAAGCAATCAGTTCCGGAGCATGAAAAAAACGAGCAATCCAGGGGGCGCAGAAAAAAAGAATGACATAGAATCCTGTAGCCAAACCGATGTTAAACCAGAATACGGCATTATAATCGTCATATTCTATCCTTTTTCTATTTATCAGAGCCGCACTGAATCCACTATCAGGTATAGCCATACCCAGCGTAGAAAAAACGGCCAACATCCCGACCAGACCATAATCGGAAGGTGAAAGCAGTCGGGCTAGAAACAAGCCAAAGAAGAGATTAAGCAACTGCTTGATAAAGCTGCTGGCTCCGCCCCAGAACATTCCTTTCGAGGTCTTATCTTTCAGCGTCACTTCACTCATATCTCTTCTTGTCGATTTCTCTGCTAAAAACGATTGATTAATCTGGCTACGGTTTCTATATCATCTCTTCCAATACTCGGACCCATGGGAAGACTAAGTTCCCGCTCAGCCAGGCACTCTGTTATAGGCAAAGTATGAGCATTCCAGTCAGCTTTTGAATAACATTCTTGCTTATGCGGAGCAATCGGATAATGGATAATCGTTCCTACCCCATTCTGCGCTAAGTAATCGTGAAGGGCATCTCGCTTTCCGTCACTAACTAGAACAGGGAACAAATGATACACATTCTGTTCGTCCGGAAGAAGATCAGGTAGTGTAATAATTGGATTTTTGATTTGCTCATAATACACATGAGCAATCTGTTTACGGTGCGCATTATCAGCCACAAGATACTTAAGTTTCACATCAAGGACCGCGGCCTGGATTTCATCCAATCGGCTGTTCCGCCCTGTATATTGAAAGACGTACTTCTTTTGGGAACCATAATTAGCCAGAGTACGAACAGCCGCCGCCAGTTCAGGATCATTGGTGGTCACAGCACCACCATCACCTAATGCGCCCAGATTCTTCCCAGGATAGAAACTATGTCCAGCGGCCTCGCCAATTGACCCAGTCACTCTTCCATCAGTATGCTTACAACCGTGAGCCTGCGCATTATCTTCCACCAGCTTCAGGTTGTACTTCTTGCATAACTCCCCTATCTTGTTCGTATAGGCATTTCTTCCGTACAGATGAACAATAGTAATTGCTTTGGTTCTAGGTGTAATTAGTCCCTCAATCTGATCATCATCAATCTCAAGCGTATTCAACTTCGGCTCACAAAGCACCGGAACCAGATTGTTCTCCGTTATTGCAAGAATTGTTGCTATATATGTGTTAGCTGGTACGATTACTTCATCACCGTCCTTCATCACACCCAGCTCCTTATAGGCGCGGAAAATCCAAATGAGTGCATCCAGACCATTAGCACATCCGATGCAATAGTCCGTGCCAATAAACTTTGCGTAATTCTTTTCAAACCGCTCGTTTTCCTGGCCTTGTAAGTACCAGCCACTATTCACTACACGAGAAACGGCCTCGTTGATCTCTGCCCCATGCAATTGGGTGACATCCTTTAATGATAAAAAAGGAACGTGATTCATGCCAACATCAGTTTAATGTCAGAAATGTCATTGAAAATATAATCGGGTGCATAACCCTCCAATATGGTTCTTTCCCTGAATCCACTTAAGACCGCTATCGTATGCATCCCCAAGGCCTTTCCCGCCATTACATCAACGCCTGTATCACCAATAAAAAAATCATCCCTTGATATAGAGATACTCGCGTCACGGACAACCTGATCCTTCGTTGACGCCCCATTGCTTACCAGGCATGAAACACAAAAACGAGCAATGTCCTTCTCGACGATTTCTTTCTCTGCCATTTCTTCAGATTGTCGAAGCGTAACAAAAAAGACATTGTGTCCCCGACTCCTGAGAAAGCTTAGAACATCTCTCGTAAATGGGAATAGATGATCTTTTTTCAGATAGCGAGAGCTCTCAATCAAACTAAGCCAAGTGGATGTAAAAGCAGTTATTTTATCCCTATTGTAATGGAATAACGTTTTCAAAATCTCTTCATTGGAAACCTTCATCCTCTTCAATCTCCAGTACTCATCCCGGGACAAAGAATTCTCGGGGACCAAATCACAGAAAAGGCTGTAGAGCCGATCCTGTGAATCCCATAGCGTACCGTCTAAATCGAAGAAGAAATTCATGATACCATTTTTCTGAAATACTCAATTTCTTCCTTCAGACCTTGTTCAAACGGCCTTTCGCAGATAACAAAATCTTGCCTTAGGCGATTATTGTCAAACAGATAATCTCTCGTGACTACCGGCCGTCTCTGGATATCAATAAAACTGTCTGATGATGCCAGCCGCTTTATCATTTCGGCAACTTCTTTGACTCGAATAGGATTATTGGATACGACATTATATACGCCCTCCATCCGCCCTGTCATTGCCTGCTGAATCACACCAGCACAATCATCAATATTCAAAAAGCTCCTTATTTCATTTCCCGAAGAAAAAATACTGATAGTCTCGTTATTGACCGCTTTCTTAATCAAAACCGGAATGAGTTTTTGATACTCGCCCTCACCGACACCATAAATATGACCGAGTCGTAAAATGCAGCATGCTATATCTTGTTGCTGGCTCCATGCTTTCACCATCTGCTCACAGTATAGCTTCGACCATCCATACAATGAAATTGGATCTATAGGAGATGACTCTGTAATGACTGAAGTATTTGGAGCATAAACATCAAGAGTGCTGATGAATACCACTCTTTTAACATGATAAAGCGACGCTAACAGAAGCTTAGTAAACTGAATATTATCAAATGCGCCATCTACATTTTGTGCATCTGCAGCTGATTTCGGAGTCCACGCACCCAGATGAACAAGCACATCAAAAAAATCAGGAAGTGAAAAGGCATACCCTCCTTCATTATGCTTATACAAAAATGTCGGAAACTGACCATTGTTATTTGACGACAATAAGAAGAACTCATTGTCATCATCCGAGTCGATCAGTCGCTTCAGAAGAGCGCTTCCGACAAAACCCGAACTGCCAGTGATCAATACTTTCATTATAGAATCAATAATTAAGTGTCAACTCCTTTTGCATCATTTCGTCGGTTACCAGACGAGGCAGTGTATCCATCCCCCGCAACCACATCAATCCATCTGGAAGGGGATTGATCTTTTTATCCAGTGACGGGAATTTCTTAAATAGACAGATGTCTTTATAAATCTTCGGCATATTCAACCCTGCCGTAGTAAAAAAGAACACTGTAGTAAAGAAACGAGAAATATTAATCTCCGTCGGGTTCGGAATACCGTTCTTATCATACGTCATGTCAACACCATAGATTCCATGGGGGTAATCATCGATGACATGAATAGATTGAAGCGCAATATCCGTTACTAGATCGTCCGAGAAAGTCTGTCCAACTTTGGTCACTCCTGTTACACCGGAAAGAGTCCTATTTCCGTGCTCCCAACCTTTTCTGATGCGCGTTTGTCCTACTACTAATTCGCCTTGGTACCAGATGGAAAGAAACGTCACAGTATCTTTCGTTAACAATTCGGCAGCCATGAAGTTTCCCCACCCGTTATAACGATCAATCCAACGCTTTGCAAATTCATAATCATCTGTAGGCAGGGCTCCGCGTCCTCCTCCAGCCACATCCCCTGAGCGTAGCCAAATCTTCCCATTCTGATCCCCCAGTTCACTAAATGCTTTCTTTAAGTCTCTTTCATCTCGGATAAAAATATTGCGGGGTACAATGACTCCTGCCTGGCTCCACTTTAGATATGATTTGAACTTATTTACACATGTATCAACGACCTCATGCCTTGGCATGAACATTTTTACCCCGGCCTTCTCAATATCATCGCGCATTTTTGATAACACAAAAATCTCACGATCATTCTGAGCATGAAGCATATCAGGCTTCTCTAATTTGAAGATTTGAAACAGTTTTTCCTGATAGCCGGAAGCATCGGCATAAGGAACAACGTATTTTTTGCTTGCATGGGAGAGCATCAAATCAGTTGGCTCACTACCCATACCAATCACTTCATCTCCGTCATCAGCAAGCAGCAAAGACTTCACCACACCTTCTGATGGTGCACCTCCACAACCTGCAACTAAAACTTTACTCATTTTGATACTATTTAACTACGTTTAATCTGAAGAAATTCATTATAATCCCTAATATAATCCTCTTTTTGGTATATCTCACTAGCAAGAACCATTGCTACAGCACCAGCGGAGAAGTCGGTAAGATCTCGCCATATACCAGGCTTCACATATAGGCCTTGGTAAGGGCGATTAAGGAAAAAGCTTCGCTTACATTTACCATCATCCAATGTGACCACAAATGACCCAGAGGCAGCAATAATAAGCTGCTCTAACGCTTTGTGCGCATGAGCGCCACGAGATTCTCCACCTGGAACGTCATAAATATAATATACCCGTTTCACATCGAATGGTAGTGTTATTCCATTCTCAACTACAGATAAATTACCCTTCCTATCACTATGATGACTGTCTAATTCGATAATAGTACAGTCAAAAACATCATAACTTTCCATTTCGTTTCAGCATTAGATAGTATTCATAATCACGTATATAGTCGGACGGAGTATAATGAAGTGAACCAAATTCTAATGCAAATGAATTCGTAGAGAAATTAACCATTTCACGCCATAACCCCGCCGGAACATATAAACCGAAATATGAGCGATTCAGCGTAAAAGACTTCCTTATCTGCCCATCATCAATAATCACATCAAAGGAACCAGAAAGCGCTATTATAAATTCCTCATTTTTAAAAAAAGCATGTCCACCGCGGTTCTCTCCACCAGGGACATCATAAATCCAGTAAGTACGTTTAATCTCAAATGGAATATGTTTACACTGTTCCAGAAAAGATAAATTTCCTCTATTATCGATTATCTTTGGTAATTCTACTATCCGAACTGTTTGAATTGTAGACATAATACTTAGATTATTTATCTTAGATTATTTATCAACGAGCACTGCAAACACGCTGTAATAATGACCGAAATTGTGCGTTAGGAATATAGTAATCACTATGCATTTCATATAATGTACGATTTGAACCAGTAGGCACCCCGACAAGATAAATCAAATGATTACCAGATATTGAAGCATCTATTGAAAAAATAGACATTTTTACGGCATTTGCCACAAAGCATATAGAAATAGATCCTTCTTTACAAAAAAGTAAATTAGAAAAAGCAGCACCTGTAGCCCCAACAATAATTTCAGCTTGCTGGAATAGTTGCACTTGCTCCAAGAAAGAATATTTCTCTGGAGATATCTTTACGAATCCGAAATCTTTTGCAATCTCGAATAATTCTTCCTCATTATAAGAGCGATTAGGGTGTCCTTCTCTAGAAATGAAGACCTTCTTTGGCATAACATTTCTTCCAAAAAATGCCTGTTTTCTACTTGCCAAAATGAATAAATTTCGTATTGCCGTCAGATATTCTGAATCAAAACCGATATCTTCATACACCATCTTTGAACTCTTCAAAACTTGAGGCGGAATCAGATGAACTTGGGGAATGTAGTATAATTCTTTAACGAAATAATACGAATTTTCTTCAAGCCAAATTATTGTCCTTCCTGTATTATTAATTAGATTAAAGGCTTCCTTTAATTGAGAAATATGGTTAATACATTTATCAACTAAAAGAGGGATGTCTAAAGGAATGGAACAATCCGATAATACCACCAATAATCTTGAAAGAACTTCATGTAAAAAATGATAATAATTCTCCGAATAATCAGCTCCAAGCATAACGCCACTTTCAAGAACATGATTGTCCTTCTCGGAACCGATTCTAACTAAAGCGACATGATGTCTTATACTATATACAGCTGAAGATTGTATTGTATATAGTTCTTCATCCATATAGTACCCAAAATCATTCAATAACAGTCTATTGCTAAAATCAAACAAGCAATCACTCCTTCCTCGAATCCAAATATCTGTGCATAATGAAAGATATAGGTCAGGGAGGTTAACCTGATGGACAAACGGAACTGAATCAATGGAGAATACTATTTCAGGCGATATGCCCTTTCGATGACGACGAAGCACTTGATACGAGCCCGAATACTGTGAAATGTAGCCTTTTACTGATAATACTCGCAAATCCACTAATCCAAATAATCTTTTGATTAACCAACGCCAACCATTCAGTATCCCATTCTTGTCTCCAAGACGCAGAAAGGCCAAGGTAATAATAATCAGCAATTTTACCTTTATCCGATAATAGCGTTCATTAATCTTACAACTCACGGATAATAATCAAATTGATATTTCGTCAAACATATTTTCTTATGCCTCCTATCGCCTCAGTAACTATTTTGGCAATATTATGACTAATTTTCAAAGTTAACACTTTTATTTCATTTTCCATTGCTTTCAAAGCACTGATTTCGATAAGTCTATATCACAATGATTTGAATGAGCAATTGCGCATTCTTTACGATTAATGTAATTGCAAATCATTCGTGCCCGACAAACGCTCGGACACGCATGACAATACGATATATGCCTCTATACTTTGGGACTCAGGATGGCCAAACTCCTCTTTCCAGCCATAACCCTAACCACTCATCATATACCCTTCCGCCCTATCCGCCATCAACTACCACACTTTTACTACATTCTCCCTCGTTGACTCATCAGTCCGAACCAAACCATCAACATACTCTATCCACAAAATTCACAGTAAGTTCCTGACAATCCTCAATCATTTGATAGAACAAATGTATCGGATAAGCGATACCATATCCCATCTTATCATAGTTTCCATCGGAATCAGGCGAAGAAAAAGCCACACCCACAACTGCTCCATAAGAGTCTATGATAGGCCCGCCACTATTGCCACCACGAATACGAGCAGTAATTAGCATTATCTCTTTTGCCTTGGGCGTAATGTATTGGTCCGCCAATGCGGCTATTGCTCCTTTTGTAGGTATAGAGGAAATGGCCGCTCTCTCCGCTGCGCAAAAAGCCGAAAACATGGGAATTCTTGGATAACCCATTACAAGAACATCGTCCAATACCCTTGCAGTATCAGATATTAGATTTGACGGCTCATTCATTTCAATATAGGCCATATCCAGCTTACTATCATTGCTAATCAACACCGGGCATCGTTTCAAGAAATCAGCCGAATATCCATCAATCGAAACCTCTTCACCTTCTAAACAATGCTTAGCCGTTACAATACCCGTATGAAATCGAAAACAAGTACCCATCGCTATATTACCGTCCTTTGTCTTTACGACCACTGGTAAAACATGTTTTCTGTATTGCTGACATATATAGCGGAAACCGTATGCCGAGCAGTTGAGCCTAAAAACAAGAGCAGGACTCTTTTTGAGGAAGTAGTTTGAGTCCTTCGTCATGAATATATAATTAGAGTCCCACCCATCAGTTCTCAAGCCTAATCTCGTACAGTGCAACACTCCCTTTCTAGTCAGATTTTCACAGATAAGATGGACGGTGTCTGGCTGAATCATTCCCTTCTCGCGATTCATATCACTATACCGGGAAGAACTGCAATAATCAATTATGGATTTATCTATAGGTTTCCTCGGGCCTTTTTCCACTCGGAAATAATCAACAATGTCATAGACTAAATCCGGATACTTTTCATCGTAATCTCTGAATTCTTTCATAATGGCACAAGTATCAATCAATTAACTAAAAACGACTCTCATCTTCCGCAGTGAGTCGGCATAGGAATCATCGGCTTTTGATTGAAGATGATCAAACAATGCATCCAAAGAATTCCAAGAATGGATATCATCTATATGAAGGAGAATTTTCCAGAGATGCGGATTCTCCAAAAACAAAGGAAATAATAATGCCGCTATCGTCTTATACAATTCCCTTTTGTAGCCAGAATCCTCACTTAAAAGTGACGCGTGTTCTTGATACCATCCTCCGTTCGCATCCAATTTGATCCCAGAAGGATTTGGAGCAAGCAAATCGTTCAAGTATTGATGAACGTCAGGGGCATAGCGCTCTTGCCCTATTGCTAGACAGAAAGATTCCATGCGATGCAGGTTGTACATGGAAGATACTTCACAAAGGGACTCTTCAAACCATAAGAAACTGGACCACTCACCAGAAAGAGTATCATTAATCAAATGGTGGCAATACTCATGGGCAAATTGATATACCCATTGACACCAAAAGTCACTTGTGACCGTGAGAAAAACTTTGTGATAATTGCCTTCATTACAACACATTGGCACACCGTTCCCATGAAAAACGACACATTGTTTGCTTGAAAAAGCCAGCCTCTCCAACGCCTCCATCATATTGATGTCAACCATATACAGGAATGCTTGGACTATCTCAAGTTGAGGGTTTCCGAAGCCGGGATCTTGAGCGATAAGAATGTTGGGAGTCATTCTATACATAATCTATTTAGCGAATGTAACAATAATATTTTGACTTGTCGAGCGTATTCCGCTAGTGCCTACATTTGCGAGCGGCAGCGAGCAAACAAAGAATCATGTATTTCATTTCGAGAGGGTACTATCCAATGTCGAATAGTCATTTGCGAAAGGAATACTTGATTCATGATAAGATTCTTATATAATTTTCAGAAAATCAATTATTTGATAATCCAGTTCCTTTATTATCCTAATCTAATGCAATATGTCAAGATTGGTAAAATCATATACCTTTTCTTAAGCCATGTGATCGCCTCGGTATCCAACTTTCATTTGTAGAGCAATCTCTTCACGAAATTGACTAATTGTTACAATCTTTGTCTTCCCAAATCGCTGAAGCACCAACAGATCATGATCTCCTGTGATCAAGTAATCTGCCTGTATGGCAGCAGCCAGCGCAAGCAAGAATGCATCATCCCTATCTCGAAGAAATGATGTAGACTGTATCGCCGAATCCACCTGGATTTTTGTCGAAATAGTTTCTAGCGCATTGCTTAGTTCATCAACGCTCTCAACGGTAAAGAATCGTCGGAACTTGTCCCGATAGGCAACTTCACGAATTTCCTCGACCAACTCGTCGCAAATGTAAATGGAGCACTCCGGATGTTCTGGTATCAATGACCAGCACGATCTCTTCCCCTCTCATCTCGCCTCTTTGATGGTTTCTACTATTTCTTCTTCACTCATCTTTCCCGTTCGATTGCCAATGCCACCTAATGCCCTGAGTTTTAAGCATGCGGCGGCATAGCCGGTCGACTGTCGATCCGGCTCAGATACAATCCTATAACCACTCTTCTTCATACCACAGAAATCTTTCTTGGACAAATTTAATCATTCTTCCGACCCATGTCATCATTATTTTCATCCCCCGCGATAAAATGCTTTTTTGCGGGCGGTGTTTCGAAACAAGTATGTTCCTTTGCATGGATTGCTCTTAAAATGGACAGAATTTGTTGTATAGTTGAACATCTTTATATATTTGCCGTGAAAAAGATTGTAGCGTATAAGGGCTCCTTCGAGGAATTGTATAACTCGCTTCCCCTGGAAAGAATACTATGAAGAAAAACAACACTAATCTCTACGACGTAACGGCACATCTTGTCGAACGGTTCGGTCCCATAGGTTCTGATACCTGGAAAGAGGAAGAATCGCGTGCATGGGAAGAGTATAATGCCGAAATTCTGCGTGAAGCCTGAAAAGAAGCGGGTATAACACAGTCCGAACTGGCAACACGAATCGGTGCTGACAAATCGTATATTTCCAAAGTTGAACATGGTAAAACAGTCCCGACAGTCTCTTCCTTCTATCGGATTGTTGCTGCGCTGGGAATGCAGGTAACCTTGGTAAAAATTTAGCTGGAAGACCCTCATAAATTGCTTTTTTGCGGCTCGTCTTCCGAAAATTATGGCTTCCTTTGTGGTGGCGGGGATGGTCCCCGTCCTTGACATACATTAACAAAGGAGGTTATATG
>Ga0265298_10003636_pt1 | contig 20227 bp, 12 predicted proteins | sample AusTroGonzalo_MG_3_FD_193486 | JGI IMG/M metagenome (GOLD analysis project Ga0265298, IMG submission 193486) | Bovine rumen microbial communities from tropical cattle in Woodstock, Queensland, Australia - Gonzalo_01 | ecosystem: Host-associated > Mammals > Digestive system > Stomach > Rumen ... | reverse complement strand
GCCTTCGATAAACTGTTTGGGATTATTCCTGAGGCGTTCCGGCATTGTTCCGAAATTCATAAAGCGCAGATACCGTTCCTGATCCTCGGGATCGACGTGATTTTCACAGAAACGGACGGCGATTTTCCCAATGGATGCCTCATTTCCGTAAGAAGGAACGTTATTCGCTGTAAAGATACGTTTTGCCGTGTCGCTCTCGGGATAGACCACCACAACCATCTCATAGGTGGTAAACAGCGCGCTGCTGTTATCCAGCATCTCCTTCGCTGTTTTGACTTCCTGTTCCGCGTCAAAAGTGTTTAGGCGCATGAGAATCATGGCACGCCCCTCTCTTCTCGCGATGAACAATGCGCTGAGCCTGTAATACACATCTTTGTACGAATATTCGACAGTCTGGATCTCACCGCTCTGCAGCGCGTCAATAACAAGTTTTCGTGTAATCAGATAGTAATGGCTCCGTGGGTTAGCCAGTGCATTCTCCAGATTGTCTACAGATGAAAAGCCGAGTTCATGAAGCCTTTCCTTATATCCCTCTGTGGCATATACATAATTGAACTGATCTTTGCCGCATTCCACCAGGGCGATGGAACCGTCATAACTGCTGACACGATCCCCCGGACCGGTCTTCCGCCTTTCAGCGTATTCCTTCAGCGGGTTGGGATTCACGAAATTCAGCATACCGATCTCATCCCAGTATTTTTCGTCTTCTTTCTTTTCCAGCATCCCCGGTTTTTGATCGATGTGCGTGATCAGATCCTCTTTGGGAAGAGGCCTGGCATAATAGAATCCCTGCTGCGCCTCGCAACCTACATCCATAAGGAAGTCATGTTGCTCTGCTGTTTCCACTCCCTCTGTCAGCGTATGAATCCCCAGCGATTTTGCCATGCCGATCAGCGAAGCCAGCATATTCCGTCCCTTGGAGGACAGTTTCCGCAGGAAGAGCATATCAAACTTAATGACATCGAAGCTGTAATTCTGCAGCACATTCAGCGATGAATAACCGCTTCCGAAGTCATCGAGCCAGATGCGAAAACCGGCGTCACTGAAGCGGTTGAATGTTTTCTCGAAGGCATCCGTATCTTCGAGCATTACGCTTTCTGTGATTTCCAGTTTTATTGCCTCATGCGGAACTGAATATTCATCAAGCACAGAGCAAACCTTATCAAACAGATCCTCCCGCGCAAAATCCAGTCTGGAGAGATTCACAGACACACCTGTCAGCGGCGTTCCCCGACGGCGAAGCGCATCATACAAAACACATGCCTGCCGTATGATCTCCATGTCCAGCTCAAAAATAAGGCCGCTTTGTTCAAGGCCCGGGATGAAATCGGCAGGGGAAAGCATACTTCCATCCGGTTTAAACCATCTGGCAAGCGCTTCAACTCCCATGACCTGCTGTGTCAGGGATCTGATAATCGGCTGAAAATACGCGCGAATCTGGCCAGCTTTGATCGCCTCATGAAAGCGATCGTTGAGATTTGTTGTATCTTTGTTAATACTCATCTCAGCACCTCCTCCATCGGTTTTCCTTTCGCCAGTTCATCAATCAGCTTGTCCAACTGACGCATCTTCTTTTCCTGTGGATCCACGATGCTTTCCACACGCACACCGCAGATGGAGCCGGTAATCAGCTCCGCCTTCGGATTCCATGCCGGTGCCAGTGACAGGAACTGGCCGTAGGTCAGGCCGTCCAGTATATCCACACTGACATAACCGGTCAGCCAGCGGATACACTCATCAACTTCCGCCCTGGTGCGGCCTTTTCGCTCGGCTTTGGCGACCAGAGCCACATAAATGCGTGTGAACGGCATATCATAAACACTTTGACGCGGCATTATTCTGTCCTCTCTGTCTGATGCGTCGCGAAATACCGTGCCCCGGCTTCCTGTGATTTCTTCTTTCGGGCATCATTCACAGCATCGTAGTTGTCCTCCAGCAATTGCACGATATCCCGGCAGATCTCTCCTCGTTCTACGTTCTCCCACATAACCTTCATAGCCTGCTCCCGGCTCATAGGTTTCCGGTATGGCCGCTCCTCTGTGATAGCTGAGAAGATGTCAGCCACGGTCATGATTCTGGACCCAAGGCTCAGGAAACCGGAATCGAAGTGGAACGGATAACCTCTGCCATTCAGCTTTTCGTGATGGAATCCCGCCCAGTCTGCTATTTCTTCAAACCCTTCTATGTCCATCAGGATCAATCTGGTGTAGTATGGATGCTCTTTTATCTTATTGAACTCTTCTTCCGTCAGCTTCCCGGGCTTTTCCAGAATTTCATTCGGAACGCGCAGCTTTCCTACATCGTGCAGATTCCCGGCAATCTCCATCTTCATGCAGTCTTTTTCATTCATTCCAGCCAGTCTTGCCAGTTCCTTTGCGGATGCTGCCACGCCGGCGGAATGCATTGCGGTAAACGAACTGCGGAAGTCAATGATCCGCGACATCAGCTGTGTCAGTTCAACGGTTTCTTCAAGGGACAGGTCATGCATATCTCCGGTGAAGAACATCAGGAAGGTAGGATTCAGAACAAAGTCCATCCAGACAAACTCCCGTTGGCTTATGCGCTGAAAAGCGTCAACAGCCTTGTCGGAAAACTCCGTGCCTCGCCCGGCTTCCACAGCCTCGCGAATCATCGGTACCTGATTCAGGATTTCTCCTTCCTCATCCCACAATGCGGAGATTACATCCGCAAGATGTATGCATTCGGCCACATCTATACACTGCTCTATGTTCCCGTGAACCGCCCGGCTGCAAGCTTTCGTCTTTGCGAATTCTACATTCTCCCGCCAGCCGTTCTGACAAAGTTCAATGATATTAGCAATCATCTCAAACGGTTCCAGATCCCGGATCATCTCCGCACCGATATGCGCGATTTCCCGTCTATGGCTTTCGATCTCAGCCAGGTTTTCCCTCTGGGGCATTACAATTGTCCCAACATCATGCAGTAATGCCGCACTGGCAATCAAATGAAGATCTTCCGTATGCAATCCCATCTCCATGCCAATCTGATAAGCGAGATAGGCTGTCTCCTGATGATGGTTTTCCATATCAGGATTGATCAGGTTCATGGCCTTAGCTAATGCGCTCAGCAGGGATCGAACCGTTGTAAACTTAGTCATCTTGCCTCACTTTCTGATAGCCCATTCGCTTGGGTTCACCTCTGTTCATTATCTGATAATCAGTCATATGATCCTCGTCCATTAAAGCTGCGTAATCTCAATTCTCCGCTTGTGGTCGATCTCAACGATCTTGCATCCGGGGATAGTGCTGTCATGCTTGCAGGCATTCGGGTGATCACACCAGGTACAGGGTGATTCCATTCCATCCTTGACAGGCTTGGGGGAAGCCTCGCCTTTGTAGATCAGTGTCACACGATCCGCTACCGCTCCGATGGCACAGTCTTCTACCGCGTACATCTCCTCGGCGCTGACTGCTGAGACGGTATCGTTTGTGTCCAGCCTTTTCGCAATCTTCACAGGCTTTGCGGCTTCCTGAACCTGTTCCTCATCCAGAATCATACCGGACGTTTGCAGGTCCTTGTCGATCTGTGTGTTGATCTGATCTGCATCCTCACTTCCGACAAGCACATCCTTGATTGGCTGGTAAAGCCCGCCTGCCGCTTCATAACCATCCAAACCCAGCCTTGCTGCGCGGATATACAGCGGGAGCTGGAGCTGAAGACCGGCAACAATGGAATTCTGCTTGACTTCCTTGTTGGACATCTTGTTGTCCACGATCATGAAGTACTTTTTCCCGTCTGCGGTTTCCAGTACATCAATACGGTCAATCCGGCCGGAGAAAGCAACAGTATCCCCGTCAGAAGTCTTTATCTGTATTGCCGGGATTTTGGTCTTGCCAGTTGCGTCAGGCGTACCGAACGGGACTTCCGCAGCCATAGGCAGGAAGTGCGGCTTCTGCTGGAACGAGCGCATCATGCTTGCGATAGATGTTCGGACACCGCGGATAATCCCCGCACCCTGATAACGATGCATGGTGTCAGAAGTCAGAATTCCTCCATCCCACTTCTTTACACGCTCCTTCAGAATCTGGTTCAGGAGCTTCGTTTGCGTTTCCTCGGAAAGATTCGGCCATTCCGGAAGTTTCATGGCTTTTTCCAGGAACATCTGCAGTACGTCATGGTTGAACGTGCCCTGCTCATTTCGTTGGAAAGCATAGGTCCCGGTCGGAACCAGCCCCAGGCCGTACTGCAGGAAGTGCCGATACGGACACGAACCGAAGGTTTCCACGCGGGAGATGGTCATGCCGTGCGTAATGTAGAGCCTCCGGGCTTGCTCCGGCGTGATGCTGGCAGACGGAACCGTAACATGCAGTCCGTTTAGGATGCTCTCGATCTTCTTTTTCCATTCGTCGGTCTTATACAGAGAACTGAGGGCATTCTTCCAAAGAGCGTCATCTGGAGAATCACCCTGCAGGAAGCTGTCTTTACTATCCTTGGTTTCACGCAGCCTGACAGCCAGCGCTTCCAGTGCAAAGGCTGGTGCAAAGGGCCGTATGTCTGTTTCCATGAGACCGCCTGTCACGTTCCCCGGATTTGTCTCTTCAATGGTTTTCGATAGCCGCTTGAAAGCGGTGGATGGCGTCATGACACCGCCGCTGGGTTTGGCGCTGGAACAGGAAATCATCAGTTCCTGACGCGCCAGGGAAACTGCCTGATAAACATCCTGCTTCTGGCGGGCGGCAAGATCCATCAGGGATTGTCCGATTTTACTGTATGGCCTTTCCATATCCATGGGTTCAGCCAAGGGCTTTTCTTCGCCTTCTTCATCATCCTCTTCTAATTCCGGCTCGTGCTGATCACCAGAATACAGTTCTTTGTAGAACTTCTGGTTTTCGACTTCGATGAATTCCTCCAACTGATTGCGCTCATGTTCAGAGAGAATGCTTGCACTGGCCGCAATCTCATTTTCCTGCAATCCCATGACAATCATGCAGCGGACACCGGAAGAGAAGAACATCTGCGGTGGTGCGACCATGACAGCGCCGGAGAGCTGCGGCAGGGATTTGATCTTTCTTGAAGCCAGCGAGGATTCAAGCATCGCGCACAGGTCGTGCAGCGGAAGCGGTTCGTCACCGATAAATGTTGCTACTGTGTCGAGCAGCTCATTGACGGCAGTCCATACCTGCCGGTTTCTGTCGATACCCAGGTCATCTCCCTGAGAAGCCAGGACTTCCTCCTGCGCCTGAAGACGATCGTAGATCTTTGCATCCGTGACGAACTCAAAGAGGAGCGTTGCGGCCTCTTTGCCGGTGCAGGCTTTCCTGGACAGCTTTTTCTTCAGTTCAATGATGGGATCAATCAGCGCTTGTCGGAGTTCTTCCAGAGACTGCACTTTTTCTTTTTTGCTGTCTTTTTCAGGAATATGGAATGGTTTCAGCCATCTTGAGCGATGAATACCGTTCTCCCGGGCATAGTTTTCCATGTCCATGATTTCTTTGGGCTTCATGTCCGTGAAACCGGTCTTGATCAACCGGAGTACATCTTCCTGGCAGAAGTTCAGCCGCAGAATCCGCAGAAGGCTCAGGAAATACTGTGCGTATCCGCTCATCAGGATTGGCTGGTCCTGCTTTGCGTTGAAGGGGATTCCGGACGCGGAAAGCGTCAGCGGCAGCAGAGATGGCAGCGTGTTCTGCTCACAGACCGCGATGGCCATATCTTCCCAGGGGATGCCTGCCCGATGCCAGTCGATCAGCGTCTGACAGGCATGCTGGCATTCCAGATAAGTGTTTTTCGCATAGTACATGTGAACATGGGACATGTCCGGAACATTTGTCTGAGCCAGTTCAGCCATAGCGGCTTTCTGGACTGTGCCCGGATCATCCCGGATGACATACGTTTCTTCCTTGTTCTTATAGATTCTCTCGCTGCCGAATTTGCCGAGAGCATAGATGTTCTTCTCTACATAGGCAATACCGGCATCGATCTGCGGTATGATTTCCTCCCGCTCAATGGAGTATGCCACATGTTTACGTTTCAGATAGTACTTCAGTGCCTGAACAGAATCATTGGCGGCCCTGAATATGTCACGGTCAGGACCTACGTCATCGCTGATCAGCCCGATCACGATCTCATCAGCACCGTAGCCGTCATCCGAGGAAGCGGCTTCCACGAGGTTCAGGATATCATGCGTGATATAGTCGAAGCCGTAAATCAGAAGCTGACTGTTCTGAACGATCCCGCTTTGGCGAATCAGACTGACTGCGGACATCCATTGACCCACTGTATCCTCAAACCCTTTTTCAAGGATTTGCTGATATCCGTCCCAGATCAGCGCGACATCTTCCAGTTTTGCCTCCGTGCGGCGGCTGGAGGGCGTATACTGTCTCAGGAATCCAGGAGTCAGCTTGGCGCGGGTAAAGTCGTCGATCTGTCCGGCAATCTTTGCGGCCAGCGTCGGCTGTGCCACAGAATCCTTGTAATACTTGAGTTCGTCCCGATAGTGATGCAGCACCTGGGAGATAATCATGTTCTGCCCATCACCGGAGATGGGCTTCTTGTTTCCGCGTCCCGTCAGTTCCCGGACTTCACGGATCAGCGAGGACGGAGAGAAGATCTTCAGGTCAAAGATGCCTCCGTCACGGCTCCGGTTCACGATTTCCGTTTCACAGGCAAGCGTAAAGGATTCCGGAATCAAAACCACCGGATTGGAAGCATGATCTATCTCTTTGATCAGGCTGGGGATCAGTCCTGGCGCTCTGGTTGTAACAACGCGAATGAGTGTCATCAGACATCCCTCCTTTCAACGGGGTAGGCTTTGCCGGCACGAAGCGCAAACAGCCACATTTCCTTTACTTTCACGCGGGTAAGCCGCTCAAGCGCTGCCCGGTACCAGTTCATCTGCATCTCATGCCTGGGAACAAAGCTTTCCGGGGCAGTATCGTGGTCGGTCTTGTAGTCGATCAGAATCCACTCGTCATTCTCCTTGAAAGCACAGTCAATAATACCCTGAACCATGGTAGGACTATGAGGATCCATCCGCATGGTGAAGGTGGCTTCACGTTTAACCTCCTTGCTTTCCAGCATCCGCTTTCCAAGATCGCTCTGGAAGAAGGAGACAACTCCGTCGAGCCGGATCATTTTTGCTTCATCCTCTGTCACGATATGCCTCTCCCGCATCCGCGCCATTTCAGCACGGATAACTTGATCAGCGCTGGCTCCTTCTTTCCGAAGCTCATCCAGATTAACCAGGCGGATAAAACGGTGGGTAGCAGTACCGATATTGACTGCTGCAACAGTTTCCTGTTCATCTTCCAGGAACGCAGGCTTGGAAGCAACGGAACTGAGGCGGAAGGTACGAACCGCTTCCTCCGTCTTTCGTTTATCCTCAAGCGTTTCTTCACTTTCATCATCAGACAGGGGTTTCACATGCTGGGTGATGGTCGTAACGCTGGTTTTCAGCGGAGCAGGCTCCGCGTGCTCCGGAGTGAACAGCAACATGGGTTCATCGCTTTCGAGCACGCTTTCAATCCGGGAGTCCACGGTGTCCGCGGCTTCCTCTGCTTCTTCAATAGCCTTTCCGGAAACACAGGAAACCCGCCAGAGATCGTCTTCGTTGGTTTCATCAACGTCCGGCAACTTTACCCGCTGAAGCACGGCGGGCATGATCATGTCCAGCATGCTGTCCGTCTTCCAGATTCGGGCTGCCCGGGTCTGATTCATCCAGAGCTTTTCGTCTCCTTCTTTGTAGGAGCCGATCAGGCAAAGCTTCTGCATGGCGCGGGTCATGGCCACATACAGAAGCCTGGTGCCTTCTGAAATATTCTTCCGCAGCGCCTGTATGTCGAAGGCATCCTTGCCCTGGGAATCCATGGTGCTGTGCTTTCTGCGCTGAATGGCGGGAAGATAAAGCCCCAACGCCCCGCCGGAAGAGGAAACATTGATGCGCAGCTTCTCATCATTCCGTTTTCTGCGGATACTCTTCTGTAGATCCATAAGAATGACAACCGGGAACTCAAGGCCTTTGCTCTTGTGCATGGTCATGACGCGCACAAAGTTGTCCCCGACACCCATGGCAGGATGGTCATCACTGTCGCTCTGCTTTGTTTCGCTGGCTTCCCGAAGTGAGCTGATGAAGTCTGACAGCCGCATGTTCCCGGCTTTCTGTCCGTCCAGCGCTCTCTGGTATAGTGCATCGAGGTTTGCCTGACGCGCTTTTCCGTCCGGATAGGCTCCGCGGGCAGCATATACGCCGGTTTCCCGCATCAGCCACCAGATAAAGTCCGGAACCGGCATACCTTCGCAGATCTTTCTCCATACGTTCAGCTGATCGACTACCTGCTTACAGCGGAAGTCTATCGGTTTCTCGTTCCGTTCCACGCACAGCTCAAAGGCTTCGTAGAAAGGCACATATTCATTCTTCTCCAGCCGGATATCCGCCAGTTCGCTCTCTGTGAACAGGAAAGGCGTATTGATCAGCGTTCCAACTAAGGCATCGTCATTATGCAGGTTGTCGATGACGGTCAGGAGGCTCAGGAAAGACTTCACTTCAGCAAGCCCGAAGAAGTCCGGCGCGCCTTCATACATGACCGGGATATGCATCTTTTTCAGATGATCCACAATGGCCGAAGCGGCACCTTTGGCGACTTTCACCAGAATGACGATATCCTTGTACTGGTAATGCTCCTTGCTGCTGGACTCAGACGAGGGGGTAATCAGGGACTGGATATACCTTCCGGCAACTTCGCATTGGGCCTCCAGTTTATCCGCGTCTTCTTCGCCTTTTTGTACCAGGAACACATCAATCGGCCCGAAGTCGCCCTCGGCATTGCACCGAAGGTTGTCCTCCGGAATGTAGTTCATGTCCGTGATCCGCTCGTCCATGGCTTCTGTGAACACCTCATTCACGGCATCCACAACGCTTTTACAGGAACGGTAGTTATCCATGAAGAAGATCCGGCGCTCTGTTGCGTCAGCGTCATCCGAATAGGTTCTGCGTTCATGCTCGAACAAATCAGGTTCTGCATGGCGGAATCCGTAAATGGACTGTTTGATGTCGCCAACCATGAAGAACTGATGCCCAGGGCCCGTCAGGGACTTGATGATGGCATCCTGAATGCCGGAAACGTCTTGGCATTCATCCACATAGATATACTTGTATTTGGCCAGAAGCTCATTCCGCTTGTCCGGATCGGACATAATACGGTAGGCGATCTGCTCCATGTCAGCGTAGTCAATCGCCCCAGCTTCAAGCTTCTGCTTCTCGTACTGATCGGCGGTTTCTCTCAGAAGCAGTTCCAGTCCGCGCAGTTCCTTCTGGATAATGCTGTTCAGGCGTTCGTTTTTCTCGTCCAGCATAGCGTCAATGCGTTTGACTGCCGTGGAGAATATGCCGCTGGAGCCTTTCATGCTGTTGCGGACAGCATCAAATTGCTTTTTCCAGGCTTTGGTTTCATCATCCGACCCACGGGGTACAGTTGGCGCTTTCACAAACGCGGCTCCGGTACCCTGAAGTAAAGCCCTTTTTTCTTCAATCTCATCCGTGTGGTCATATTTTTCGAGGAAGTCGGCAATCAGGTCGGCATCCGCCTGTGCCGTGTCATAGCAGGAAGCCAGGGCCAACGGGTCGTTCAGAAGCTCCTGTTCCTGCCGCAGGCATTCTTCCAACCCCAGTACATCCAGATCAATCGAGGTCATGATCTGCTCGTTCCATAGTTCATACGGAGGCTCTTTGACAATCTTCTCAAGGAAATCAAAGGGATCTGGGATGCCCATCAGGACGTTATACAGATCCTCGACCATCTTCTGGATGTCTTCCAGGCTGAAGGCGGTCATCAGAAAACCAACGGCCTGCCTGTCTGCAAGGCTATACTTATCCTTGTTGCTGAAGATCTGCTCTGAAGCGTCAGAAAAGCACTCATCCATGATGTGCTTCTTTTCAGCGTCCTTCAGCACCCGGGGATTCATGGTAGCCCCGGCATTATCGTTGAACTCCTTCAGCAGTTGGGTGCAGAAGGAGTGGATAGTGCTGATGGTTGCAGTCTCGATCTCGCTCAGAGCCTTGGAAGCCTGATTTACTCCCAGCTGAGAGGCCTTTTCCAAAAGATCCCGCAGTTTGTCCTTCATGTTCTGGGCCGCGTCCTTGGTGAAGGTGATCACAAGGAACTGGGAAATAGACGCTTCCGGATGCCGGATCAGCGTCTCTTTGATCTTCTCCACCATGACGGTGGTCTTTCCTGAGCCGGCAGCCGCGGAGACCAGAATGTTCTGGTTCTGGGCGTTAATGGCTTCCAACTGGGAAGCATTGAACTTCGTCGGCACGGGCAAACCCCCTTTCAACCGGGTAGTGTATGGGTCAATTATACCATGAATCCCTTTGTTTTTAAAGGTAAAACGTGGTATACTAATTTTCTCGGATGCCCGAAAATAAAGGGAAAGGGCGGATTTCATGTACGGAGGCCAGAAGGCGTATCCCAGTCCCTATGACTATCCCAGCGCGGATGACTACTACGAGGCTGTTGATGACTATAACCAGTGGCTGAAAGACAAAGAGGAAGCGGACGCAATAGCCGCTGATCTGGCCTATGAAAGACATCTGGAAGAGCTGCTGAACAAGTGATTGCAGGAGGAACCTTATGCCAAGGAAAAAGAAGGTCTCGGCGGAGCAGGAGCAAGAAAAGCCAGCTCCGAAGAAGAAGGACTACATGATTGCGGTCACGGAAGATGAGTATGATGCCCATCGTGAAGAGCTCGAAAAGCTGGATAATGTGGTTATTTTTGTTGATGACGCTGATCGGGATCATTGGATGGGTGCTCAATGGCGTCTTGGTGTTGACCTGGATCCAGATATATAGAGAATCATGTCCAAAGCCACCTAAGGGGACGCAAGTCCTCTTTTTTTCGAGAACTAACTCAAGCGTAGCTTGAAATCACCGATAAAAGTTCAATCCCTGAATGCTGGGAAAGCTATTTTTTATCTGATATTCTCTTCATGTAAGAAGGAGGTGCTGACGATGACGGTTGGTGAAAGGCTGGCTGGTGCCAGAAAAGCAGCGGGATTAACACAGGAAAAGTTGGCAAATGAGATTGGTGTTTCCTTTCAGGCAATCAGCACATGGGAGCGGAACGAAAGCCTGCCGGACACGAACCACCTGATGGCCCTGTCCCGTGCGCTGCATGTTTCGCTTGATCAGCTATTTGGAGAAGAAATCCAGCGGGACTGGAAGCTGAAGTCCCATTCTTTCAGTGCGGAGCACATGTATACGTATGTGAAGGCAAAGGCGCAGGCCGAAGGACTGACGCAGACGCTGGCGGCACTGCCTCTGATGCGGGAAAAGCATAAGGGACAGCTTCGGACAGCGCGTACTACAGAAACACCTTATTCCACCCATCCTCTGACATTGGCCTGCCATGCTTTTGCCATGGGAATCGTGGACGATGATGTGCTGGCTACAGCCCTACTCCATGATGTGGTAGAGGATACGGACACCCGTCCGGAGGAACTGCCCGTCAGCGATAAGGTACGAGATGCGGTCTGCCTGCTTTCCTATAACACCTATCTGAAGAAAGGTGATGATAACGATTCTCAGAAGAAGAACGAAATCAAACCCAGCTACTATACTAATATCGGGAAAAACCCGCTGGCGGCATTGGTGAAATGCATGGATCGCTGCAACAATCTGGCTTGCATGGCGGACGGCTTTTCCCGGAAGAAGATGGCCACCTATGTGATCCAGACGGAGGAATACGTTCTTCCGCTGCTGGATGTGATCAAAGCTGTTCCCGAATACAACAACGCTTCCTGGCTGCTTCGGTACCAGATGACAACCATGTTGGAGACTTTCAAGCGGCTGCTGTGACGATCGGAAGGAGAAATGACCGATGGCATCCTATTCTGTTGACACAAGAGGTGAAATTCCAACCCTGATCCGCTGGGAATGCCCGTACATCTACACTTTCAGCCCACTGGATCCCGGTGAATGGGTTGAGAGTCCGGGAAAGGCCAGTATGTTCTGGGGCCAGGGAGATTTTGTTTGGTATGACGACATTTCCGAGGCGGAAGCGCTGAAGTACATGGAGCAGATCCGGAAGGCTGTGAAAAACAGAAAGGGAGGCTGAGAAACGATGTGGGCATGTTACATTGGAGAGATTTCAGAATCCTATCAGAAACAGTGGGAACCGCACACAGTCAGTCCCGATCAGAAGGAACCGGATGTCTATGATGTCATTGATGACAGGTGGGAGATCGGATACCGGCTGGATATGCGGGCAGCTCAGGAATGCTTCTCTGATTGCATTCAGGTTGACTGGGGCGGCTGGGCATACAAGGTTACGCCAGAGCAGATCCTGAAATACAATGAAGAGGCATCTCATCAGTATCTGATCCCAGAGGATGTCGCATACGCATTGAATCCGGACAAACAGTATGCCATTATTGACGTAGAGATTTACTGATGATAAGATAATCCCGCTGATTCCGGAAACGGATCATCAGCCAAAATGAATAACGCCTATGAAGAGTGCGCGAGAGACAAGCTCGTTGACCGCACGACAACCTGCCGCAAGGTAAGGTGCCAAAGCTTGACCGATAGGATACGAAATAGATCAGTGAGCAATCCTGTCGGAACGATGGGATTGCTTTTTTTCGCGATCACTCTTCGTGGGCTGACGAGGAGGAATCGCCCATGAAAAACAACTTCAAGAAGAACGGCAACATGCGTGTCCGCTTTGAGACACCCGAAGAGCGGACAGAAATCATCCGAATTCTGGAAGAACAGCGAGATTTCCGGATTGATGAGGATCTGAAACTGCTAACGGAAATCCATCCATATGATACCCGGACTTTTGACCTCAATCTGAAATTCAAAACTTACAATTACTGGATTCAGCCCTTTATCGGCGCAGCGATGATGTCCAGTGGGGTTCGCTTTTACTCCGCGCAGGAGTTTTTCCGGATTGCTGAACTGGACTTTAAGGTGGTGCCCCGTTATCCGGTCTTCCACGTCCCGCATAACGGCTGGGAATTCCCGGAGGATCTCATGGAATCCGTTTGTGTTCCGCAGGATCTTTTCATGAAATACCACGAAGAAATGCGGGATACTGACATCACCCGAGTCGTCCCCAGCGCTTATCGTGGCGGCGACATGTGCCATTCCTTCATGGTCAGCCGTCTGCTCTGTGACGTCGAGCGTTTTATCGGTTCGGAAGAGATCATGGAACAGTACGGCATGGGCTTCTGTTACGAAAAAGTCTACGACGGGACGGTCATCAAGCACGTGACCGAGGAACTGAAGGAGAAGACACTGAAGCATTACAGAGACCATCATGAATGGATGGACAAGATCTGTAACCGCCATCCCCGGATTCTTCTGTTTGATACACACAGCTACTCCGACAGGATCGTTCCTACAGACTTCCTGCAGAATGGCTACTCAGCACCAGACCTCTGTATCGGCACAGATGATCGTTTCACGCCTCCGGAACTGATTGAAATCGTTCAGAAGCGATTTACAGATGCTGGGTTCTCCATCGGTTTCAATTATCCCTATTCGGGCTGCTACATTCCGAATACCGTGCTGTCTGGCAAATGTAGTGCTGACATGGTGGCAATTATGCTGGAGTTTCATAAGCGGACATACTGCGATCAAAAAGGGCAGCCCATCCCGGAGAAAACGAAGGGCATTGCAGAGATTATCCGTCAGATTGTTGTGGATTGTGTTACGCTTGGTTGAGATATTTGCCAGATTTGACATATTTCTTGAAAATATTTTTCTTCTTTGTAAAGGATTTACATGCAGGAAAAATCCCTGCGAACTTGATAAATGGGCGGTTTTCGGGTATAATAAAGCTTGGTTTATCTGGAACCCGACCTGGGAGAGCAGCCTTCCTGCAGTAATGCAGTCATCGGCAGCTCTACAATGAAATAGAAACGGTGGTTGCCAAAGGGTCATCTTGGAGCATGAGCAACCCAGCGGCGCGACCGATGGGAGGTTTAGTCATGCCCTACACTGACCTGAAGTTCTTTACCAACGAGCCGGAGCGGGATCTCTACGGCCGCTTTTCATCCATTCTAAAGAGCTACACGAAGAATTTCGATGTTCTGGTCGGTTATTTTCGTACCAGTGGATTTTTTCGTCTGTACGAGGCGATGGAAGCTGTAGAGAAGATTCGCATTCTGGTTGGCTTGAATGTTGACCGCCAGACTGTCGAAATCATTGACGAGGCGAAGAAGGAACCGGTAACCATTAAATCGGCCACTGAAGCTTTCCAGGACAAGGTTGAAGCTGAGTTTGAAGAGACCGAAGTGACCTCCGAGAAAGAGAAGGCTATTCACCTTTTCATTGAGTGGCTGCGGTCCGGCAAGCTGGAAATGCGCATGTACGTTGAAGCTCCCATTCATGCGAAAGTCTACATCATGCGGAAGGATCAGGAACTGTTGCCGGATACATTTGGTAGTGTCATTACTGGCTCCAGCAACTTCTCCGAAGCAGGACTGAAAAACAATCTGGAATTTAATGTCGAACTCAAGGATGCTGCGGATGTCAAGTTTGCATTGAATAAATTTGAAGAGCTCTGGGAAAAGGGCGTCCCAATTACGGAGGCGTACATTGAAGCCATCCAGAACCGCACCTGGCTGAAAAATGACATCACACCTTATGAGCTTTATTTGAAAACCCTGTATGAGTATTTTAAGGAAGAAATTAATTCCGATAAAGAAAACTATGACTCTCTGCTCCCGCCCGGATATATGCGGCTTCAATACCAGATTGACGCAGTATTACAGGCAAAGAAGAAACTGGAATCATATAATGGAGTATTCATTTCAGACGTTGTTGGTCTTGGCAAAACTTACATCTGCGCCATGCTAGCAAATACTCTTCCACCGTCTGCATATAAGTTGGTCATTTGCCCTCCGGTTCTGGTTGATTATTGGAAGGCCGTGCTGAACGAATTTGGTGTGACTCGTTTTGAAGTTGAATCCTTGGGCAAGCTGGACAAGGTGCTTGCAAAGGGAGCAGATAAATACCAATACATTTTTGTGGATGAGGCCCATCGATTCCGTAACAGCGGAACAGAAAGCTACACGGATTTGCATCAGATCTGTCGCGGGAAGAAAGTCGTTCTGATTTCCGCTACGCCGATCAACAACTATTCCTCCGATATTGAAAACCAGATTGAACTCTTCCAGAATAAGCACAGCGGAACCATCAACGGCATCCGAAATCTGGAAGGTTTTTTCCGGGGCCTGAACTCTGAATTAGGAAAATACAAGAAAGGCACTACGGAATACAACAATCAAATGCGTGAAAATTCCGCAATCCTACGTGATCGGCTGCTCAGAGAAATCATGATCCGCCGGACTCGTACGGAAATTGAGGAATACTACAAAAAGGACATGGAGCAACAGGGACTAACATTCCCGAAGGCCGGAAACCCTGAACCGATTTTGTATGAGTTTGATGAACAGACAGACGAGGCCTTTACTCAAACCATAGAAGACATCAAGGGCTTTACATACGCCAGATACACTCCTCTGCTTTATCTGAAAGATACGAAAAAATACGCCACTCTGTTAGCTGGTCAGCATAACATGGGTGGATTCATGAAGGGCGTTCTGGTAAAACGGCTGGAGAGCAGTTTCTACGCATTTAGAAAAACTCTGGGTAGGTTTATCGAATCCTATAAGCGTTTCCTTCAGATGTATGAGACAGGCACGGTATATGTCGGAAAATATAAGAATCTGTATGATATGCTTGACAACGGAGATGATGATAAGCTTCTGTACCTGATCGAGCAGGGAGATCTCTGGAAGTTTGATACGAAAGAGTTTTCAACAAAATTCATTAGTGATATGAAGAAAGATCTGTCTCAGCTAGAAACCTGGCAGATTCTTTGGGATCAGATTAAAACTGATCCTAAGCTTACGGAACTGGAACATTGCCTGACCACAAATCCTGTGATGAAGGATCAGAAGGTCATTATCTTCACAGAATCCATGGAAACCGCTGAGTACCTGTATGAGAAGCTGAATGTGCTGTATAGCGGCAGGGCTGTCTGCTATAGTGGCCAGAGTTCCTTGGCAGCAAAGGCTGATATTGAAGACAGTTTCAATCCTAAGAACAAAGGGAAGAACAATGATAAATACGACCTGTTGATTACGACTGATGTTCTCTCCGAAGGTATCAACTTGCATCGGGCTAACGTTTTGATCAACTATGACCTTCCATGGAATCCCACTCGTATTATGCAGCGGGTCGGTCGTATTAATCGTGTTGGCACAGAGTTTGAACGGATTTATGTCTATAACTTCTTCCCTACAGCGCAAAGCAAACGTCAGCTTCCGCTTGAAGAGCGCATTCTGGAAAAGATCCAGGGATTCCATGACACTCTGGGTGAAGATATCAAGTATCTGTCTGAAGAAGAGGATGTTGGGCCAAAGAAGCTGTTTGAAGATATGAATAAGAATTTAGATGAAGAGGATGAACCAGCAAATCCTGAACTGGCGTATCTGGCAGTGATTCGTCAGATCAGAGATGAAAACGCAAAGCTGTTTGAAAAGATCAAGCGTTTGCCCAAGAAGTGCAAAGCAGGCAAACGATCAACCAAAGTGGACGAAGATCAGACGATTAGCTTCATCCGAAAAGGTGCAATGAAATCATTCTTTATGAATGATGGTACGGAATATGAGCAACTGACCTTCTTGGATGCAATTCGTTATATCGAATCAAAACCGGATGATAAGCCAATCTCTATTGGCAGTGATTATTATGATCAGTTAGCTGCAAACGAAAAAGCATTTGATCATATGATCACAGAAGCTGAAGCAGTTTCTATTGAAAAGCCGATGATCGCTGGCAATGATGCAAAGATTATCCGGATTTTGAAAGCATTAAAAAATGAACCAACGCTTACAGATGACCAAGAAGAAACAATCGATATTCTAATTGCCAGATGGGAAAATGGCGAAATTCCTGCTAAGGTCACAAAAGACGCTATGAAGAAGATGAACATGGCATCCAGTAATCTGGAACTGTATTACGAGATTGTAAAAGCTGTACCGGAGATCTATCTCCAGGAAACCAAATCTGGGAAGACCATGGTGGATGGAGAAAAGCAAGTTATTCTTAGCTGCTATCTGAAAAGTGAGGGAAGCAAATGAGCGCCGTAGTTGACAAGATTGAGGGCATCTTAACTGAAAAATACAGTGTTGACAATTATGTGGCACTAGCCAGTGAAATACTGGATGGCATAAGGTTTGTTGCTCCGAATAATCCCAGGAAGGAGTTTACAAATTTCTCCTCTCACATCGAGAGTAGCACACACGTAGGCAATTATTCAGACCCGAATGGCAAAAAGATTATTGTCATGGCTGTGGAACTGAAGCGAGAAACCTATGTAGAGAATTCGCGTAGCACACAGAGAAGTTACGCTAAGAAACTGATTGAAAGTGGAGGAGCAGATGCAGCGCTAATCGCCTTCTATACTCCGGGCGATCCTCGTTGGCGATTGTCTTTCGTGCGTCTCGATTACGAAATGAAAATCGAGAACGGAAAGCTGAAAACGGCAGAGAACATGACGCCCGCACGCAGATATTCTTTCCTAGTCGGGAAAGATGAACCTTGTCATACTGCTATAGACCGGTTCAGGGCATATCTGGAAAACTATTCGTCTACCCCAACGCTGGATGATCTTGAGAATGCATTCAGTGTTGAAGCGGTAACAAAGGAATTTTTTGATCTGTATTGCGAGAAATTCCTGCAACTTAGAGAATGCCTTGAAAATAATCAGGATTTTATTGAGGAAGCAAAACTACACAACTATACGTCCGCACAATTTGCCAAAAAGCTCATGGGGCAAATTGTGTTTCTGTATTTCCTGCAGAAGAAGGGATGGCTTGGGGTAAAAGCTTGGCCTACCATGCTGAATGCAGCTGATTATAAAAAGGCATATTTCTCCAGAGGCGCGAAATCTCGGGAGTTAATTCCGACAGTCTATACTCAAGTCGGAGAGGATGCGTATCATATCAATGCTGCAGCGATTGATCGACTTTCTGATGACGATGAAACGTTCTTGAGTACGTGTGTCAAAGGCGAGCCCTGGGGAACTGGCCCACACAATTTTATGCGCAAGCTATTTGAATTATCCGAAAAGCGGAATGCCAATTTTTTTGATGATTTCCTGGAACCACTGTTCTACGATGCTCTGAATGTGAACCGTGGGGAGCAGGGGTATGATCCGGCTTTACATTGCAGGATTCCATTCCTGTCTGGTGGTTTGTTCGAGCCTATTGACGGGTATGAATGGAAGACAAACAACTTTGCTATTCCCAATGAGTTGTTTTCAAACAAGAAAGATCATAAAGACCGTCTTGCTGATGGTATCCTGGATATTTTCGACCGTTACAACTTCACAATGAGTGAAGATGAACCGTTGGAACGCGAAGTCGCTATCGATCCAGAAATGTTGGGTAAAGTTTTCGAGAATCTGCTGGACGTCAACGATCGGAAGAGTAAGGGAGCATTCTATACACCTCGTGAGATTGTTCACTATATGTGTCAGGAAAGCTTAATCAACTACCTGACGAACACTATGCATGTTAGTGAATCTTCTATTCGCGATTTCATTCTATATGGTGACTTCATGAAGGATGAAGACGCCAGCGTTTTGAAACGAGCTGAAAAAGGAGATTCCTATGATTTGTGGGTATCCGAGGAACTCTATCAACTGAACAGTGACGGAACAATTAAATTGGATCGAATGGTAGAATTGGATAAAGCACTTCAGGATGTACGCATAGCAGATCCTGCAGTTGGTTCCGGAGCTTTTCCGCTTGGTATGCTGAATGAAATAGTAAGAGCACGACAAAACATCACGACTTACTTGGATATCTCCCAGAAAATCATTGATCCGAAAGGTGCGCCAAGAGAAATACGATATCGCCGAATCAATGATCGCAGCGCACGGAAATTGAAGTATGAAACCATTCGAAACTGTATCTTTGCTGTAGATATTGAACCATCTGCAGTTGATATTGCACAACTGCGCCTTTGGCTGGCACTGGTTATTGATGATGAAATTACACCCAATGCGGTCAGCGCATTGGATGGACATATTAATCCTTTGCCCCTTCCTAACTTGGAATGTAACATTCTATGCGGAAATAGTCTCGTAGATGAGTTCGAAGGAGTAAAGCTCGTCAATGAAAGCGATATTGTCGGTACATCTGGGAATGTTATGCAGACAAATATGTACCAAAGCGCCTTCGATATGAACTTAGAACGACTGATTGTCAAGCAAGATGAACTCTTTCGATGTGATAATACAGATCGAAAGAAAACAATACTTCAAGATATTTCCGCATTGCGTGACGAACTAATACAGTCTCAGTTAAATGGAATTAGTGATGAGCAACGTGAACGCTATGAAGCTACAAAAGCCATGGCTTCCAAGCCATTTACGCTCTGGCAGCTTGATTTCGCAAGAGTATTTAGGGAAAAAGGCGGTTTCGATATTGTAATCGGAAATCCTCCTTACATCCAACTTCAAAAGACAATTAATGACGAGACGCATGAAAAGCTTGGCGACGCATATGCTTCATTGGGTTTTGCTTCATTTGCGAAGACTGGCGATATATATTGCTTGTTTTATGAAAAAGGTTTTTCACTACTACATTCCGATGGAGCACTTGCCTTTATTACAAGTAATAAATGGATGCGAGCTGGATATGGCGAGAAGCTCAGGAGATTTTTTGCAGATAATACAAATCCGCTTATTCTTGTTGATTTTGCTAGTCAAAAAATATTTGAATCAGCAACAGTCGATGTTAATATCTTATTATTCCAGAAATCCGCCAACATTGGAAAAACCAAAGCATGTATGGTTAAAGAAAACTGCACAGGAAATTTGAGCGTTTATATCCAACAGAACGGCGCTAGCATATCTTTCCACTCATCAGAAAGTTGGGTTGTTTTAAATCCCGTTGAGCAGAGTATCAAGAAGAAAATTGAAACTCAGGGGACACCATTAAACAAGTGGAATGTATCAATTAATTACGGGATAAAAACTGGACTTAATGACGCTTTCATCGTCAACGGGGAAATAAAGGATCAGCTCATTGCAGAAGATTCAAAATCGGCTGAGATTATTCGACCGATTTTAAGAGGCCGCGATGTAAAGCGATATCATTATGATTTCGCCGACCTGTGGCTTATAGTTTGCCATAATGGAGTTAAAGAGCAAAACATAGATCGCATTAACGTAGATGACTATCCTG
>Ga0265298_10003635_pt1 | contig 20233 bp, 26 predicted proteins | sample AusTroGonzalo_MG_3_FD_193486 | JGI IMG/M metagenome (GOLD analysis project Ga0265298, IMG submission 193486) | Bovine rumen microbial communities from tropical cattle in Woodstock, Queensland, Australia - Gonzalo_01 | ecosystem: Host-associated > Mammals > Digestive system > Stomach > Rumen ... | reverse complement strand
AGGACGGGGTATTCCGACCGGAAGATCAGGGACGAAATCAACTCCCTACGCAAGAATCCGCAGACAGTTATCGTGTCCTCTTCGCACGGCAAGGGCTACAAGAGACCTGCAAGCATTGACGAACTGAGGAACTGTCTCTTCGAGAGCAAAAGCAGGGTAAATGACGAGCTTGAAAAGCAGAGGGTTCTTGAGGTTGCTATCCGTCACATGATGATGGAACAGTACACCGAGCAACTGTCCTTCGACTTCTAAGGAGGGGTTATGACTGTATACAGAATTGATTGCAGGAATTGCCAAAACAAGGTCGAAATCCATGACGGTGTGAAAGAGGGGGTCTACTGCAAGCCGAGAATCACGATAAACGAGGGTTGCTATGTCGAAGACGGTCATGCAGGAACAAAGGAAGATCCCGATGTAATCTGCTGCGATCACTACATTCCGGGGGACAAGAAATGGGTGAATTGAAGAAACGGATTAAGACCTACGCATTCGTGCATCAATGCGACCTCGACGAGGCTACCTACAAGGTGCTCCTGGAGATCGTGAACGAGTGCAGGGATGAAAGGTCTACGGAGGGGTTGTTCGACAACCTCGTCGGGGAGGAGGGAACAAGTGACAAATGCGGACAGGATCAGGCAGATGTCTGACGAGGAACTTGTGGAGGAGATCTACAGGCTACAGGGCAACGCAGCCGCATGCCCTGCCTGCTATCTCCGCAACGGAAAGGAAAGACTGAGGTACTACCTCAAGTGCAAAGTGGAGGGAACAAGTGAACAAAGTGAGAAAGCTACCCGCACCGTTTAGGTTCTGCGAGGGTTGCAGGCACTTCGAGGCCCTGGCCTACGGAGATGTCCTGAAGTGCAAGAAGCTCGGCCTTGTCTTCGACGGCATGGTCGTGTGCGTCTACCGCAAAGGAGAGAGGAATGGGGTTCGTAACGGACATGGCTCTGACAATGATCCTGTTAATACTGATTCTGATTCTGTTCGGAGACGACAATGACAGAAGGGTGTGAGGGTTGCGTCTGGTACTGGCCCGACGGAAAGCGGGTGAAGTGCTCCAACATAACCAAGATTAACCGGGGCGGGTGGAATCCCGTCCCCGAGAAGAGGTGCGAGGAATACCAGGGTGTCAAGAAAGCGAAACACGATCCTACAGGCGCAGCAGGAGTATCTGGAAACAGAAAACCCGCAGGCCCTCGAAAGACTCTACAGGGAACTGCTGATGCTGGGGTTCTACATTCTCGCAAGACAGGGAAGATACCAGGACGAGGAGGACGCGATTGACATTGCGACAGACCTCCGCATGCGCCTCATGGAAAAGAAAACGCCTGTCATCAACGGTGCGCCTTCCGCGTACATCAAGATGGCACTGTTCTACAAGCAGAAACCCCGCAATGCTCCTGATGATATCGACGACAAGGAAGATGAGGAGGCACGGCAGGGTTCGGCACTGTGGGACTACATCGACAAGGTATGCACACAGACGGGCCTTGCACAGGACAACGACGTGGACATGCTCGCACGGCAGACGATGGAGTCGCGCACGAGCTGGAGGCTTGTATACAGGAATATACAAGACCCTACGTTGAAACAGGAATACAAGCAGAGAATGAAGGAGATAGAACAATGCGTAAGATCATCTGCAAGCAGCCGGGGTGTTGTCGCACGATAGATCCCGCTTCCGGACACAAGTACTGCATCGAGCACCAGGCACAGGAACGTGCCGAGCTCGAGAGGAAGAAGATCTACATGCAGGACGTGAAGCACGGCACATGGGACGAGCTCTACCGCACACCGAAGTGGAGGGCGTTGAGATCCGAGAAGCTGAGACAGAACCCGAGCTGCGAGATCTGCGGGCAACCTGCGACGGAAGTGCATCACAAAGTCCCGCACCGGGGAGACATGGATCTCTTTCTTGATTGGGATAACCTTATGTCTATCTGTAGCAAGTGTCATGGTCTACAGACACGTAAGGAAGTAGGAGATAGAACAAGGGAGTTCTATGAGAAACAGAAAAAAGAACGTGAAATACAGAAAAGAAAGCCCTGGTATTGAAACCGTATAGGGGTTCGGGGAAAAACGGCCCCCCACGGATAATAGCACCCCCCCCTAGGTGTTTATTTTTTCACGCAAAATTGGAGGAACAACATGGGACGAGGCAGACCGAGGAAATCACCCGAGGAGCTGAAGCTGGCCGGGACATTCGGACAACATTCGTCGAGACAGAAATGGAACGCCCGAAACGCGACACCGCTGACCGAAAAGGCTGCACCTTCGCGTTATCTGAAACGGACGCAGTATTTCTGGAACCAGTTCATGATCGAGAAAGCGCAGCAGAACGTACTGTCGGTAGCCGACGAGCCCGTGTTCGTCGCAATGTTCGATTCGTATGACCAGTGGCTCCGGTACAAGGACAAGCGCGAGAAGCTGACCATAGGCTACGAGACGATGGAGGAGATCAACATCCGCAACAGGCTGGACTGCATGATTGACCGCGAGTTCAAGCAGTGGACGAGTCTCGCCATCCGCTTCGGCATTACCCCGACCGAGCGCAGCAAGCTGGAGTGCGGGCCCGAGCAGAAGGAGACCGAGTTCATGCAGATCCTCAAGAGGGCGAAGGCCTGATGCAGAGACTCTGGGATTACATCGAGTGGGTAAAGGACAATCCCCATCTGTGCTCCAAGTGGACCAAGCTGGCGATCAGGCGTTTCGAGAAAGACCTCGAGAGATCCGAGTCTCCCGAGTGGCCGTACCGTTTCGACCGGGAGAAGGCCCAGGTCTTCATCGACTTCACCGAAACCCTGAAACAGTACAAAGACCAATGGGCGGGGCAGAACCTGCACCTCGAGCCCTGGCAGGTGTTCATCTTCGGCAACGTGTACGGATGGGTCAGAAAGGACAACGGCCTCAGGCGTTTCCGCAAGGCCCTCGTGTTCGTGGGCAGGAAGAACGGCAAGAGCACGATGGTCTCGTCTGTACTGCTCTACGACTGTCTTCTGACATCAGGTGGAGAGGCATTCTGTGCGTCCACCAAGCGCGATCAGAGCAAAATAGTGTGGGAATCGGTCGCGCAGATGGTCAGACAACACCAGGAAATCAGGGAGATGCTCCAGGTCTTCAAGAGCACCTCGACCATCGTGTGTCCCGCCAACGCCTCGAAAATCTCCGCTCTTTCCTCGGAGTCGGACAAGTTCGACGGCCTCAACCCTTCGGCATGCGTAATCGACGAGGTCGCAGCCATGAAGGACTACCGCATCATCCAGGTACTGCAATCAGGAACGGCATCGAGACCCGAACCCCTCATCTTCGAGATAACCTCGGGAAGCGACAACACGAACAGTGCCGGGGCGCAGGAGTTCGAGAGATCCCAGAAGATCCTCGAAGGGGTCTACGAGGACGACACGTTCTTCACGGTACTGTACACCCTCGACAAGGGGGACAACTGGAGACACGAGAGCGTGTGGATGAAGGCGAACCCGAACCTCAACGTCTCCGTCAAGATCGAAACGCTCCGCGCCCTGTGCAAGGAGGCCATGCAGAACCCGTCCCTGGAGGGGGAGTTCCGCATCAAGAACTGCGGGCAGTTCATTTCTCCTGTCACCGCATGGATCCCGCACGAGAAGTGGAAGAAGTGCATCGAGAACGCATCCAGGTTCACCCCGTTTGCAGATCTGCCGAAGAAGGAATGCGTGGCGATCGGGGCAATCGACATGTCGCAGAGAATCGACTTCACGTCATTCGATGTCATGGTCTACCACATTCCGACAAACAGATACTATGCCCGGCACTGGTTCTACATCCCGTCCGAGCAGATAGATGACAAGTGCAAGTCCGATTCCCCGCTTGTCCGCAAGTGGATAGAGCAGGGCTACATCAACGCGACCGAGGGTGCGGTCGTGGATTACCGGGCGATGTTCGCGGATGTCGAGAAGGCCATCGCCGAATACGAGCTGCGCGAAGTCCTCTACGACCCCTGGAACGCGGGTCAGCTCATCGACCAGATAGGCCCTCTTGTAGATCTTGTCGAGGTCAAGCAGAGCATGGTATCCATCTCCCCGATGGCGAAGGACTACGAGGCAGCCATCGTCTCGGGTCAGCTGGCAGACGGCAATCCCGTCATGTCGTGGATGGTCAGCAACGCCGACGTGTACCGAGATCCCAACGGAAACATCAAGCCGGTCAAGCACGGGGGCAAGCATTCCCCGCTGCACATAGACGGGGTGGTCACTTCCCTGATGTCCCTCGGGCGCATCAAGAACCTCCTGGACAACGGACAGATAGACCTCAGAACCGCATCCGAAATCGAGAAAGACATGGAGTCAAGGCTGGCAGAAATCGAATATTGAACCTTCTGACACTTATGTTATGAAGGAACAATTTTCGCATGGCCATATTTGACAACTTCAGGCGCAGACAGAAGAGGGAGATTCTTCCCGAGACCGGCATGGAGTGGGTGAGAACCCCGCTCCTTTTTCCTGCCGAGAAGAATCCGACCGTATCAGCATGCGTCGACAAGATTTCCAAAACACTGAGCCTGCTCCCGCTCTACCTGTACAGAAACACCAAGAACGGAATGCAGCTCGCGAAGGACAGACCTCTTTTCTACGCGCTTGAAGACCCGGCCGTGGAGGAGACACCCACATTATTCTACCGCTCCTGGATCAGATTCCTCTGCTACGACGGCAACGCATATCTGTTCATCAACAGGAACGGCAGGGGCGATGTCGTAGGCTTCACCCTTATCAACCCGAAGCGCATAAAGGTCGAGAGGGGGGAGGACAACCGCAAGCGGTTCTATCTGGACAACCAGTACTACACCCAGCGCGACATCCTGCATATCCCATATCCCGGGCCGGGGTACAACGGAACGGTCGGAAAGAGCCCCATAGAGCTGCACCGCGATCTCATCGAGCTCGACAACAAACTCCTGACCTACATAGCCAACTACTTCGACAACTCGGCGGGCTCCAGGCTTGTCATCAACCTCGGCTCCACCTACCCGCAGAGGAAGGCAGCTATGGATCAGCTCTATGCAGAGATCGTTCCGGTCATGAACAAGTTCGTCCTGGGCGCAGCCAATGCGGGCAAGCCGATGATCTCCCTGCCTGATTCGACTATCGGGAAGGTAGACCAGACGAGCAACGTGCAGGCAGAGCTCAAGAGCCTCCTGTTCATGGTCGAGAAGCAGATCGCGCAGTCCTGCTTCGGTGTTCCCTACGAGATCCTGGATTCGGAGGCAAGCAAGTACGATTCGCTTGAAACCAAGATGAACGACTTTCTGGCCTCCTGCATCCAGCCTCTCGGAGACCACATCTGCGAGAGCTTCGAGAAGTTGCTCACCCCGTCGGAGAAACTCAATTACACCATCAGATACGAATACAAGAACCTCCTGACCACGAACACCAAGGACACCGTGGACTACCTGACGAAGGAGTTCCAGAGCGGTGCGCTGACGATGAACGAAGTCAGGAAGAAGCTCGGCATGGAGGACATGGGGCCTGCCGGAGATGTCCACTTCATCCCGGCCAACCTCATGCCCCTGACGATGGAGAACATCGACGCATACATGGCAAAGAGCAAGCTCGCCCTGGAACAGGCAGAGGGGCATGACCCCAATGGAGACGATAAGACATGAGCAAGGAAATGCAGACAAGGGAAATCAAGGTTTCGGATCTCCAGATCCGGGAGCTTGAGGACGGCAAGAGGGTTATCGAGGGGTTGATTCCCTACAATTCCCGCTCGGAGTGGATGGGATTCTACGAGTACATCACCCCGACGGCATTCAACAAGACCATCGCCGACGGTGCGGATGTCAGGGCCTTGTGGAACCACGACACCACCAAGCTCCTCGGAAGGGTCAAGAACGGAAGCCTCAGGCTCAGATCCGAGGCCGACGGCCTTCATATGGAGTGCGACCTTCCCAGGACAAGCTACGCCGAGGATGTCTACAACCTCATCCGCGAGGGCTACAACACCGGCATGTCCTTCGGATTCACGACAATCCAGGACAAGTGGGAGGAAGAGGTTGACGAGACAGGCAGAACCGTTCCTGTCTGCTATCTCATCGAGGTCCGTCTCTTCGAGGTTTCCTTCTGCGTGTCTTTCCCTGCCTATGAAGCAACCGACTCCGAGGCAAGGAACATCAGAAGCATTCTCGAGGATCTCAAAGGAATCAAGCCTGAGACTCTCTCAGACGAAGAGAGACAGGCAATAGATAAAACACTTAGAGAGCTTATTCCCGAAGCAGAAGAGCCCGCTCCTGTCGAACCCACCCCGGCCGTGACGAACACCGAGGTCGAGTCCGAATATGAGAGACAGCTTGACGCATTCTTGGACGAGCTCAGAGCAAAGGAGTAAACTATGGAACTTGAAAAGAAGATGGAGGATTTCAAGAACGAAATCCGTTCCGCAGTCGACGAGGTCAAGGCAGAGAAGAGAGACCTCGAGAAGAGACTGGCTGAGGCTAAGAACGCTTCCGCAAAGGAAGAGAGCCTTCTCGCAACCACAATGCGCAGCGTCTATGACGGTCTGATGGAGAAGAGAGCCATTACACTCTCGGGCGCAGGTGCTGTCGAAGTCGTCAATGCCCTGTTCAAGGTATTCAGAGACAAGACCGAGATCCTCGACGGTCTCCGCTATTTCTCTGGCCCCAACGCATCGACAAAGATTCCTGTCCTCTCACCGAGACCTGCAAGAGCTGGTAGAGTTGCAGAGGGAGTCACAAACGCTTCTGCTGATTCAACAGCTGCACTCGGTCATACCGATCTCGAGCCCGAGACATACTACTCAGAGCTCCCTGTTTCCTGGGAAACCCTGAAGTATCTGCCTGTCGATTTCGAGGCACAGCTCGGAGAGATCTTCGGAACAGCTTTTGCTACAGCTGCCGCTAACCAGGTCATCAATGGCCGTGGCAAAACCACATACTACGAATTCGGCGGTCTGTTCACCTCCGTTCCGGCTGGCAACCAGATTGCCTGTGGTTCAAGTGGCGCACCCACAATCGCTGACCTCGTCAAGCTGGCCCTCAAGATGCAGGAGAAGGTTATGAACGATCCTTGCATCGTCATCTCACCGACCCTGTATGCAGGCATCTCAACAGCTTCCGTAAGCGGTTACGATGTCTACAAGAATGAGCTCATCCTCAACAGGACCATCGAGGGTGTGAAGGTTCTCGTCTGCGGACAGGCTCCGAGCACAACCACAGCCAACGCAATCGTGGCCGTCGGTTTCGACAGATCCGACTATGCTATCGGTCTCACAACCGATATTGAGATCACTCCGATCCGCAAGCCGGGCGACACCAACACCTATTTCCAGGCAGTCATGGGAATGGATGGAAAGCCGATCGTCGCAGCCAACACCTACGCACTCAAGGCAATCAGCGGTTAGATCGTCGCCTTGAGCTGCTCGGGTAGCTGGGATGCTACACAGGTCGCAGGTGAGGATGTGGACATGACGGGTCTGACCTTCACCGCCACTGATTCCGGTGGAAACACCAAGGACGTTACCAGTGACGTGACGGTCAGCCCGACAACCTGGGGAGACACACCGGGTAGTCAGACGGCGACATTCTCCTACACGGAGGGTGGAACCACAGTGACGACGACAAAGGCAGCCACCGTTGTTGCCAGAGTCGCAGACCCGGTAATCACCTGTGCCGACAATTCCGTGACGATGAGTTGTGACACCGCAAGTGCCACTATCTACTACACGGATGACGGTACGACCCCGACTGCCGAGAGCACGGCATATTCGGATGCCATCACGATTACCGAAACCACAACCTTCAAGGCCATCGCGGTCAAGGAGGGAAGTGCGGACAGTAACGTGGTAACTGAGGAATGTGAATACGTTGCCCCGGAAGAGCCGTAACAGAACCTGAAATCTGGAGCCCGGACAGGACGCTCTCGAAAGAGGGCGTCCTTTTTTATGTTCACAGACACTTATGTTATGAGAGGTAACAATGATCGTTTCCGTAACACAATTCAACACATATTCAGGCAACTATGAGGATGCAACCGACGTGGTCGCGATGAAGACCAACATGCTCATGTCCGCACAGAAGGTCGTGGAGGACTATCTCGGCTACAACCCCGAAAGCGAGACGAGAACCGACTATGTGCAGGGTATCGGAAACAACAACCTGTACCTCTTCGCACAACCGATCACCGCGGTATCTTCCATCTCCATCAACGGAACGGCCGTGGCCTCCACCGACTACGATGTCCTGGGCAACCACCTGAGGCTGAAGCAGGGCGTATGGCCGAACAACACGGAGATCGCCGTGACCTATACCGCGGGGTGGTCGGCACTGAACGTCCCCGACATCGTGAAGCTGACGATACTGAACATCGCATCGCTGATGCTCCAGGAGTCCGACGGAAACATCGGAATCACAGGCAAGAGCATGTCCGAGGATTCGAGAACATACATCAACTACACCAATTACGACAAATGGCTGAAGAAGCTGGATGCCCTGAGGATAGTGAGGCTCTATGGCTGAGATTCTGGACGCGGGAACCATCTCCATCAGGGCAGACATAAAAGAGGCCCAGGATTTCCTCATGGATCTCGGATACAACCGGAAGAGCATCAACAAGGCCATCCTGCGCTCCGTCGGAACAGGTGGAAGACAGGCAATCCGCAAGAACTACAAGACCGTTCTGAAGAAGCACACCGGCAAGCTCTACAAGGGCATCACGTCCTACGTCTACAGGAACGGCACCCGCGTCGTCTTCACGGACAATGTCGATTCGGGAAAGAAGACCTCCAAGGACGGACGCATCGCCCGGTACGGTTTCATGCTTGCATCGGGGTACTCGGTCGAGTCCAAGAACAAGAAAAAGCCGATGCGCTTCATGACGGCCGACGGCAAGTGGGTTTCCACATACGGTTTCCGTGTCGAGCCCAGGGACTGGGTGGAGGCACCGCTTCAGAGATACGTGTCTTCGGGGGACTGCCAGCTGAGAATCGACAAGGCCTTCCAGAAGCAGATTGACAAATGGGAGAAGAAGAACGGAGGCGTGACGGCATGAAGAACGAGCTGACGGTTCTGACCCAGCTGAAGAGCTGCATTATAACCCATCTCAACAATTACCTTCCCAAGGATCTCACGACAATCGCGGAGGACAACGTGGTCATCAAGTGGCCCAACGTCGACCAGATGAAGAAAAGGATAATGTTCTTCATCCAGGCAGACTATGCAGAATACGAGGATCTCGCGACGACGAACGACCTCTCGTCCTTCCATGTCAAGATCTTCATCCTCTGCAAGAGGGGAACCAACTCCAACCTGGTAGAGGAAAGCTACGGATACTTCAACGCCCTCTACGAGCTCATGCGTAGGAACATGTCCCTGGACGGATATGTGGACTTCGTGACGGTCACAAGCGCGGACTTCTATCCCGCGGTGGACGCATCTGAAACAACAACTGGAACGGAAGTGAACCTTTCGATTTCATACACCAAGGATTTTGAATAAAGGAGAACGAAATCATGGCAAGTTTTAAAGTAGGCAGCGGCTCAAGTTTACAGGCTGCCAAGCAGACCACATGGGGGACATCGGTAACTCCTACCGTTCTCCTCAACATGACAGGCGAGTCAATCTCGACCACCCCGCAGAAGGGTGACGAGGCAAACCTGATCGCAAAGAAGACCGCTTCGGCAATGGAGCTTCTTTCGGTCGTGACCGAGGGCGGTGTCAACACCATCCTCAGACCCGAGTTCATCGACTGGCTTCTCGAGTGCTCGATGGGCGCGGAGTCCAGCGGGGTCTTCACGCTTGCAGCTCCGAACACCGAGCTTCCGATCTCCACGCTCGTCATGAGCCGTGGCGGTATCGTCAAGACCTATCCTGACGTAACCATCAGAAGTCTCCAGATCGAGGCTCCCGCACAGGACTATGTCAGGGCGAACATCGACCTCGTCGGAACGAAGGAAATCGACGCAGGTGGCACGGGAGCACAGACCCTTGCTTCACTGAGCTTCACCAAGCCGAGCTACAGATGTACAAGCGCAACACTGCTCTACGGAGCAGGTGGAACCGCATCCGCATCCCTGGCAAGCGAGCTCTGCGTCGAGAGCGTCACAATCAACATCGACAACGGCGTTGAAGATTCCCCTGCAACCTATTGCTCCGGTCTCTACAACGACAGACCTGTTCCCGGACAGAGAACCGTCACCGTCGACTTCACCATCCCGTACTCGGATGCAGTGAACACATTCCGCAGCACATACTACAAGGCCGAGTCCAACCCGACCGTGGCCCTCAAGCTCGTCTTCACGACATCAGACACCGAGGAGATGGTCGAGGTCTACATCCCGCATCTGTCACTGACAAGCGGAAACGGCAACGTGGACGGCCCCGGAATCATCGACACGTCATTCAGCGGTGAGGCACTCAGCGTAGGTTCAGCCGAGCCGATCACCATCACTGTTACGCACAACGACTAAAAACCAAGGAAGAGGAGGCAACAGATGTTCGACAAGAAGAAGCACTACGACAGTGCAATCCAGAAGGTAACGATCCACCTCGGGAAGGCCCTAAATCTTCCCGAAGGTGAGGATTGTTTCGTCACTTTCAGAGAACCTTCCGAGAAGGAGGTTCTGTCGCTCAGGACTGCCCAGAACGGAGAGATGGAAGGGCTTGAGGCATTCAGGATCCTGTTCATCTCCGCTCTGACAGACCACGACTTTTTCGACGGAGAGGAGAAGATGTCCAACGAGGATGTCGTCAATCTCCTTTTCGAGAAGGTGGAATCCGCAAACCAGCTCATAAGGGAATATTCAGCTGCGGTTTTTCCTTCCCCGGCGAACAAGGACGAAGGGAAATAACATCCCTATGTAAGGAAGTTTTCAACGGCCGTCGCGACAACGACCTTTTCAGGGAGTATGCGCGATGGCTTCCTTACATAACGGACGTTTTCCTGCCGATCTGCAACTCGGAGACGGGTGACTACATAGCCTTCCCGTTCCCCGGGTCGCTCATGGATCAACCGTACATGACGATGCAGATCATCAACATAGTCCAATCGGCATACCGGCAAGTGCTGAACGCCAAGGTTGAAAAGATGAAGGCCGGAAACAAGGGCTCTGCCCGAAAGAGGAGATAATCATGGCAAAAGCCCGAGTAGAGATAACCGCCACCAACAAGATGCAGAAGGGGATTAACTCCGCGGTTCGTACCCTTTCCACATTAGAGAAGGCGGCAAAATCAAGCGGGGTAAGCGCAGCTGCGAAATTCGGGACTATCGGAATAGCGATCGCAGCAGTAACCGCAGCCCTGAAGCTGATGAACAGGGCCATCAAGGAGTGCGTGTCCGCATACACCGAGGCCGAGAAGGTTTCCAAGAGACTCGAGGCCGTATGGAAGAATGTCGGACAGACAACCGGCAAGACCTCGCAGCAGATAGACGACATGGCCGAGGCCCTCGAGAAGCAGACCTACTTCACCAGCGAGGCCATCAAGGAATCGGCCCTGCTTCTCGCTGCAACCGAATCACTGTCCGACCAGGGCCTTGACCGCGCCCTCCAGGCATCGATGGATCTGGCGGCTGCACTCGGCGAAGATGTCACCGCAGCCGCAAACACGCTTGCAAAGGCCCTCGAGGATCCCGAAGCTGCACTCAACAGGCTCAAGAGTGCGGGCATAACATTCACCGACGAGGAAAAGGCTCAGGTAAAGGCCCTCGCGGATGCCAACAGGCAATATGAAGCACAGTCTATAATCCTCGACAAGGTCGAGCAGAGATACAGGGGTGTGGCACAGGCGATCGCAGACACCCCGGTCGGCAAACTGGATGCCATAAAGGACACCTGGAACGACATCAAGGAAAACCTCGGGGGAGCTCTGCTGAACTCCATATCCCCTGCGCTGGACATCCTCTACGAAAGACTCCAGGAGATCTCCGCATGGGCGCAGAGACAGGCAAACTACTGGAAGACATATACAGACGAAAAGCCGATCAGGGAATATGCAGCAACCCTCGGATCTTATACATATGACCCCCACTGGACGGAAGACCGCAGGGACGAGAACTGGTATGCCAATTACCAGGAAGCGATAGAATACCTGGCCAGATTCACCAACGACGAGGTCGAGTCGTGGATAGAGAAACTGACAAAGGAACTCGAAGAGACTTCCGACTGGAATACTATCGACAAATTCAGGCTCCAGAATCAGCTCTGGGGTTTCCAGGCCCTTCAGGAGGAGCGTAGGTACGGAAGATATCTTCCATCCGGTTACGAGTCATCCTCAAGCGCATATGCGTACACAGGGTCGAGCGAGAACCTTCTGGGCAGTATCTTCAGCAAGTACGGCAACAACTCTACGCTCTATCAGATAAAGACCCTCAACGACACGATAGCGCAGATCTCCGGGCTCAAGGACATGCTTCTCGAGGGAACGACGGAAGAGGTCGTCAAAATGCTCGAGGAGGCGGGATTCTCGGGATCTCCCAACTCTGCCATCAAGGTGCTGGATGACATTCTTGCCAATCTGAGCGACCAGCTCGAGGCACTGGACGAGAACCTTCAGCCGACGGAGCTGGAGAAAGTCCTGGATCAGTACGGCAAGGACTCCAGCTCGTACCAGGTCAAGAACCTCCAGACACTGGCCGACAATATAAGAACCCTCATGCAGACGGCCGATGCGGAGAACCAGGTCTACCTTTCTGAGATCCTCGAGGGAATAGAGGGCCAGATCAAGGATCTCACCGCAACCGTCGAAGACCCGAAGGTGGCCAAGTCCTTCATGGATGTCTTTGCAGACAGACTTCAGAAATTCCTCAATCCCTACGGAGAGGAAGGGACGCAATGGAATATCTTCGGAAAGAAATTCTTCGATGTCGACAGCGATCAGGCGGCAGCTGCAATCGGCACCACAATCAGCAACGCAATGGAGTCCTTCGGCGAGGCGGGGGAAGTTGTAAGCACCCTTGCCCAGAACATGATGACGATGGGGCCTGTCCTCGGTGCGATCGTGACTGCGCTGAAGTACGTCATCGAAGGCCTTGCGGAGGTAGTCGGGCCGATAATCAACGAATTTGTACAATACGGTCTCGAACCCCTGCGTGAAATCGGAAGGGTGATCGGAAACCTCCTGAAACCGCTCCTGGAGGAACTGATGCCCCTTGTCAGTGATTCCGCGGAGTCCTTCATGCAGGTCATCAACGAAATCGGAGCTGCGTTCAAGCCGATAATCTCGCTGATCGCAACGGTCATCCGTCCGATTCTCGACCAGCTCTGCAACTCGCTGAAAATCATCGAGCCCATCATCAAGATTATCTCCAAGGTTCTCGTATCGTTCACCGGAGTAGTGGAGTACATCGGACAGGCGATAGTCCATTTCGTCGCAATCATCCTCAACTGGCTCGCAGGCCTGAACCTCTTCGGATGGAAGCCCTTCGAGGGCCTGAGGATTACGGATCCGGGAGCTCCGGGTAACTTCGCCCAATTCATGGACGACAGATACAACGCGGAGGACACTGCGGGCAATTCGGTTGCCATGTCCTCGTCCACGCAGACTGCACTCTCATCCGCTTCATACCAGGGCGCAACAAGCGTGACGATCAACATCTACGCGGAAGGCCCAATAGTCGGTGACGGAGGCATGAGGCAGTTTGCACAGATGATCCGCGAAGAGTTCGACGCTCTCAACTACTACGGGGTAAGCGCATGACATTGACAGATCCCAAACTCGAACTGGAATTTCTCGGCAACGACCTCGAGGCGGGCCATAGCACATCGCAAACACTTACGGACACCGCCATCGTCCGTCATGCAATAACATTCAAGGAGCAGAGATTCAACGGCCTCAAGAGCTCCTCGGATACGGTTTCCCTTCAGCTCAGGCGCAAGTGCTCCGCGGTCGAGGATATAATCTCCACCGAGGGAGACATCAAGGCCGTCCTGTCCGACGGAGACACCCCGTTGTTCACGGGTTTCGTGTCCACCAATTTCTCCTGGGCCGTCACGGATCACGGAGACCAGGCACTCAACATCACATTGGAGAGCATGGGGACAAGGCTCTTCAACAAGGCATTCATCGAGACCGGGAAATACTTCTTCGACTGTCCCGCTGCAACGGCGATCTATACGATAGTCCACCCTCTGGGAATCACAATCAGGGAAGGGGACGAGAGAAAGCTGCTTCAGAACGTGCAAAAGGATGTCGATGCGGGAACAACGTGCAGGGAACTCATCGACCAGCTCTTCTACGAATGCAACGCGGTCTACTGGTTCAACGAGAAGGGAGAGATCTGCATCCAGGCGATAACGGCAGACACTACGGACGCTCCTGTCTACGATTCGGCCAAACTGAGGATGAAGGACAAGAAGGTCGTGAACCTGTCCAAGAAAATCCGCACCTACAAGGGCGCAAGGGTGGCCTATGACGAGCTCGGAACCGCAAGGGACTATCTGATATACCGCAACACGACAAACGCGTCAGCGACCCGCATTTGCAATCTGGAACTGCCAGCGGGAGACTACTACGACGGCGGGGAGATCTACAGTGCAGCGGAGTGGTCGGAGGCAATGGCAGACGAGTTCCGCGAGCCTACGCTGATAAGTGCGGTGAACGCAGCTTCGGAGTCTTCCATCGTCGGATCAGGGAAAATCGTCAACATCACGAACCTCACGCAGAACGTCCTCAAGGATGCGGAGATAACCTTCTCGGCAGAGGCGGTAGGGGGGCCTTATTTCAAGCTCCTGGCACACAACACCGCCATAACGAGCAAGACAATCTGGCGCATGGATCTGTCTGCAGACATAACATACGTCAAGAGCCACGGGGTGATCCGTACTCAGATAGACGGCTCCGCGGACGGCAAGAGCACCCTCGAGGAGGAACTCTCGTGGATACACGACAAGGACAACGCCTCCAAGCATGCGAACCTGCTGGCACAGTACCACAAGTACGCCTCGAGCACATACACTTTCTACTGCAACGAATCAATCAACCTCGGAACCGTTATCAAGCTCAACGATGACGTGTATTCCGGTCTCGAGGTCTATGTCCTGGTAACCGCAAGACAGTACAGTGACAAGGAAGACACATATACCTACACCGCGGTCGGAGTGACGACATTCGACCTGACAGAAGACGCATATCACGGCACGACCGAACCTGCCAAGCAGAGCGGGGCGCAAGGCCCTGCCGGAGAACCGGGAGCAACGGCCGAGGTTCAATATGCAATCGGAGATTCGATAATCAACCCACCCGGAGATGCGATGCAGTGGGGTTCTGCCGATATGCTCTGGAACGCCGATACGATGTACTGGAACACGGGAACATGGGAAGATTCCGTACCTACACCGGAGAGGGGAAAATACATCTGGATGAGGACAAGGGTCGGAGATTCCCCGTGGCAATATACAAGGCTTACAGGTTCGACCTCTTGGGATGCAGAGAACCTCGGAATCTGCTACACGGCCTGTCCTATAGAAAGCAAAGAAGGTCTGGGGCTTATTGTCGGAGACTACTTCGTTGCAGGTGCAGAGTTCGATGACGATGTGACATACTATGCAGGCTATGCCTATGTCTACAACGGTACGAACTTCGAGGAGATGGACTTGAGCCGTGAGGAGAACGCAAGCAAGGCCCTCGACCTACTGGGTACACTTGTCTCAGAGAACGCACAGATTCCTTCATCGGTAGGTTCTGCCTCCATGTGGCAATGGACTAAGAATTTCGTTGCCCAGAATGCAGTGATCCAGAACCTCTTCGCAGAACAGATAACGGTTCTCGATGAGGGCTGCGTTCATTCCGGTTACTACAACGATGACGGCACTGTCAACCTGTCAGCTTCGGTGAGCACCACCTCTGCACAGATGACGGCAACCCTCGATCAGGATGAGTGGTTTGAAGCAGTGGGCAATGTCGGTGGAGCTTATTCATGGATCGTTGATATCGACTATCACGGCACGGCCCATTTCGATGCCCTGTACGGCAACCCTCTGCCCGGTGGATATGTAACCGACCTAGAGGATTACGGAATATACGTAGACAACGAAAACAACGCAAGCAACGGAGACATCGTGACGGTAACGGTTGTCTCGACATCTTCGACAGGAAACGGCTTCTGGCTTGGGGCTAACGGGATGCTGAAGTGCTTCTCTGCCCAGATGGACAACATCAGCATAACAGGGGAGAGCTTCTTCCAGGGGGCATTCGATTGCGATGTCATCAAGACCGAGGCCAAGAAGGCCACCTACAAGAACTTCTCCGTCAGCGACACCACGGCACTTCAGGGATACTATCTTGCCAAGGCCCTCACGGACGAGGGTTGCATCCCCGGCATCAAATACCCTGCCGAAATCTATAATGTCGATTCTCCCGTTGCGTTCGTTTCGGTCAAAAGGAAACCGATTATAGGAATAGACGGAACATATATAGGGGAAGTGGGGTTCTATGACAAGTACAACAACCCGGTAAACATTGCCGAGTACATGACCATCACCAAACGGTACAGGACAACCGAGACAACCGAGACAACCTGTACTGCAATCAATACCAGCTCCGTCAGATCGGACTACTATTCCAACTACAACTCATACTACTGTCCGTCCACGTTCACGGTAAGGATGTACACGGGTGGAAACGCACTGACGGTAAACATCCCCAATAGTCCGAGTGGACTTACAAGTGGACAGATGTTCCGTGGCCCTGCGACAACGATAGACGGGGTGACCTGCTATCCCCTTTACGTTGTGTCATAAAAGAATTTGAACAGAAGGAGAAATAAATGCCTGAATATTCATCAACAACCATCACCCCAGCCGATGCCGTAAAGACACCTGCAATGAACGGCAGCACAAGTGGAAACTACACCCTCTCTGCATTGAGAGACTTCATGCTTGCTTCCAAAGGACAGGCAAACGGCCTTGCCTCTCTCGATGCAAACGGAAAGCTGACCTCTTCGCAGCTGCCTGATCTGGCAGACGATGTGATTGTTGCTTCGTCCTATGCAACGCTTCCGAATCCCGGCATTGCAGGCAAGCTCTACATCACGGCAGACAACAACAAGATGTACCGTTGGGATGACACTCTGGCTACACCTGATTATGTTGTTCTCTCGGTAGATCTCTCTGCCTATGCCACCAAAGCTGAAATGGAAGCAGCTGATACTGACTTAAAGAACGCTTTGGATGCCACCAACAAGCGTGTAACCAATCTTGAAGTCAAGGCAGGTGACGAGATTTCCGTTACCTATCCCTCAAGCACATACGGAAAAGATGAGATACCTACTAGCGTTGCCCCATATGCAGAGGTGGAAGAGCTGAGAGGAGTGAGTAGGATACATAATCAGCACATAGATACTAGCGTTCTCGTTGGTCAGACCTCGCAGAATGTCGTATTCTCAGTAACGGCAGACGGAGAACTCCAGTTGAGTGGCTTGGCTAGTGGCGATGCTCAGGTTCAGATTGTCAGCAATGATGTCGATGCTTGTGTTGTTGGTCATACCTATCTGTTTATCGGTGGTTCGTCAACCTTCAACATCAGACCCTATGATTCTTTGGATTGGGATAGTGGTTCAGGAGCAATCTTCACGGCACAAAGCACTTCTTCCATGAGGCTTGCAGGTAAAATCGTCAGTGGCACGAACTACAACGAGAAACGTAAGATATGCGTTACCGACCTGAATGTCTACTTCTCCAGTGACCCTGATGTGAACGTGGCTAGTCTCACCCTCTCTGACATACAGACAAAGTATCCTGAGTTACTGATTCCTTCTGATTATGATACAGGAACAAAGGTGGACACACAGTATACTAGCGTGACAAGCAAGGGAATTAATATCTGGGATGAGGAAACGGAACTTGTCGGCTCGTCATTGTATTCCAAGAACTATATCTCAGTTATCCCTTCCGAAACCTATTACTTCCTTGTTCCTACTGGATGGCTGACGGTTACCGAATACGATGCAGACAAGAATCAGATAGGCTCGTCCTATTCGGTGGTTAACAACTCGCATCAGGTTTCGTCAGATTGCCACTACATCAAATTCGTATTCTCATCGGCATACGGAACTGTCTACAATCACGATACGCAGATTTGCCTGAATTCGGCTAGTGAGAAGACCACATACCATCCCTATCTCAATGACACCCTCTCCCTCGGTCAGACAGTAACCCTCGGCAGTGCAGGTAGTGTAAGGGAGACCTTCAATCTCAGAAGCGGGAAGAAGACTAATAAGCTGGCTAGTGTGGATTTGGGAAGTCTTACTTGGAATGTCTACGATTCCACTCACTTCTTCGCACACGTGTCGGATGCAAAGATTGGTGCATCTTCCATAACTGCCAACTATGTCACGGCAAACGGCTCGTCAGGAATGGCTAGTGGCACGGCAGGCTTCAATGGCGGTCAGGATTACTACTACCTTGCTGATAGTGCATTCGCAGACTACACGGCTGAACAAGTGGCATCGGCACTCAGTGGGCAGATGATGACCTACAAACTTGCTACCCCTTCTGCCGACACTCAGCTTACTCCCATTGTAGATCCATTCGTAGAGGTCGAGGGCGGTGGTAGTATCAACCAAAATCAGGCTAATACAGTAAAGATTGATACCTCAATGAAAGTAAATTACCTCGGAGTTTAAGAAAAGGAGATTAAAGATGACACTGGCACAGAAGAACGCTGAAATCCTATACCCCATTCTGGTTAGAAAGAATATCGCAAAGAAATACTCTGTCGAGGACGAACTTGCGATACTGAACAACTACGCAACTGATCCCGTCAAATATGCAGAGGAATACAACGCCTATCAGACATTCAGGGCAGAGTGCAAGCAGAGGGCAAAGACGGAACTTGGAATAGAATAATGCCTAGCTACGATGCGAAGATGGCTTGACCCTCGGAAACGGGGGTCTTTTTATGCCCTATTCCTCTTTACAAGGTATATACGTTTGTGCTAATCTGTATATATGAAAGACAAAGTTTTGATAGTAAAGGTAGATGATGAATTTACCGAGAAAGTGGACTACCTCAAGCGGATAAATGACTACAAGAACAGAAGTGACACCGTTCGCAAGGTAGTGGAGAAGGAATATCGGAAGGAGCAATTTCCTTGTGGATGTTGCAAGTGCTGTGAGGACGGAAAGTGCATCCTTCTTGATGTCGAGGTTAGTGCAAGAACAAGGGATGAACGATGCCCTTTGAGGAAGGAGAAGAAGTAAATGGCTGACATTTTGATTAAGGGACTATCCGTTTCTGATTTGAAACGTGGAGAATCAATTATCATCAACCAACAAGGAACAGTTTATATAAATTCCCCAAATGAATTTGTTTATAAAGGAACGGCAATCGAATTACGCTCGCATGGACGGCTAGTAGATAAGGATGCCATTCTCGATGCCTACAACAAAGAACTGTACTACTGGCAGGAAAGTCCGAGGACGGCTCATGACGAACTGGTGCATATCGTAAATAACGCACCTACTATCGTGGAGGCTAGTAAATGAAATATTACTCGGAAGAGACAGTAAAGAAGATTGTGAAAGATGCGATGAATTATGGTATGACAATCAGTAGTTCTGTTCCTATGGATATAAATAACTATCCTGTCATCGAAATCAAAGAACCTCATGGAGATTTGATAGACCGAAATGAAGTTAAAAAATTAACTACTATTCTTGTTCAAGAATTTGAAAAACATTACGGAATTGATGTTACAGAAGATTTTTTGAGAATGGCATACGAAAAAACAATAGAGAACGCTCCGACAGTAGTAGAGGCAAGCAAATGAAAACAATAAAATCATTACGAATGGCAATCTGTGGTTTGATTGGATGGGTTGGTGGTCGTTCTTTTGCATTAAAGGATTGGACTACTGTGATTCTGGCAAGTTTTATATTTTCATTATTCCTTGCCTATTCTTGTATATCTGCGATTTATTATGGCGAGGTTAATCCTCATGGTGAGGGAGAGGCAAGCAAATGAAGCATTATTCTGAAGAAACAGTAAAAAGGATAATAGATGATACTGTCAAAGCGGTATTGCACGTTGATAAGCCTACATCCGATTATCCTTATGTAGAAATTCCTGACGAGCATGGAGACCTCAAGGACGTTAATACTATCCGACAGTTGCTTGTCGAGGCTAGTAAACATGGTGGGATAAGAGAGGACTTCTATGCAGAGGCTATGCAGATAATAGATGATGCTCCGACAGTAGTAGAGGCAAGCAAATGACAAACAGTCAATTCAGAGAAAAAGTAAATGAACAATGGGT
>Ga0265298_10003634_pt1 | contig 20236 bp, 20 predicted proteins | sample AusTroGonzalo_MG_3_FD_193486 | JGI IMG/M metagenome (GOLD analysis project Ga0265298, IMG submission 193486) | Bovine rumen microbial communities from tropical cattle in Woodstock, Queensland, Australia - Gonzalo_01 | ecosystem: Host-associated > Mammals > Digestive system > Stomach > Rumen ... | reverse complement strand
GGGCACGCTCCTCAACGACGTGGCCGAGACCAAGGCCTACAAGATCGCGATGGGCGACTTCGCCTACAAGTGCCACATCAGCAGCACCAAGTCGATGCACGGCCACATGTTCGGCGCCACGGGCGCCATCGAGGCCGTCGCCACCGTCCTGGCCCTGCAGGAGGGCATCGTGCCGCCGACGGTCCACCTGGACACGCCGGATCCCGAGTGCGACCTGGACTACACGCCCAACGTCGCCGTCAAGACCGACGTGAACCTGGGCCTCTCGGATTCCTTCGGCTTCGGCGGGCACAACGCCTGCCTGGCATTCAGAAAGTATTAGTATTGATTATATTAACAGAAAAGCTCCGGGCGAACAACCCGGAGCTTTTTCTATTATGTGAAGACGGAATTAATCGCCGGCTTCCTTGAGGCGCTCGGCGTTCTCCGCGATCTGCAGCTGGTCGATGCATTCCTGGATGTCGCCGTCCATGAAGACGGGCAGGTTGTACATGCTCCAGTTGATACGGTGGTCGGTCACGCGGCCCTGCGGGTAGTTGTAGGTACGGATCTTGGCGGAGCGGTCGCCCGTGGAGACCATCGTCTTGCGCTTGGCGGCGATGCCGTCCAGGTATTTCTGGTGCTCCAGGTTGTACAGACGCGTACGCAGTTCCTCGAAGGCGCGGTCCTTGTTCTTCAGCTGGGAACGCTCCTCCTGGCATTGGACGACCAGGCCGGTAGGGATGTGCGTGAGGCGCACGGCGGAGTAGGTCGTGTTGACGCCCTGGCCGCCCGGGCCGGACGCACAGAAGAGGTCGAGGCGGATGTCGTCCCAGTTCAGGTCGACGTCGAACTCGCCCGCTTCGGGGAAGACCGCCACGGAGGCGGCAGAAGTCTGGATGCGACCCTGGGTCTCGGTCTGCGGCACGCGCTGGACGCGGTGCACGCCGGATTCGTATTTCATCACGCCGTACACGCCGTCCTGGCTGGAGGAGAGCTTGAAGACGATCTGCTTGAAACCGCCGGCCGTGCCGGGGGCCTGGTCGGTGATCTCGAGCTTCCAGCCGCGGCGCTCCGCGAAATGCTGGTACATGCGGAAGAGGTCGCCGGCGAAGATCGCCGCCTCGTCGCCGCCGGTGCCGCCACGGATTTCGACCATGGCGTTCTTGCCGTCGTCGGGGTCGGCCGGGATGAGCAGGAGCTTGATCTGCTGCTCCATCTCGGGGATCTTCGGTTCAATCTCCGCGATTTCCATGCGGGCCATCTCGCGCAGCTCCTCGTCTTTCTCGTTGACGAGGATGTCCTTGGCGGCGGCGAGATCCGTCACCATCTTTTCGTATTGCTTGCCGGTCTTGATGATCGGCTCCAGTTCTTTGTAGTCCTTGTTCAGCTGGACGTATTTCTTCATGTCCGCCATCGCCTCGGGGCTTGCAAGCTGCTCCTGGAGCGACTTGAATTTCCCTTCGAGGGAAAGGACTTTGTCGAGTAAGGTATTGTTGTCTGCCATGGGATCAAATCTTCTTGAGGTAGCAGCGGCGTCGCATGAACGGCTCGCGTTCGTAGCTGTTCCAGATGTTCACCGCGCTGTTGGTTTCTATCTGCGGGTTGGAGATGGCCCAGCGGTTGCCCACCTTGATAGCCTTTTCCGCCATTTCTTGGTAGTAGACCGAGGACACGCCTTTGTTCTGCCATTCGGGGGCGGCTCCATTGACCATCAGGTCCGTGACTTCGTAGTTGTGCATCGCGCGCCAGAGGTGCCACCAGCCGAAGGGGAAAAGCTTGCCTTTCGCTTTCTGCAGGGCCCGGGAGATGGACGGGAAGGAGATGCCGAAGGCGACGATGTCGTCGTGCTCGTCGAGCAGCACGCAGCTGATCTTGTCCGAGAGGAAGGGCATGACGGTGCCGGCTTCTTCGTCGATTTCTTCGTCAGTCAGGGGGACGAAGTTCGTCACCGAGGTGGCGAAGCTGTCGTTGTAGACCTGGAAGAACTTGCGTACCAGGGCTTTGTCGTGCTTGAGCTTTTCGATGCTGGCGAAGTGGAGCTTATAGCGCTCTTTCACCATCTTGGAGACGCGGCAGGCCTTGTCGGGGACTCCGTGGTTAGCGACGACCTTGTACTGGATCCAGTCGCATTCCTTTTCGTAGCCGAGCTCGCGGACGAAGTCGTTGTAGTACGGGAAGTTGTAGAGGCAGTTGAAGGGCGGGATGTGGTCGTAGCCTTCGACGAGCATGCCTTGTTTGCCGAAGGTGTTGTAGTAGAGCGGGCCGTGGATTTCGTCCATGCCCTGAGTCTTTGCCCAGGCTTCGGCGGTGCCGATGAGCAGGCGGGCCACTTCGATGTCCTTGATGCAGTCGAACCAGCCGAAGCGGGCACGCTTGCGGCCGTAGCGTTCGTTGTAGCGGGGGTTGATCATGCCGCTGATGCGGCCGACGACGCGGTCGCCGTCCAGGGCGAGCCAGAGTTTGTGGCTGCAGTATTGAAGGGGCGCTACGCTGGTGAGCGAGCGGACCTGGTCGCTGTGGAGCGCCGGGACATACTGCGGGCAGTTCCGATACAGTTCATCCGGAAAGCGGATGAATCGCATCAGGTCCCTGCGGGTCTGCACTTCACGTATCTGATAACTGGACATCTTCGTTACAAATAATAACTTGCAAAGATAATCAATTTTCCTTACAACCCCTTCGCTTTCCCTTCGTCCCAGATGGCGTCCATTTCGGCGAGGGTCATGTCGGTGAGCTTGCGGCCCTTTTTGAGGGTCTGTTCTTCGAGGTAGGTGAAGCGGCGGCGGAATTTGGAGCAGGTGCCGCTGAGGGCGGCTTCCGGGTCGACGTCGTAGAGACGGGCGGCGTTGATGACGGCGAAGAGCAGGTCGCCGAATTCTTCCTCCATGTGGCGGGGGTCCTGCTCGCCGCAGGCTTCACGGACTTCGCCGAGTTCTTCGACGACCTTGTCCCAGACATCCTCCCGCTGCTCCCAGTCGAAGCCGCAGCCGCGGGCCTTCTCCTGCATCGAGAGGGCCTTAAGGATGGCCGGCATGGCGTCGGGGATGCCCGCGAGGACGGTCTTGTTGCCGTCTTTCTCCTTGGCCTTGACGAGTTCCCAGGTGTCGGCGATCTCCTTGGCGGAGGTGGGTTTGCCGGCTTCCGGGCCGAAGACGTGCGGGTGGCGGAAGACCATCTTGTCGACGACCTTGTCCAGAGAGTCGGCGATGTCGAAGGAGCCTTCCTCCTGCGCGATGCGCGCGTAGAAGACAAGGTGGTAGAGCAGGTCGCCGATCTCCTTGGCCGTGCCGGGGCGGTCTCCCTTCAGGATGGCGTCGCTGAGTTCATAGACCTCCTCCTCCGTCATCGGGCGGATGGTTTCCATCGTCTGGGCCGCGTTCCAGGGGCACTTCTCCCGCAGGGCGTCCATCGTATCGAGCAGCCGCCCGAAGGCGGCGAGTTTTTCTTCTTTGCTATGCATGGAAATATTTGCTACATTTGCGCTTGCAAAAATAACAATAATCTTCGACATGAAGCCGATCCGATACGTTTCCGCCGACGAGGCGGTCAGCCACATCCCCTCCCATTGCCACGTGCACCTGAGCAGCGTCGCCAGCGTGCCGCATTGCCTGATCCAGGCGCTCTGCCGCCGCGCCGATGCGGGAGACGTGTGCGACCTGCACTTCCATCATTTTCATACGGAAGGACCCGCCCCGTACAGCGAGCCGCGCTACGAAGGAATCTTCTTCGAGCAGGGCTTCTTCGTCGGGCCGAACGTCCGCGCGAACGTCAACGCCGGCTATGCCGACTACCTGCCCGTGCATCTGGGCGAGAGCCAGAAACTCTACCGCGACGGCTACATTCCCCTCGGCGCCGCCCTGGTCAACGTGTCCCTGCCGGACGAGCAGGGCCGCGTGTCGCTGGGTACTTCCGTGGACTGCTCCGTGGCGGCCATCGAGACCGCGAAGCTGGTGATCGGCGTGGTGAATCCCAACGTTCCCTTCGCCTACGGCGACCTGATCCCGTTGGAGAAGTTCGACTACCTCGTGCAGGACGACACGCCGCTGGTGACGGCCGCGTTCGCCGAGCCCACCCCGACCGAGGTGGAGATCGGCAAGAACTGCGCGGCGCTCGTGGAGGACGGCGACTGCATCCAGATGGGCATCGGCGCGCTGCCGAACGCCCTCGCGGCGCAGCTCGGCGGCCACAAGCACCTGGGCCTGCACACGGAGATGTTCGCCGACGGCCTGCTCCGCCTGATCAAGGCGGGCGTGATCGACGGCGCGAGCAAGAAGATCGACACCGGCAAGGTGGTGGCCTCCTTCCTGCTGGGCTCGCAGGAGGTCTATTCCTACATCGACCATAACCCCGACGTGCTGATGCGCGACATCAAATACACCAACGACCCCTGGGTCATCTCGCAGAACCCGCACATGAAGGCCATCAACTCCGCCACGGAGGTGGACTTCACGGGCCAGATCAGCGCCGACTCCATCGGCACGCGCATCTTCAGCGGCACCGGCGGCCAGCTCGACTTCGTCAAGGGCGCCACGATGTCCGAGGGCGGCAAGAGCATCACCGCCTTCGCGTCCCGCACGCTGAAGGGGAAGAACAAGATCGTCGCGGAGTTGAATCCGGGCGCCGGCGTGGTCACGCCCCGCGCGGACGCGCACTGGATCGTGACGGAGTACGGCGCCGTGGACCTGTACGGCAGGAGCCTGCAGGAGCGCGCCAAGCTGCTGATCAGCATCGCGCATCCCGAGGATCGGGAAATGCTGGACCGCGCCGCCTTCGAGCGATTCGGTCCGCACTACCACAACTTCAGCATTTAACGAAAAAGCGGCCTGCCTGATGGCGGGCCGCTTTCGTTATATAGCGTACGTCCGTTAATAGCTGGACAGCGTCGAGGCGCGGGAGATGGTCTGGCTCTTGATACGGAGCGCCGGGCCGCCGTGGTAGTTGAGCGCGGAGGCGCCGGAGAGGTTGACGCTCAGCTCGTCCTTCACATCGATCATGCCGTTGGCGGCGCCGGAGAAGCCGATCGTGGCGCGGCGGACGGGCGCCTGGCCGGCGCTCAGTTTGGCGGCGGCGGAGCAGCTGGCATCCAGCTCTTCCATCGAGCCGACGATCTCAGTGTTGGCGGCGCCGGAGCCGCGCAGGGTCAGCGCGCCGTATTTCCCCTTCAGGGAGAGCTTGCTCGCACCCGAAAGATTCAGGTCGACCGTCTTGGCGTCGACCGTGAAGATGCCGTGCATGCTGCCGGATCCCCGGACGGACATCTTGTCGAATTTGCCCGTCAGCTCGAGCTTCGAGGCGCCCGAGATTTCGAGATCGGCGTCGGAAGCCTTCACGCTGAGGTCACGGACATTGGTGGCGCCGCTCAGCTCCAGCTTGAAATCTTTCCGGCTGGAGAACTCCCCTTTCGCCGTCAGCTTCGAGGCACCCGACATCGAGAGTTCGGTGAGGTCCAGCATGCTGACATAGGCACGCACCTGGTTGCGGTTGCCGCTCTCGACCCGACGGCGGACATCGCGCGGCAGTTCGCCGACGCCGAGGACCAGCCGGTTGCCGCGGACCTCGATGCGCAGGAAGGGCATCAGGTAGTCTGGGGCTTCCACCCGCACGCCGTGGCGGGGCGCCTGGGTCAGCTCGACCTGGTAGATCCAGGAGACATCCAGGCCGGTGAAGTTGTTGAAATGGTATTCCTTGGTTTCCTCTTTGGCGCTGAATTCCGCATCGGAAGCCGTGCGGGCGGCGAGGGGCAGGACGGCCAGCAGGGCCGTCATGAGCAGGGTGTAGATCTTTTTCATCTTATTGAATTTTTTTGAGTTGTCGGGCTGCGGCGAGGAGTTCGCCGTAATGGGCTTTCAGGATGCGGGAGCGCTGGCGGGGGGACATGTCCTCCGGCATCTGGTCGAAGAGGGGCTCCTCTTCTTCCGTGATGGCGCGCAGGGCGTCGTCCTGCAGCGGCATGTCGCGGTAGAGGTCCGCGACCTGGTCCATGTAGGCCAGGTAGATGGCTTCCGGATCGCGGGAGAGGCCGTGGAGCGGGTCGCCGGGGCGGATCAGCAGCAGGGCGGCGACGCAGGCGGCGAAGGCCAGGGCGAGGAGATTCGCCGGTCGGAGCCGGCGAATGACGGGGCGTTCAACCACTGCCCCGGGCGTGACGTCCAGCCGGGCGAGGAAGCGCTCCTCGTGTCCCCGGGCGGGGGCCTCCGTGTCGAATTCCGCCGCATGGGCGCGGATGTATTTCTCCAGTTCGTTCATATCTTATGATTCAACAGTTCAACCAGTTTGCTCCTTCCGCGGGAGTACAGGGAGCGAAGCGTCGTTTCCTTCTTGCCGGTCAGGCCCGCGATCTCGCCGTAGTCCAGGCCTTCGATGAGCACGAGGTCCAGGATCAGGCCGTAGGGTTCGGGCAGGCGGTCCATCGCGGCTTTGATCTGACTGATGTCAGGAGATTCGCCGGTCAAGCCGGCGAATGACGAAGGCGTGCCGGCGAATGACGAAGCGGAATCGTCGGATGCCGGGGCCGCCTCCTCCCGGGCGTATTCTTCCAGGAAAGCCTCGCGGCGTTCCCGGCGGCGCAGCCGGTCGATGGAAGCGCGGATACAGGTGCGGGCCAGCCAGGCCGAGACCTGCTCGGGCGAGGAGAAGCTTCCGGGCGCGGTGACGAATTTCAGGATCGTGTCCTGCATCACCTCTTCCGCCTCGTCGGAATCCCGGAGGATCCGCAGGCTGATGTTGTACAGCCGCCGGTGGTGCTCCTGGTAGAATTCCGTGATCTCCTGTCGTGTCATTTTTTTCGCTTGCTCTGTCTATATAACGCAGAACGAACCGGATTGTTGCAGGTCCGGTTCGTTTATTTTTCAAAAAAGGAGAAATGGACGCGTCCGTAGGTCTTTTCCTTCCTGAAATTCGGGTGTCCGGTGAAGGAATACTCGTCGCCGTGCTCCAGGATGAAATAGCAGCCGGGATGGAGCAGGTCCCGCGACAAGACCTTGTCGGGCAGGGTGTCCAGCCCGTCCAGGGCGTAAGGCGGATCGGCGAAGATGAGGTCGAACTTCTCGTGGCAGATGGGCAGGAAGTCGAAGACGTTGGCGTGCACGGCCGTGACGGCCGGCAGGCCGAGGCGGGCGGCTTCGCGGCGGATGAAGGCGGCATGGTCGCGGTTCATCTCCACACAATATACGCGTCGCGCGCCGCGTGAGGCGAATTCGTACGACACGGCGCCGGTGCCGCCGAAGAGGTCGAGCACCTGCAGGTCTTCGAATTCGTATTCGTTGTTCAGGATATTGAACAGGCCCTCCCTGGCGAAATCCGTGGTGGGCCTGGCTCCATAGCCCATGGGGGGCTGGATGGGTTTGCCTTTGAGGCGGCCGCCGATGATCCTCATAGGTTGATGACGGCCTTGAAATAGCGGTACAGGGACATCTCGTCCTCGGCGTCCAGCGGAGTCCGCCAGCAGATGGTGGAGATCTCCGGATTGAGCTGGAGCGACTTCAGGGCCAGGAAGATGTAATACTCGGCCGTGGTGAAGTCCTGCACCGGGAAACTGTTGGCCAGCTTCAGGTTACCACCCTGCGCGATGGCCAGGAAGAGATGGTCTTCGCCGAGACTGCAGAGGATCTTGTTGTACTCCGGGCAGTCGGGCAGACGCATCAATAATTTATAGATTTCGGGCGTGCCGTCCACAACGACGCTGTCCTCGCCTGTGGAATAGACGAGGACAGCATCATATTGCGGAATGTCGAGGTGTTCGACGGCATCCCCTTCCTTCAAGTCGGTCACATCGGCCAGCGCCTGACGCGCCGTCGCGGGATCGAAAAAGCGGGAGGGAACGAGCGTAAACACTACTCCCAGTTACCAGCGTTGTTGTTCGGAGCGGTGACGGAACCAACCTGGAGACCTTCGTAGCGGTTGAGGTCGCGGCTCTCGGCGTTCAGGTTGATGATCAGCTGACGGTCCATGCCCTTGAGGAGGGACTTCCAGGGAATGCGGGCCTCGAAGAGGGGCACGGGCACACCGGAGACCATCTTGATGGTGGACTCCATCTCGACGGGCTGCTTGCCGGAGAACGGGATATACTTGAGGGAGTCGATGCAGAAGTCCGGACGGTTGTTGAAGAGGGTGTCGCGCACCGGAATCTTGGTGACGGTGGAGAACACGACCTTCTGGCCGGCGGCATACGCCTCCTGGAGCTTCTCGGTCAGCTGCTCGGGTTTGAGCTTCTTGTTGGCCTTCTTGATGTTCTCGGTGTTCATCACGGCGAGGGAGTCATCCATGGAGCCGATCTGCATCACGATCTCCATCTGGCCAGCCTCATAGAACTGCTTGAGGGAATCAATCGAGGAGTTGAACTTGCCGGTGACGGACTTGAAGGCAACCTGCAGGGTGCGGATGTCCTTCAGACGCTGGACGGCGACGGCCTGCCGGCTATCCTTCTCTTTGTTGAAGTTGACCGGCTTCATGATGTTGCTGTACAGCAGGTAAGCCAGGCCGAAGATGGCCGCCAGCAGGACGACCTCAATGATAATTTTAGTTGCTTTGTTCATTGTATGAGTTGATTTTATTTGATATCCAAAGTCCCACAAAGTTATGAAATTGATTTATCAAATGCAATATTCTTATTAAATTTGCACAGTTTTTTTGGAAGATATGCAAGCACTCGTACCGACGGACATCCGGCAGCTGGAGGCCTGCTTCGCGGCTGCGAAGCGCGTTTCCATCGTCGTGCATACGCACCCCGACGGGGATGCGCTCGGGAGCGGTACGGCCATGCTGGCCTACCTCCGCCAGTGCCGGGGCCTGGACGCCCGTCTGCTGCTGCCCGAGGCCGGACCGGCATCGCTCGATTTCGTGCTTCCCGCCGACGGCTGGATCGACGCCGCCCGCGAGCCCGAGGCCGCCCGGGCCTGGATCGCCGGCTGCGACCTCATCATCTGCCAGGACATGAACGCCTTCAACCGCGCGGAAGCGCTGGCACCGGCCCTGGCCGCTTCGAGCGCACGCAAGGTGCTCATCGACCATCATCTGAATCCGGACCGGGAAGCGTTCGACCTGGTGTTCAGCGAGACGAAAATCTCGTCCGCCTGCGAACTGCTCTACCGCGTGCTGCTCGCCCTGCCGGGCGTCGGCGAGCCGGCCAAACTTCCCATGCAAGTGCTCACGGCCCTGATGACGGGCATGACCACGGATACCAATAATTTCGCGAATTCCGTTTTCCCTTCCACCCTGCAGATGGCCTCCGAACTGCTGGCCGCCGGCGTGGACCGGAACGCACTGCTGGAGCAGCTGTACCAGCAGTACCGCGAGAACCGCCTCCGCGCCATGGGCGCCTTCCTCTCCGAGTGCATGACGGTCCGCCCCGACGGGGTGGCGTTTGCCGTGCTGCACCGCGACTTCCTGCGGCGTTTCGACATCCAGGAGGGCGAGACCGAGGGCTTCGTCAATCTGCCGCTGGGCATCGGCGGCGTCCGCATCAGCGTGCTGCTGCGCGAGGACGAGAACCATTTCCGGGTTTCCATCCGTTCCAAGGCGGGCGTTTCCGCCAACCGGCTGGCCACGGAAGCCTTCCACGGCGGCGGCCACGAGCAGGCGGCGGGCGGAAAGCTGTTCTTCCCGCAAGACATTTCATCCCCGGCCGAAGCGGAGGACTACGTCTCCGCCGTAACGGCACGATTTATGCGTAATCAGTGAACCGATTATGAAGAAAACCATTCTATATTTGAGTTTGGCGGCGCTTGTCCTCGCCGGCTGCGCCAAATCCCCCAGGAAGGGCAAGAACGAAGACAGTAAACGCTACCTCGAATCCTGGATCCAGGTGTTCCACCCCGAGGCGGTCCGCACCAACCTGGGCGCCTATGTCCTGAAGGACGTTCCCGGCACGGGCGCATCCGCCGGCACGTCGGAGACCAATCCCTTCGTGCGGGTCAACTATACGGTCCGCACGCTGGACGGCACCGTCCAGGGCACCACGGACAAGGCCCTGGCCCAGCGGCTCGGCACCTACCAGAAGAATGAGAGCAAGAATCCGTACTACGGCCCGGTCGTCTGGACCCGCGGCAAGAGCGGACAGACCGCCGGCGTGGAAGAGGCCCTGGCGTCGATGAAGGTCGGCGGCCGCCATACGGTCGTCATCCCCGGCTGGCTGCTGGGCCTGAATTCCAGCAGCGGCGCGCCGATCCTGTACGACACCGCGCAGGAGTATGAGGAGAATGTGACCGGAAGCACGCCCCTGATTTATGAGATGGAGCTGGCGGAGGTCATCCCCGACATGCAACAGTGGCAGATCGACTCCACCGGACGCTACCTCGCAGCCAACTTCCCCGACATGACCGCCAGGGATTCGGTCAAGCTCGGTTTCTATTATATTCAGACCGGCGCTCCGTCCTCTACGGAAGCGTTCAAGAGCGACACGACGATTTACATCAACTATATCGGTCGCCGGCTGGACGGCCAGGTGTTCGACACCAGCATCGCCGACACGGCCAAGTTCTACGGCATCTATTCCGCTTCGCGGACCTATGGCCCCTGCTCGATCGACTGGTACGCCACGGACGAGAACTACACGGCCATCACCATGACCATGCCCGGCGCCAGCAGCGGTTCCAGCGTGATCAGCGGCTTCTCCTTCGGCCTCGACCAGATGCATCCGCACGAGAAGGGCACGGCCGTCTTCCTCTCGAACTGGGGCTACGGCGCCAACGGATCCGGCTACGCGATCCCGGCCTATTCTCCGCTGCGCTTCGATTTCGAGGTCGTTGACAAACCCGCATCCTAGGGTATGGCAGCAACGACCGGTGCAGCTCCGACCGAGCTCGGTTCCGAAAGAATCGGCAAGCTTCTGAGACAGTACGCCGTCCCGGGCATCATCGCCCAGACGGCGGCTTCTTTGTACAATATGGTGGACAGCATCTACATCGGGCACATCCCCGGTGTGGGCTCGGCGGCCATCAGCGGCCTCGCCGTGACCTTCCCCCTGATGAACCTGTCCATCGCAATGGGTACGCTGGTCGGCGTGGGCGCCATGACGCTCATCTCCGTCCTGCTGGGACAGCGCAACTACGGCGCCGCCCAGAAGGTCCTGTCCAACGTGCTGACCCTCAACGTCATCATCGGCGTGATCTTCACGGCGATCACCCTCCCGTTCCTGGATTCGATCCTGCGTTTCTTCGGGGCCAGCGACACCACCCTGCCCTTCGCCCGGGACTACATGACGATCATCCTGGCGGGTAATGTGTTCACGCACCTGTATCACGGCTTCAACGGCCTGATCCGTTCGTCCGGCCACCCGAAGGTGGCCATGGGACTGACGCTTTTCACCGTGTTCTCGAACGCCATCCTGGACCCGATCTTCATCTTCGTGCTCGGGATGGGCATCCGCGGCGCCGCCCTGGCGACCATTCTCTGCCAGCTGGTGGCCCTGGTCTATACCCTCCGCTTCCTGTCCGACAAGCGGCGTCTGCTGCACTTCACCCGTCCGCTTTTCCAGCTGGACTGGCAGGTGGCGAAGCAGTCGCTCGCCATCGGCGTGGGGCCCTTCCTGATGAACGTGGCCGCCTGCCTGGTGGCGCTGTTCATCAACCAGCAGCTGGGCAAGTACGGCGGGGATATGGCCATCGGCTCCTACGGCATCCTGAACCGCCTGACGATGCTCTTCGTCATGATCAACATGGGCTTCAGCCAGGGTCTGCAGCCGATTGCGGGCTACAACTACGGCGCGCGTCAGTATAGCCGCGTCCGGGAAATCTTCATTCTCACGGCCAAGTGGGAGGTGCTCGTCACGACGCTCTGCTTCCTGATGTCAGAGCTGATCCCGCGCCAGGCGGTGAGCCTGTTCACCAACGACCCGCAGCTGATCGACCTGGCCGCCCGGGGACTGCGCATCATGAACTGCGGCTTCGCCCTGGTCGGCTTCGGCATGGTCACGGGCAACTTCTTCCAGTGCCTCGGCATGGTCCGCAAGTCCATCTTCCTGTCGCTGTCGCGCCAGCTGCTCTTCCTGTTGCCGCTGATCTACACCCTGCCGCTCTGGCTGCAGGAGACGGGCGTCTGGATCAGCTTCCCGATTTCGGATACCCTCAACGTCATCATTTCCGCCATCATGATCGTCCGGCTGTTCCGCAAGTTCGACCGGCTCAAGGACGGCGAGAATCCCGATATCCTTGGCAGTAACATCCAATCCTAGCACTATGGACGAGAAGCACATCCTGATCAACATCGGGCGCCAGTTCGGCGCCGGCGGCAAGGGCGTAGCCGATCTGTTGGGCAAGCGCCTGGGCATCCCGGTCTATGACAACGAACTGCTGCAGCAGGCTGCGGCGGAGAGCGGCCTCAGTCCGGCCTTCTTCAAGAAGAACGACGAGAAGCGCCGCCTGTTCCGCTTCGGCGCACTGTTCGGGCTGAGCCGCGCCAGCTCGTACGCCCCTTCGGGCATCGACGAGACGGAACTCTTCAAGTACCAGAGCGACGCCATCCGCAACATCGCGCAGCAGGGCAGCGCCATCTTCCTGGGCCGCGCGTCGGACTACGTCCTGCGCGACATGGAATGCCTGGACGTCTTCATCTGCGCCCCGCTGGAGGACCGCGTCGCCCGCGTCTGCGAGCGCACGGGGATGGCGCCCGAGGAAGCGGAGAAGTTCATCGTCAGGAAGGAGCGCGCCCGCCGCGACTACTACAACTTCTTCACGCTCGGCAACTGGGGCGTCGCCTCCAACTACGACCTCTGCCTCGACTCCTCCCTGGTCGGCCTCGACGGCTGCGTCGACCTCATCATCGACTTCGGCCGCAAATCCGGGTTGCTGTAGCACTACGTCCCCCGGAATAGAACAGGAAAAGCCGCTGCGCGGGGTTCGTGCAGCGGCTTTTACGTTTGGAGATAAGGCTCGGAGCCTCGCGACGCAGGGGGTCCGGGGGGAACGCCCCCCGGTCATAGAAAAACCGGTGCACAGATCTTGTGCACCGGTTTTCTTAGGCGATGGATGCAAAATTATTTTGCATCCATTGCCTGGCAGGCGGTGATGGCGATCATCTTGTAGACGTCGTCCACGGAGCAGCCGCGGCTGAGGTCGTTGACCGGCCGGGCGATACCCTGCAGGATGGGGCCGATGGCGTCGGCATTGCCCAGGCGCTGGATGAGCTTGTAGGCGATGTTGCCGACTTCGAGGTTCGGGAATACGAGGACGTTGGCGTTGCCGGCGATGTCGGAACCGGGGGCCTTCTTCTTACCCACGGACGGCACCAGGGCCGCGTCGGCCTGGAGTTCGCCGTCCACCTTGAGGGTCGGATCCAGCTCTTTCGCGAGCGCGGTGGCCGTGACCACCTTGTCCACCACTTCGTGCTTGGCAGAGCCCTTCGTGGAGAAGGACAGCATCGCCACGCGCGGATCGGCAAAGCCGGCCACGCTCTTGGCGGTCTGCGCGGTGCAGACGGCGATCTGCGCCAGCTGCTGCGCGTCCGGAGCCGGGGTCACAGCCACGTCGCCGACGACCAGCACGCCGTCCTCGCCGTACTGCGGGGTCTGGGTGATCATCAGCATGGCGCCGCTCACGCAGGTGATGCCGGGGGCGCACTTGATGATCTGCAGGGCCGGGCGGAGCGTCTCGCCGGTGGTGGAGAGGGCGCCGCTGATCTGTCCGTCGGCGTCGCCGCTCTTGATGATGAGGCAGCCGAAGTAGAGCGGGTCGAGCACGGTCTTGGCCGCAACTTCCGGCGTCATGCCCTTGTTCTTGCGAAGCTCATAGAGCAGGTTCGCGTATTCGGCGGTCTTCTCGCTGGTTTCAGGATCGATGATGGTGGCCTGACCGATATGTTTCAGGCCCAGCTCGGCGGCATAGGCGAGGACTTTCTCGCGGTTGCCGATGAGGATGATGTCGGCGAGGCCGTCGGCGATGGCGCGGTCGGCCGCCGTGATGGTGCGCTCCTCGAAGGATTCCGGGAGCACGATGCGCTGCTTGTTGGATTGGGCACGCGCGATGATCTTGTCGATAAGGGACATATCCAGTTAGTTTTCGAGTTCAGTGACAATGTGCATCGTGTCGCGGGCGATCACCAGCTCCTCGTTGGTCGGGATCAGCGCCACCTTGACGGTGGAATCCGGCAGGGAGATGATGGTCTCGGCACTGCGGGCGCCGTCGTTGGCGTCGATGTCGATCTTGACGCCCATGTAGGAAAGGTTCTCGCAGATGTGGCGGCGCAGGCGCGGGTTGTTCTCGCCGATGCCGGCCGTGAAGACGATGAGGTCCACGCCGTTCATCTCGGCGATGTAGGCGCCGACGTTCTTGATGGTATCGTAGGTCAGCTTCTTGAGCACGATCTTGGCGCGGACGTCGCCGGCCTTGGCCGCGGCGTCCATGTCGCGCAGGTCGGAGCTCTTGCCGGACAGGCCGAGGAAGCCGCTCTTCTTGTTCATGATGGTCGTCATCTCATCGGGCGTCAGGCCTTCCTTCTTCATGATATAAGGAACGATGTTGGCGTCGATGTTGCCGCAGCGGGTGCCCATGATCATGCCCTCGAGCGGGGTGAAGCCCATGGAGGTGTCCACCACCTTGCCGTCCTTGATGGCGGTCACGGAGCTGCCGTTGCCGAGGTGGCAGGTGATGATCTTGGAATGGTTGAGATCCAGGCCGGCGAGCTTGGCGCCGCGCTGGGAGACGTACTGGTGGGAGGTGCCGTGGGCGCCGAAGCGGCGGACGCGGTACTTCTCGTAATATTCATAAGGAAGGGCGTACATGTACGCGTACGGCTCCATCGTCTGGTGGAAGGCCGTGTCGAAGGTCACGACCTGCGGCACGTCGGGAAGGACGTGCGAAACGGCCTCGATGCCGAGCAGGTGGGCCGGGTTGTGGAGCGGGGCGAAGTCGCAGCAAATCTCGATCTTCTTCAGCACGTCCTCGCTGACGAGGGTACTTCCGGAGAAGAAATCCGCGCCCTGCACGATGCGGTGGCCGACGGCCTCGATATCGTCGAAGCTGGAGAGCACGCCGTGCTCGGGATCCACCAGCGCGTCCAGGACGAGCTTCATGCCGACCTTGTGGTCCGGAATGGGCTGGGTCACGGTGTACGGCTCCTTGCCGGTGGGCTTATGGGTCAGGCAGCCGTCGGGCAAACCGATCTTCTCGACCAGGCCTTTGGCCAGCAGATCATAGACTTCGTCGTTCTTCATGTCCAGCAACTGGTACTTGACCGAAGAGCTGCCGCAATTGATAACCAGAATAATCATGTTAAGTTTCTATTTCTTTGCGGCGCAAAATTACGAAATATTGCGTATTTTGGCAAAAATTCGATTGAAATGGTCGTGCGGAGAGACATGGTGGCGGTTTCAATCCCATTTTCAGCAGGAGTGGCAACGGCGGCATTCGTGTCGCCCGGGGGAGATGCGCTGTATCTGACCGCCGCGGGGAGCTGCCTCGCGGCGACGGTCCTGCTGGCGCTCGCCTGCGGCCGGGGCGCGCGCATGCCCGTTTTCCTGCTGCTTTTCTGGGTGCTCGGCGTCTTCTGCCACTGCTCCGCCGCCCTCGCCCCGCCGCTCCGGCAGGGCCCCGGACCGGCCGCGGCGCACGCACTCGGCCGGCTGCAGAACGCCATCGACGCGGCCGCCTTCCCGCACGGGAGCACGACCGCCCTGCTGCACGCGCTGCTGGCAGGGCGCCGGGACGGGCTCGACCCCGCCACCGTGGCGGCATTCCGCGCCGCCGGCGCGTCCCACATCCTCGCCCTGTCCGGGCTGCATCTGGGCATGCTGTACGGCATCCTGCATCTCCTGCTGCGCTGGCTCGGCCGCAGCCGCCCCGCTTCCCTCGCCCGCAGCCTGATCCAGGTGAGCTTCGCCGCAGGCTATGTGGCGATGACCGGGGCTTCGCCCTCGCTCGTCCGCGCCTTCCTCTTCATCCTGCTGAACGAGCTCGCCCGCCTGCTGCCGGGTCGCCGGCGCAGCCCGCTGAACCTGTACTGCACCGCCCTGACCCTCCAGCTGGCCCTCTCGCCCGGCGTCATCACGAGCCTCGGCTTCCAGCTTTCCTACCTCGCCGTGCTCGGCATCGTCACGGTTTTCCCGCACCTGGACGCCTGGTACCCCCGGGGGCCGCGCCTCGACCCGCTGCGGCGCATCTGGAGCGCCGTCGCACTCACCCTGTCCTGCCAGCTGTTCACGGCGCCGCTGGTGTGGCTGCGCTTCCGGGAGTTCCCGAAGTATTTCCTGATCACGAACCTCGGCGCGATGCCGCTCACGGAAGCCTTCGTCTGCTGCTCCCTACCCGTGCTGGCCCTGGGGGAGCACTGCCCGGAGGGCATAAAAAAGCTGGCCGATGCGGTCGGCCAGCTGCTCTTGCAATTTCTGGAAACGGTCGCGTCTATTTCCTGACGCAGCGCACCGGAGCGACGAATTCCGTCTTCGACATCCGGCCGCGGTAGACGATGTCCTTGTCCTGATAGATATAACGGCAGATGCCCAGCCCCTCCTCTTCGTCGGCGGTCCAGAAGACCGCATACTCCAGGTCGCCCTCGAAATCGAAGCTCTTCCCGGCGCCCGTTCCGTAGCCGACGGGAATCGCGGAGAAGCAGAGTTCATCGGTAATCTTCACCGTACGCCAGTATTCCCACATCTTGGTCTCGTTGAAATACAGGTCGGCCATCAGCTTGCCGGCCAGGTCGGGGATGTCGGAGGCCGCGGCGGCACCCGCCTTGAGCGCCGTCACTTCGGCATCGGTCGGCAGGCGCCAGCCCTCAGGGCAGGCCGTCTGCGCTTCCTCCCAGGTGTAGTACCGTCCGAAGACATCCGTCATGACCTCGCAGCCGTCGAACGGGACGCCGGCCCCGCTCCACGCCAGGTTCTGGCGCATCCACTCCTGTCCGCCGATCCTGGCGGAATAATACGTCTTGCCGTCACGGGAATCCGTGAAGGTCAGGGAGCCTTCCTTGTCGAAACCGGTGATGGAACCACTGCCGGAGAGGCCGGGAAACACCACGACGGTCTTGGTCGTGGTCGAGAAGCCGGAATAGCTGGAGGTCTTGCTCAGGAAACCGCCCAGCGTGAGCTTGGCGTCTCCCGCCTGGCTCGGAGCCGTGTAGGTGTAATAATGCTTGCGGATCGTGCCATCGGCCGTGACCAGGGTGTCGTATACCGTGGTCGCGGGGTCATAGAAATAGTACCCGATCGGCTCGCCGTCCGGGCAGATCAGCGTCATCAGGGTATCGATCATGAACGTCTTGGTCTCGCCGCCGCCCATGAAACCGGGCAGCTTCAGGGAGAGATACCCGTCCAGCGTCTTCGAGCTCGTATCTTCTTTCTTGCAGCCCGGAACGGCCGCCAGCACGGCGACCACCACGGCGGGAAGCAGGATTCTTTTCAACTTCATACTTTCTCTATTTACAATTTGCAAATATGCGCAAAAATGCGCGAAAAACCGCTAACTTTGTGCAAATACTTTGCCGAAGCGATGAATTACAAGCATATTTTTTCCTTCCTCCTCGCCCTGGCCGTCCTCGTCGGATGCCAGCAGGGCCGGTACGCCACCTTCACGGGCTTTGCGCAGGGCGGCACGTACACCGTCAAGGCAGATCTGCAGCTGGTCAGCGTGCCCGCCGAGCAGATCCAGGAGCGGATCGACGCCATCCTCGACTCGATCGATTTCAGCCTGTCCGGATACAACAAGAATTCCCTGCTCTCGCGCTACAACGCCGGCGAAACGGTCGAGCCCGACCGCTTCTTCCGCGAGGTACGCGCCCTGTCCGAGCGCTACCGCGAGCAGACCGGGGGCGCCTTCGACGTGGCGGCCGCCCCGCTCTTCGACATCTGGGGTTTCGGCTTCACCGCCGACAGCCTGCCGGATCCGGAACGTGTCCGCGCGGCCCTGGCCGCCTGCAAGGAGGAGAAGGTGCTGAATTTCAACGCCATCGCGCAAGGCTACACCTGCGACGTCGTGGCGGACTACCTGCACGCCATCGGGGTGCACAACATGCTCGTGGACATCGGCGAGATCTACTGCGAGGGCTTCAACGCAGCCGGAAAGGGCTGGACCATCGGCGTGGACAATCCCGTGGACGGCAACAACACACCCGGCCGGGACCTCCGCGGCATCTGGCAGTCGGACGGCCGTCCCTACGGCATCGTCACCTCCGGCAACTACCGCAAGTTCTACATCCGGGACGGCAAGAAGTACGCACACACGATCGACCCGCGCACCGGCTATCCGGTCGAGCACAACCTGCTCAGCGCCACCGTCGTGGCGCCGACCGCGGCCGAAGCGGACGCGCTCGCGACCGCCTGCATGGTGATCGGGCCGCAGCAGGCCCGCGCGCTGATCGAGTCCCGCCCGGACCTGGAAGGCTACCTGATTACCGCCGACGGCGTCTGGATGTCGGACGGCTTCGCGCAGCGGGCCCGAGGCACGGAGTTTCCGCAAAAATGATTAACTTTGTGGTCTATTGACTGATTTAACACCATGGATTTCAACGAATCTTCCCATACCCTGGATTACAACACCTCCCGCGAAAAACTGGCCATGCCCGAGTACGGCCGCAACGTGCTCAAGATGGTCGAGCAGCTGAAAGCCATCCCCGACAAGGCCAAGCGCACCGAGCAGGCCTACGCCGTCGTGAAGGTGATGGAGCTCCTCAACCCCCAGGTGCACAGCCAGGACAATTTCGAGCACAAGCTCTGGGATCATCTCTACATGATCGCCGGCTTCGACCTGGACGTGGACTCCCCCTACCCCTGCCCGGTGGCGGAGACCTTCAACACCGATCCCGTACCCATCCCGATGAAGGGCTCCAAGATCAAGGCCTTCCACTACGGCCGTAATATCGAAAGCATCATCAAGCTGCTCTGCGAGCAGCCGGACGGCGAAGTGAAGACGGAGATGATCCGCTCGCTGGCCATCTATATGCGCACGCAGTACCTGATCTGGAACAAGGACAGCGTGGCGGATGAGACCATCTTCGCAGACATCGAGAAGATGTCCGACTACAAGATCAAGGTCCCCGAAGGCCTGAGCCTGAGCAAGATCGCGGGCGACGCCAATTTCGCGCGTCCCGGCATGGGCATCAACGTCGGGCAGCCGGGTTCCGCCCAGCGCAACCGGCAGCGTAAGAACAACTACAAACGCCCGTTCAAGAAGAAATGAGAATCTGGCGAACCTGGGACGAAGAAGAGCGGGCCGCAGCCGTGCGGATCGCGGGTCTGTGCGTCGCCGCGCTGACCCTCTTCATCTTTATTTCCACTTTCTCCTATCTGTTCCACTGGCAGGAAGATATGAGCCTGCTGGGGGATCCGGACGCGATGGACGCCAGCCGCGCGGTGGGCAACGCCGCCGGCAAGCTCGGCTTCCGGACCGGCTACCTGCTGGTGTGCGAGCTCTTCGGCCTGGGGAGCTTCGCCCTGCTCATCATCCTGACCGCCGTCTCGGGACGCCTGCTGGCGCACCGCTGGATGAATTCGCTGGTCAAGACCACGCTGATCGCCCTCTTCGGCGCCTGCATCGCCTCGCTCGTGCTCGCCTACGCCGGCCAGCTCGCCGGGCTCGACCTGCTGTTCGGCGGCGGTCTGGGCGGACGCTGCGGCGCCTATGTCGTGAACTGGGCGGAGAATCTGTTCGGGCCCATCGTCACGGGACTCTTCCTGGTCATCCTCGTGGCCGCGTTCCTGTTCTTCTCCTCTAAGCGCTTCAACCGCTGGTTCGCGTCGATCGGGGTGAAGAAAGAAAAGAAAGAGAAAAAGGTCAAGGAGCAGGTCGAGCCGGAAGAGGAGGAAGAAGAAGTCGCTCCGGATGCTCCCGTCATTCCGTTCGAAGACCCGGAATCCACTGGCATAGATGATATTACCGACACGCTTCCGGCAGAGATCCTGGAGGCAGGAGATTTGTCGGTCGAGCCGGTGGATGACGTAGAAATCGCGCCGGCCGCCCCTTCCACAAGCAGTGAGGCGGGATCTCCCGAAGGCTCCTTCGAGATCGTGGCCGACAACGGTCTGCAGGCCGAGCAGGTCGAGGACCTCGCCCCAATCGACAACCGCCTCGACCCGCCGGACGGCCTGCCGAAGTTCCAGCTCCCGTCGCTGGACCTGCTGGAGAGCTACGCCAGCGGCCGCCGGGAAGTCTCCACCGAGGAGCTTACGCGTAACAACAACAAGATTCGCGCGGCGCTCGCCAACTACAAGATCCAGGTGACCGACGTCAAGGCCATCGTGGGCCCGACCGTCACCCTGTACAAGGTCTTCCCCGCCCCGGGCGTGAAGATCGCCGACATCAAGAAACTCCAGGAGGACATCGCCCTGTCG
>Ga0265298_10003633_pt1 | contig 20240 bp, 19 predicted proteins | sample AusTroGonzalo_MG_3_FD_193486 | JGI IMG/M metagenome (GOLD analysis project Ga0265298, IMG submission 193486) | Bovine rumen microbial communities from tropical cattle in Woodstock, Queensland, Australia - Gonzalo_01 | ecosystem: Host-associated > Mammals > Digestive system > Stomach > Rumen ... | reverse complement strand
TTCTTGCAGGAGGCATCCGAGCGGGCAGGACTTCCTGAGCTGAATGACTACAGCCTTCGCTTTACCGAGATTGGCGATATGTGGCGTGACTTTGGCTACAAGGCTTCTAAAGTTTTTAAGCGCCGTGCGGGTGACCAATATACTTACAGTGACCTTGCTGATATGCTCGACAGGATCGGCGAGGCGGAACGGGCGTTCTACCTTGATTTACTGAAAACCGTAGAACAACACATCAAATGATTTCAAGATCTTTCACACTCCTTCTAACCATCCTGATGTCCTTGAGCATTCAGGCCTACAAGTTGACAGCCTTCATACCACAGGAGAACCCTACTGGTACGGGCGTGATTGTCTGTCCTGGGGGCAGTTATTGCTGGCTCGACAAGAAAGGCGAAGGTTACGATGTCGCCCAATGGCTGCGCGATAACGGCATTGCTGCGTTTGTATTGGAGTACAGCCATGCCGGATGGGCTTCTTTTGCGTTTCATTTCCACATGGAATCGCGCACATTCCCCGCTGGTTTCAATGACTTGTGTAATGCGTTCAACAGCGTTCGCAGTCATGCGGCAGAATACGGAGTGCGCCCTGACCGCATCGGCTGCATGGGTTTCTCGGCCGGAGGTCATCTGGTAATGCATGGAGCTGAGCAACTCGCTGGCACATCATCAAGTATGTTCTTTGTCGCTCCCCTCTATCCCGTGGTGTCCATGACGCATCCCACGACGCATAGACGTTCACGTCGCGGACTCCTGGGCGAGTTTCCGTCTCAGGAACTAAAGGACTCGTTGTCGTTGGAGCACCATGTGCCGGCACAGTGTCCGCCGGTATTCCTCATGAATTGCGACGATGACCCGGTAGTGGATTCCCATAATGCGGAAATGCTCGACTCGGCCCTGACGGTGAAGAACATTCCCCACCAGTATGAGCACTACCGTACAGGGGGACACGGCTTTGGCGTGTCCCCTAAGAAGACAACCGCAGAGGCCATCCAATGGAAAGACCGTTTCCTTGCATGGTTACATAAATTAATATTGGCTCACGAATAATGGTTAGTTTCTTCCTACGCATATTCGATGTTCTCCAGAAGCGGCGCGCACTCTGTATGTGGCTGCTGTTCGGACTGACGGCCCTGCTGATGGCCATGATGGCCTCGCTGAGGTACAACGAGAACATCTACGACTTCCTGCCCGTCAGCGGTGATGAGCAGAAGGCCATCACCCTCTATCAGGACATCTCGGGCGGACAGCGCGTCTTCGCCATGTTCAAGCTCAGGAACGGCGACACGGAAGACACTAGCCGACTGACAGAGGCCGTAGACACCTTCGCCCAAGGCTTGCAGCCTCTGGCGGGGCAGGGACATATCACAGACATTACCTCACAGGTGGACTTCGAGAAGGTAATGGGTATCACCGACTTTGTCTATCAGAACATGCCGCTGATGCTGCGCGACTCCGACTATGTGCGTATGGAGCGCCTGCTCACCACGCCTGGATACGTCGACGAGCAGCTGGCCAACGATGTGCAGCTGGTCATCATGCCCGCCACGGGCGTATTCACATCCAACATCAGCAACGACCCGCTGGGACTCTTCGCACCAGTCATCGACAGGTTGCAGGCCCGTCAGTCGTCGATGCCCATCGAGATTGACGACGGCTATATCTTCTCAGCAGGCAAGGGTTACGCCATCGCGATGATGACGTCGCCATACGGGGCGATGGAGTCGGCCAACAACAGCAGGCTCGTTAGCGAGGTCGACAGCGTAGCCCAGCAGACTATGAAGGCACTGCCTGATGTCGACATTGCCATTACCGGTGCACCCGTCATTGCCGTTGGCAACGCCACCCAGATCAAGAACGACAGCTATTGGGCTATCTCCATCGCCGTGACGCTGATCCTGACACTGCTGGTGTTCTCGTTCCGTAAGGTGAAGCACCTGCTGCTCATAGGCGTCGCCATCATCTTCGGCTGGCTCTTCGCCATGGGATTCATGGCCGTTGTGCGCAGTGATGTCTCGCTGATCGTCCTGGGCATCGGCTCCATGATCATTGGTATCGCCGTCAACTATCCTCTGCATTTCGTGCTCCATACCGACCATGGGGGGACGGTACGCGAAGTGCTCAAGGAGATGGTATCGCCCCTGCTGATCGGTAACATCACCACCGTGGGTGCCTTCGCCAGCCTGATACCGCTTGATGCCCCTGCCCTGCGCGACCTTGGTCTCTTTGCCGCCTTCATGCTCGTGGGCACCATCCTCTTCGTGCTGGTGTTCCTGCCACATCTTGTCAAGAGCAGGGTGGCGGCAGAGGAGGAGCGCCTGACGTTCGGCAAGATATCCTCCATGTCGCCTGAGCACCACCATTGGCTGCTGTGGGTCATTCTCCTGTTGACGTTCGTCTTCGGATGGTACAGCCTCGACACCTCCTTCGATACCAACATGCACCACATCAACTACATGACCGACGAACAGAAGGAACTGGTGTCAAGCATGCAGGCCTCGGCAGGTCTCAACGATTCTATAAATATCTATATGGTGACGGAGGGGGACAACTGGGATATAGCCCTCGAAAGGCGACAACGGATAGCCCCGCTGCTCGACAGTCTCCAGACGGCAGGCCTGATGAACGCCTGTTCCGACGTGACAACGCTCATCTGCTCACAACAGGAGCAGGAGCGCAGGATTGCCAAGTGGAACGACTTCTGGGAGCGTCATCGCTCCGAGGTCATGGCCCAGCTGAGCAAGAAGGCACCTGGACATGGATTCAGCCCGGAGGCCTTCAGCGGGTTCGAGGCCATCACCGCCGAAACATACACGCCCAAGCCCTTCGAGCATTTCGAGCCCCTGCGCTCAGTGCTGATGAGCAATTCGTTCAGCGAGAGCACAGGCTGCTGCTCCGTGGTCGACGTGATTGATGCGCGGGGAAAGGACCCCGTCGCCCTGGAGTCGGCGCTGAACGATCGGCTGGGCACTGGAGGCTATTCCTTCGACTTCAACAGGATGAACAGCGCCATTGCCAATTCCCTTTCCGACGACTTCAACTACATCGGCTTCGCCTGCGGATTCATCGTGTTCCTCTTCCTGTGGATATCCTTCGGACGGTTCGAACTCAGTCTGCTGGCATTCCTCCCAATGGCTGTGGGATGGATCTGGATCCTCGGCATCATGAGCATGCTCGGCATGCAGTTCAATATCGTTAACGTCATCCTGGCCACCTTTATCTTCGGACAGGGTGATGATTACACCATCTTCATCACCGATGGTCTGATTGAGGAATTCGCCTACCGGAAGAAGCTGCTGCCTTCGTTCAAGAACAGCATCGTCATCTCGGCCCTCATCATGTTCATCGGCATGGGGTCACTCATCGTGGCCAAGCACCCCGCCCTCCATTCTCTGGCCGAGGTCACCATCGTGGGTATGTTCACCGTAGTGCTAATGGCGTGGGTGGTACCGCCACTGATCTTCGGCTGGCTGGTCAAGCGTGGCGGCAAGGTGCGCCCTGAGCCCATCACCATCCCACTGCTGTGGCGCAAGGCCGTCCGGCTGGTCATCCCTGGCTATGGCCGTAACCGCCATGAGGCTGGCACCACCCATTACTACCACGACTACCTGATAGGCAAATACACCTATAAGGGCATCGGCGTGGAGCGTGAGACCCGTCGGCTGCTGAAACGCTACGATGACTTCAGCCTGTGGATCGACGGCTACCGTCCCTCTGAGGCACAGCCCGTATCCGTTATCAATGCCGGCCGAGGACAGTTCCCGCTGCTCTTCGCACTGGTACATCCCGACATCGAAGTCCATTCGTATGCCTTCGACACTGACGATGCAGCCCTGGCTGCTGCCTGCGAGCCCATGCCACAGAACCTGCACGTACATTACAGTGACAACGAGAAGGCTGCACTGGAGGCCACTGCCGGCACCCAAATTATCAACCTTTCAGAGATTTGCGCCTGAATAAACAAACAATACAAAAATATGCTTAAAGACCCGAAGTTCGACGACATCCGTCCCTATTATGAGGAGGAGATTCCCGATGCGATGGTGCGCATCGCCAACAGCAGTTCGTTTCCCTTGCTGGCATCCTACGTCTGTCCCGACGAGCCTCTGGAGACTGTCAGACAGCGCATCGCCGGCTATAAGACCGTACGCGACTTCCAGACAGAGACCATGAGAATGGTTAACGAGCGCGTAATTGCCCAAAGCATCACCGAGTTTACCTGCGACGGCATCGAACGGCTTGATCCCAAGGAGAACTACCTCTACGTGAGCAATCATCGTGACATCATGCTTGACTCCAGCCTTCTGCAATATTTCCTCGTCACACAGGGTTTTGACACCACCGAGATCACTTTCGGTGCCAACCTGATGATGAACCAGCTGGTCATCGACATCGGCAAATGCAACAAGATGTTCAAGGTAGAGCGCCCCGGCGGCAGCATCAAGGACTTCTACCGCGCCTCGCTCCACCTCTCCGAATACATCCGCTACACCATCCGCGAGAAGCACCAGAGCGTCTGGATTGCCCAGCGCAACGGCCGCACGAAGGACGGTGTCGATGCCACCGACCAGGGCATCGTCAAGATGTTCTGCATGAGTGAACAAGGCGACAAGATCAAGGCTCTCGCCGACTTGCACATCGTACCTGTCAGCATCAGCTACGAGTGGGAGTCGTGCGACATCCTTAAGGCCCTCGAACTCTACCAGAGCCAGTTCTCCAAATACACCAAGAAGCCTGGCGAAGACCTCAACAGTATCCTTACAGGACTGCTGCAGCCCAAGGGCCGTGTCCACATCGAACTCTGTGCCCCCATCACCGAGGAAGAGCTGTCCTACTACGACGATCTCACCAGCAACGAGTATCACAAGGCCGTGGCCCGTCTTATCGACAGCCGCATCAACCCCGCCTACAAGCTCTATCCCAACAACTACATCGCTCACGACATCCGTTACGGCAGCAAGAAGTTCCGCGGCTTTTACACTCCCGAGGAGTACGACGCCTTCAAGAATCGCCTCGGCAAACTCGACCGTTACGACACCTGCGACCTCGACCAGTTGAAAGACATCTTCCTGGGCATCTATGCCAACCCCGTCGAGAACAGGGAATAAACAAACGTCACAACCGAAGATATGAAAGAACATATACGCATATTACTGGAGGATCTGCTGCCGCTGGTAGATTTCGACTCCGAATTCCTTTTCAGCGAGCTCGACTCGCTCGGCATCACCACCATCCTGATGGCCCTCTCCGACGAGTACGGCATCCAGCTTGAAGCCTCCGATGCCACCCCTCGCAACCTGAAGAACCTCGACAGCATCGTTGCCATGGTTGAGAACAAGGTCGCGAGTAAGTGAGAGCAAAACTAAGCTTGTTTAAGTTTGCCGAACATGAGCGAGCTCGATGTGAAACATCAAATTGAACGATGAGACTAGTTGATTACTTGGCCCAGCACGCAGAGCGCCAGCCCGATAAGCTGGCTGTCATCTGCGGCGACGAGCGCCTCACCTACGCCCAGCTCTGGCAGCGTGTCCAGGAGAAGGCTCTCCCCTCCTCTCCTTTCGTTCCTTTCCGCGCCACCCAGACCGCCGACTTCCTAATCACCTACCTCGCTATCCACCTTGCTGGCGGAGTAGCCGTACCTCTTGAGAAGGACATCCCGGAGCCCCGCTATCAGGATATCTGCCACCGCCTCAAAGGCTGCACCGTGCCGGAAGGCACTGCCGACATCCTTTTCACCACGGGCACTACCGGCCAGTCGAAAGGTGTCATCATCAGCCACCGCACCATCATCGCCGATACCGAGAACCTCATCGAGGGTCAGGGTTTCAGCAGTGATCTCACCTTCGTCGTCCACGGACCCCTCAACCATATCGGCAGTCTCTCGAAGACCTATCCCATCATCATGCTCGGAGCCACCCTTCACATCCTCGATGGACTGAAGGATGCCGACGCCTTCTTCCGCGCCTTCGAGCCAGAAGGAATATACGCCACCTTCTTCGTGCCAGCCAATATCCGTTTTCTGCTGTCGTTCGACGCGCGCCGCTTTGCAGCCCTCGCCGACAAGCTCGATTTCGTGGAGAGCGGAGGTGCGCCGCTAGCCCATGCCGACATGCTGCAACTCTGCGAGCTGCTGCCTCACACGCGGCTCTATAACACCTATGCCAGCACTGAGACAGGCATCATCGCCACCTACAACTACAATCTTAATACAGAATCCCCCACCCCTTCCAGCGGAAGGGCCAGACTTAATACAGAATCCCCCGCCCCTTCTAGGGGAGGGGCCAGGGGTGGGGTCTGCGGTCCCGCCGGTTGTCTTGGTCGTCCCATGAGCCACTCACGCGTCATCATCACCCCCAAGGGTCTCATCTCCTGCCAAGGTGACACATTGATGAGCGGTTACGTCGGCGACCCTGAGCTGACCGCCACCGTGCTCCACGACGATACCGTCTTCATGTCCGACTACGGCTCCATCGACGATGAAGGAATGCTCCACATCGGTGGCCGCGAGAACGACGTCATCAACGTCGGCGGCTACAAGGTAGCCCCCACCGAAGTCGAAGATGTCGCAATGAGCATCCCGGGCATCAAGGACTGCATCTGCATCTCCACCGACCATCCTATCATGGGCCGCGCCCTGAAGCTACTTGTCGTGATGGCCGATGGCGCAGAATTCAGCAAGCGCACCATTGCCCGCCAGCTGGCCGCCACCCTTGAGCCTTATAAGGTGCCACAGCTCTATGAACAGGTGGATTCCATCGCCCGCACCTACAACGGCAAGCTCAACCGCAAGCATTACCAATAAAGCATTAGTAGAATTGAATATAGAATACGAGCCGCAAATTTGCGGCTCGTTTATTATTTCCTGCTGCAGAATACTTTCCTTACAGCAGCTTCTTATATTCGCTTGTAATTCCCTTTTTTTCCTTTGCCTGTTAAAAACTTTTAGATCGGCTTAGAACTTAGCCATCTTGATGGCAACCACCGCACACTCATCGCCTTTGTTTCCGAGGCGGCCCCCAGCACGATCCTTGGCCTGCTGAAGGTCGTTGGTGGTCAGGAGACCATAGACTACGGGAACATTGCTGGTGGCATTGAGACGTGCAATACCTTCAGTGACACCCTGACAGATGTAGTCGAAGTGGGGAGTCTCACCACGAATGACGGAACCAAGGATGATAACAGCATCGTAGCCGTCATTAAGCGTCATCTGATGGGCACCATAAATGAGTTCGAAGGATCCAGGAACTGTCTTGACATGAATGTTCTCAGGCAGTGCTCCATGCTTTTCGAGGGTGGACACACAACCATCAAGCAGCGCACCTGTAACCTCGGGATTCCACTCAGCCACCACGATGCCGAAGGTCATGTTCGAGGCATCGGGAACCTTCGTGATGTCGTAATCGGAAAGATTCTTTGTTGCCATTACTCCTTGACGCGCTCAATGTATGCATCAATGGTCTGATACTGCATCGAGTTGTAGTACTTATCCTTTACTTGCTGATACAGTTTCAGAGCCTCGGCCTTGTTGCCCTGGCTCTCAAGAATCTCGCCTGCCTGGATAAGGAAGGTGGGAGAGAGAGAGTTGTTGTCGGCCATCTCAGCAGCCTTCTTCAAATTGCTGACAGCCTTGTCGAGCTGGTTCAGGTGGGCATAGGCGTTGCCCAGTGCGCCAACGGCAGCGGGAGAAATCATAGAATCGTCAGCACCATCGAACTTCTCCAGATACTGTGCAGCTTCCTGCCACTTGTCGAGTTGTGCATAGCAAAGTCCTGCATATAGGTTGGCCAGATTACCAGCCTTTGTGCTGCTATACTCCTTAGCGATGTTGAGGACACCCTTGAACGAAATGCTATCGCCATTGAGGGCCTTCTGGTATTCACCCTCCATGAAATATTGCTGACCCTTGGCAAGCAAAGTGCTGGCCTTCTGCTCATTGGGGCCCGACACATAGGTCGTGTAAAGAACAATGCCTGCAATAATGACCACAATGGCGATTACTGCTGCGATGATTGCCTTCTTATACTTCAAAAAGAAAGCTTCACTCTGACTGATGGTCTGCTCTGCTACGGGAGCAGCCTGCTGATTGTTGTTATTTGCCATTTCTATTATTATTTTTTATTGATTCTAAAAGACATAATCCACCCTTATGGGGAAAATCGGGTGCAAAGGTACTACTTTTATTGAAGATTGAAGATTGAAGATTGAACATTTCCATTTGCCTTAATATTATTTAACACCTCATTCGATAAAATCTTCAATGTTCAATCCCCAATGTTCAATATTTATTCGTACCTTTGCCACATGATTCTTGAAAAGCTATCGCTGATAAACTATAAAAACATCCAAGATGCCACTCTGGGGTTGTCGCCGAAGATCAACTGTTTCATCGGCAAAAACGGTGTGGGCAAGACCAATGTGCTGGATGCTATCTACTACCTCTCGTTCTGCCATTCGGCTAACAACCCCATCGACTCTCAGGTCATCCGCCACGGCGAGGAATTCTTCATGCTGGAAGGAGCCTATGAGGGACAATTATCAATCTCCTGTGGCATGAAACGAGGAGCAAAGAAGCATTTCAAGAAGAACAAGAAGGAGTATAAACGGCTGTCGGAACATATCGGACTGATACCTGTCGTGATGGTATCGCCGTCTGACACACTCCTTATAGAGGGTGGAAGTGAGGAGCGGCGACGCTTGATGGACCTGGTCATCTCGCAGTACGACCGCAGCTATATCGAAGCGCTCAACCGCTACAACAAAGCCCTTCAGCAGCGCAATATCATGCTGAAGGCCGAGCAGGAGCCAGATACCGAGGTACTATGTCTTTGGGAGGAGCAAATGGCCGTCAACGGGACTGCCGTCTATGAGAAGCGCAACGCGTTTGTCAACAAGATGGTGCCAGTATTCCAGCACTTCTACGAGACCATCTCAGGTAATAATGAGATAGTGGCATTAAACTATGTGTCACACTGCCAGCGAGGACCACTGCTGGAGGTTATCCAGCGCGACCGCCATAAGGACAGGGCCGTTGGCTACTCACTGCATGGCATCCACCGCGACGATCTGGAGTTCACGTTGGGTGGGCACCTGATGAAACGGGAGGGCAGTCAGGGGCAGAACAAAACATTCGTTATAGCTCTGAAACTGGCGCAATTCGACTTCCTGAAGCGGACCAACGCCCAGACCATTCCCCTACTGCTGCTCGACGACATCTTCGACAAGCTTGACGCACAACGCGTGGAACAGATTGTCAGTCTGGTAGCTGGGGATGAGTTCGGACAGATCTTCATCACCGACACCAATCGCGAGCATCTGGACCAGATCCTCTCAGCCTCATCGCATGACTATAAGATATTCTACGTAGACAACGGAGAGATATGTTTAAGAGAGACGTAAAACAACTGAAGGAACTGATTCTAAGGAATCTACGGGCGCAGGGGCTGGAGACACCCCTACTACAGAAACGGCTGGTGGACGCATGGCCTGTAGTGACGGGACCGATAATCAGTCAGTACACAGAGAGTGCGGTCATCCGTAACCAGACGCTCTATGTACATCTGACGAATCCTGCACTGAGGGCAGACCTCTCAATGAACCGTACCGAACTGGTCAAGAAACTGAATGACTACGTAGGGAGCCAGGTCATTGCTGACATACGCTTCAACTAAATGACCTCATCGACAGAGATGTCAAACTCGTCGACAGGGACATCCTGCACTTTCTGGAAGTCGAAACAGACACCTATCTTATATATGTCAGGATGTGCCGCCAGAAAGCGGTCATAATAGCCTCGTCCCCTGCCTAACCGATGCCCAGCAGCATCAAAAGCCAGTCCAGGCACCAGCACATAACAGAGGGACGGCACTTTTGTCACGTTGCCGATGTAACATAAGAACCGTTCCTCTGTTACATCCGGCTCCCCTATACCAAACTTCCCGGGCTTCAACGGTTTGTCAGAAGTATAGGGATACCATTCCATCCTCTCATCATCAACAACCTTGGGCAGGAAAACCTTCTTTCCCGCTGCCAGCAGTTCATGGATAAGGCTGTGGGTATCTACTTCATCAGGCAGGGAATAATAGGCAAAGACCACCTCGGCATCTGCCAGCCTGGCGCGTAGTCTGGATATGATGGGATGAGACAACTCCTCCAACTGCTGTGGAGAGAACTGTCGCTTCAACTGTCGTATCTGCTGACGAAGCTCGTGCTTATGCATGGGCTATGAGATTTGCCGTACTGTGCGTGCCACGATAGTCATACGACTTTGCGACCTTCTGGTCTTTCTTTACTGCCTCAGGCTCCGGCTTTTTAGGAAAGGCCTCACCATTGCGGAACAGCCTCAAAGCCTCCATCACTGCGGGGTCGTCTTGATTAAGATACTGTGTCCAAGCCTCTTCGCTGAGCATATTGTAGATAATCCGGCTATTGATATAGCGCTCCAACAGCTTATAAGACTTCTTAACCATCAGATTGCGGCGCTTGAGACCATTCTTGTCAGCCCAACTGACAAACTTCTCCACAGAATTCTGGTGTTTCAGGTATTTCTCCATCTCCCAGGCATCCTTAAAGTCCTTCAACTTATTACGATTCTCGTCGGTATAGTTGAACGCGAACTGCAGGATCTGTCCTGTCATGGAAGCCTCCTTATAATAGGAAGTCATGCCCAATGTATCCTCTGGTACGAAAATGTCGGGAGTGATACCACCGCCGCCATAGACAATGCGACCATTTCCTGTATGGTATTCTGGGCCTGTATGCTTGATACTGTCCTGATTGAAAAACTCTCCGTGCTGATAGCGGGTGAGCAGATCTTCCTCGTAAGTCTTGTCAGAACCTGAGGTATATGGTTTCTGGATGCAACGGCCTGATGGCGTATAATAACGGGCAATGGTCAGTCGGATCAGCGAATGGTCGCTGAACTCTATCGGCTGCTGTACCAGTCCTTTACCGAAGGAGCGACGCCCGATGATGGTACCACGATCATTGTCCTGAATGGCGCCTGCCAAGATTTCAGAAGCGGAAGCCGACCCTTCATCAATCAAAACAACGAGGGGTATTTTCTGATAGGAGCCACGACCATCACTGCGATACTCTTGGCGGGGCGACTTACGGCCCTCTGTATAGACGATGAGCTTGCCTTTTGGCAGGAACTCATTGGCAATCTGTACGGCCGATGCCAGATAACCGCCTGTATTATTACGAAGGTCGATGATGAGCTCACGGAATTCGTCCTGTGACAGTTTGGCAAGAGCGATGAGCAACTCCGGATAGGTATTCTCACCAAAGTTCTTAATCTTAATATAGCCCGTATGGGCGTCAATCATATAGCTGGCCGTGACACTCTTCGTTGGTATCTCCCCACGGGTGACTGTGATATGGCGTATCTTATTCTCACCATAGCGGATGATGCCCAGTTGGACCTTCGTATCCTTCGGTCCCTTCAGACGGTGCATAGCCTCCTCATTGGTCACTTCCTTACCCACAAACGGCTCGCCGTCGACTTCCACGATCTTGTCACCTGCAATAAGTCCGGCACGCTCGGCAGGACCGTTACCAATCACATTCTGGACTCTGATTGTGTCCTTGCGGATGGTAAACTCTATGCCGACGCCTGAGAAGGAACCTTTCAGGTCATCATTGGCAATCTGTACATCCTTGGCGGCAATATAGACTGAATGGGGGTCCAATTCTGACAGAATCTGTGGCATCGCCTTCTCCACCAAGTCATTGACATTGACGGTATCCACATACTGGTCGTTGACAATATGCAACAGATTATTGAGCTTATTGCCACTCGAATTGATGATATTCAGCCGGTTGCCCGAGAAATGGTTGGCATAAAACGTACCCACCAAGATACCAAGGACAACACACAGGGCCATCCAAAGCGGCGTAAATCGGGTTGACTTGTTATGACTCATTTTGCTATTTGACAATTTGACGATTTGACGATTTGACTATTTCACATCGGGGTCGTTGATATCTATAAAGACCACTTCTATACCTGCCCGCTCCAGCAAGTCGACACCATCGGTCAGACGGTATTTCTCGCCATAGACTACCCGTTTGATTCCTGACTGTATAATCAGTTTGGCACACTCGATGCAGGGTGAGGCCGTGATGTAGATGGTAGCACCATCGGAATTGTTGTTCGAACGGGCAAGCTTGGTGATGGCATTGGCCTCGGCATGGAGAACATAGGGTTTCGTGACATTATTGTCATCCTCGCAGATGTTCTCAAAACCGCTCGGCGTACCATTATAGCCGTCGCTGATGATCATCTTGTCCTTGACCACCAATGCACCGACCTGACGACGCTGACAATAGGAGTTCTCTGCCCAGATCCGCGCCATCCGAAGATAGCGACGGTCCAGTTTTAGTTGTTTATCGTTTAATTCCATTTCTCTTGAGCAATGCATCGATGGTGGGTTCGCCACCCTTAAACCGCTTGTATAATGTCATAGGATTCTCCGTGCCACCTCTGGAAAGGATGTTGTCACGGAACGACTGAGCTGTCTTCTGGTCGAAGATGCCATGCTTCTTGAATACCGCAAAGGCATCCGCGTCGAGCACTTCCGCCCATTTGTAGCTATAGTAGCCTGCAGAATAGCCACCTGCCATGATATGCGAGAACTGCACAGTCATACAGGTGTCTGGCAGTTGCTTGATGACCATGGCCTTCTGCCAGGCCTTCTTCTCAAAGGGGATGATGTCATCGGTGAATTCATCCTTCTTCGTATAATAGGCCATATCAAGCAATCCGAACGCCACCTGGCGCAGACAAGCATAGGCCGCATTGTAGTTACGGCTTTTGATAATCCGCTGTATCAGTTCGTCGGGTATCGGCTCACCCGTCTGATAATGGAAGGCGAAGGTGCGCAGGAATTCCTTTTCAACGGCGAAATTCTCCATGAACTGTGAAGGCAGTTCGACGAAGTCCCACCACACATTGGTACCGCTCAGGCTCTCGAAACGGGTATTGGCAAACATACCGTGCAAGGAGTGCCCGAACTCATGCAGGAAGGTCTCCACCTCGCCCAACGTCAGCAGGGCGGGCTTATCCTCTGTCGGCTTGGTCAGATTCATCACCACACTGACATGGGGACGCACATTCTCCCCTTTACGGTCAATCCACTGGCCTTGGTACTCGGTCATCCATGCCCCGCCCTGCTTACCCTGACGGGGATGGAAGTCGGCATAGAACACGGCAAGATACGAGCCATCCTTGTCGAACACCTCGTAAGCCTTTACATCGGGATGATAGACGGGGATGTCCTTGTTCTCCTTGAACGTGATGCCATAGAGGCGATTGGCCAGTCCGAAGACGCCATCGATGACCTTCGACAGTTCGAAATAGGGGCGCAACATCTCTGCGTCGAGGTTATATTTCTGCAACTGCAGTTTGTGCGAATAGTAGCCAAAGTCCCAAGGCTCGATCTTAAAGTCCTTGCCCTCCAGCTTCTTCGCCAGTTTCTCTATCGCAGCAACTTCCTTGATGGCAGTCGGCTTATAGGCATCAATGAGTTCATTGAACAGTTTGTAGACATTCCGGACATTGCCTGCCATACGATGCTTCAGCACATAGTCGGCATAGGTCTTATGCCCCAACAGCTGTGCCAATTCACGTCGCAGGTTGATGAGCCGGCTGCAGATAAGGAGGTTGTTCTCCGCATTGGCGTGGATACACTCTGTATTCTTCGCCATATACAACTGGCGGCGCAGCTCGCGCTGAGAGCTATAGGTCATAAACGGTGTGTAGGAAGGAGCATCGAGCGTAAACACCCAACCCTCTTTTCCCTGTTCCTTTGCCGTCATGGCAGCTGCCTCGCGGGCTGTCTCAGGCAGACCGTCGAGTTGTGCTTCGTCAGTGATATGCAGTGTGAAAGCCTTGTTTTCCTTTAACAGATTCTGAGAGAACTGTAGTCCCAGCACTGCGGCTTCTTCCGTCAACTGACGCAGTTGCTCCTTGCCCTCGGCATCCAGCAGGGCACCACTACGCACAAAACCATCATAGCAGTTGTCGAGCAACATTTTTTCTTCTGGTGTCAACCTGCGATGATGACGATGCACATACTTGATACGCTCGAAAAGACGCTCATTCAGTCGGATATCGTTGGCATGCTTCGTCAGAAGGGGACTCACCTCCTGCGCCAAAGCGTCCATGTCGTCATTGGTCTCTGCCGAAAGGAGGTTGAAGAACACTGACGAGACCCTGCTGAGCAAATCATAATAGCCCTCACCGTCTTTCTCGTCGTCGATACTGATAATCGTATTGTCGAAAGTCGGCTTACGGGGGTCGTTGATAATCTTCTCTATCTGTTCGTCCTCACGGCGTATGCCTTCCAGGAAGGCTTCTCTGTAGTCTTCCAGACTGATTCTGTCGAAAGGAGCCACATCATGCGGCGTACCATAAGGAATGAAAAACGGATTCTGCCGTTCCTTGTTCTCACTCATAATTCTTCAACTAACGTTTTCGGTTTGCAAAATTACAAAAAAAGCGAGAACACAGCAAATTAAGCCCTTTTATTTTATATTATTTCACATCAGCAGGCGCTCCAGAAGCGGTATTTCCACCCTACCACGGTGCAACACCACCTTTTTTTCGTACTGCAAGGCATTCAGTACACGACTCACGTTCAGCCGGCTGTCGTTAAGTTCTTCCGCCAGTCTGTTCATCAAGATATAGAATGACTTCGGTCCTGCCGGATAGATGCAATGCTGTGCAAAGAAACGGACAACACGGTCATCCAGCGACTGAGGCAAGTGACGCCATGGCAACTTGGATAGTTTCTGTGTCTGAGTGGCATACAGGTTCAGGAGATTCAAGCGGAAAACAAGGAAATCTTCTGACAGACGCAAGACTTCCTCCTTATCAATGGTAATGAAGTGGACATCGGTCTGTGCTATATAAGTGTGGGTATAGCGCTGGGAATAGCCGAAGATGACCTCTGGCTGTAGGATATAGGGTGCCCCCATTTCCTCGACGACCTTATACCCCTTGTCGGCTGCCAATGTCTCTACATGAAGCGAACCACTAATCAGGAAGAAGAGCTGCGTGCAGCTGTCACCCTCTTCGACGACCACCCTACCCTGCATGAACTTGACGAAACCGAAGCGCGTATGACCTGCCACCAGCTCAAGGTCATCGCGACTCATCCCCTGGAACAATGGGAACTGCAGTAACTTCTCGTAGATCTGAAGGGAAGCCATGTCGTGTCACTTATCAACTTTATCTTTCAAAGAAGGGGTGTACCAAACGGCGTTCTTACCGTCCTTGTCCTCGTAGATGAAATAGGCCATCAACTCGGGATGCCGCTCCAATACCTTCTGCGACTTCTCGACACCGAGCACCATAAAGGAAGTGGCATAGGCATCAGCCGTAGCGCAGTCCTTAGCCAGAACTGTTGCTGACAGAAGTGAGTGCTGTACAGGATAGCCTGTCTTCGGATCGATGGTATGGGCGAACTTCCTTCCTCCCTTATAATAGAAGTTGCGATAGTTGCCACTCGTGGCCATCGCCATATCCGTCACGTTCAGTGTACTCTGCAGTTCTCCTCCAACGGACAAAGAGTCGTCAACAGGCTTGGTGACCCCGATCTTCCAAGGCAGGCGACGGCTGTTGACACCACTGGTCACAATCTCACCGCCTATCTCCACCATGAAGTTCTTGACGCCTTTTCTGCGCAGGAAACGGGCCACCACGTCAGAGCCGTACCCTTTGGCAATGGCAGAACAGTCGAGCATGATATCAGGATGCTGTTTGCTGACGCGGCCGTCTTTCAGAGCCACTTTCTGATAGCCCACCAACCGTAACAGGCTGTCTACTTGTTGCTTATTGGGTTGGGAACCATTCTTGAAGCCAAAGCCCCATGCATTGACAAGTGGCGCCACCGTTATATCGAAAGCCCCTTCCGTATCTTGGGAAATCTCCATCGCCCTGCGATACACTTCCAAGAACATCTCATTGGGTTCTACATCCTTGTTCTGGTTGATGGCCGTAATCACACTCTCTTCATTGAATGGTGACAGAGACATATCGACCTTCTGCAATTCATTCTTGATAGACTGATGAAGGTCTGAATCGCATTGGTAGGTAATGTGATAGGAAGTGCCAAACACGAAACCTTCATTCTGGTAGTACGGCAGAGCATGCTGCTGACGGATAATCAGCACAGTCCCCACAATCAGTAAGGTCAGGAAAGGCAACTGCCAGATGAGTTTCTTCTTGTTCATATATCAATAATGACATTAAACGTGCCCCCAAGACGGGTGCCGCCTCCGATACCAAAGCCTGGTACATACCAAGTATTACCGATACTGCCGTCGTCATGGGCTATGCGCCGCTTGTATCTCGCGCTCCATCCCAAATGCAAGGGACCGTAGATCTTTGCATCGACACCCACAACAATCTCCAGCCAGTGGTAATTGCACTTCTCACCCTTCACGCCGAATCCCGTATCCCACAACCAGACCGGATCAGGGAAATTATCAGTAGAGAGGTCTACATCATAGGAAGTGAACGCATAGCGCAGGCCCATATAAAGACGGTTAGGGCCATGCTTCTTCTTCAACATGTTCTTGTCAATACCAATACGGAAATAAGGAGCTTTCGTCTCATATCGGATGCCTGTGACGGGGTCGTCCGTATGATTCGCCCTGCCATAGCCCACTTCCACGATGGGGAACCACTCGTCATGCAGGTTCAGACGAAATGCGCCCTCGTACTCTCCATGATCGGAGAGTTGGTTCATCAGCAGACCTACCATGTCGAAAGACAATGCAAAGCCACGGAACACAGGAATGGTGTCTTTCTGCAGAGAGAAAAACTTCAACTGTGCCGAAGCCGAATGCGCTGTCAGAAACAACAGCAAGCTAATTGCTAACCTTCGGATAGAGGTGGAAATGTACCGTTGAGACATCATAATTCACTGATGTATTTTTGATGACAATCGAGTCGATGTAGTGGGTCGTATAACGTACACCTGTCAAGGTGTGGAAGAAGGCAGCATTGCAGTCTACCGATTCAAAATGCGGGTAGTCATCCTTCTTGATCCATACGGTATCAATCGTATACACAGGTCCTTTGTAAAACACGAAGAACAACTCATCCTCTGGATGTGAATAACTGATCTGCAAAGAGAAGGTCGCTTTTTGCACAAGCCTGTTCAACACCGTAATAGTATCATCCATCCGACGCGTAAGAATGGATAGCGTATCAGACAACTTCATCTCTGCGCCATCCTTATCACAGATGACATATTGCGTTGAGACGATGTTGTTTACAGGACAGTCTATCGACGAACAGGCCATAGCCAGCAATGACAACAAAATGATGGGCAGGCGTCTCATATTGTCTCCTCTATCTGATAGTCATTACGCCCACTGGAAGAACGGCTGACGAGGTCGGCCACAAAACCCGTAAGGAACAGTTGCGAGCCCATGATCATCATGGTCAAGGCTATATAGAAAAAAGGAGAGTCTGTCACCAGACGCTGTGGGATATGGTTGGCTAAGCACCACAACTTGTCAGCACCGATGACAAATGCTGCGACGAAACCGACAAAGAACACCAGCGTACCCAAAAATCCGAACACATGCATCGGCTTCTTACCAAAGGTACTCAGGAACCAGAGGGTCAACAAGTCAAGATACCCGTTGACAAAACGGTTCAGGCCCATGAACTTCGATGAGCCATACTTGCGTGCCTGATGCTGCACCACCTTCTCACCGATCTTACTGAAACCGGCATTCTTGGCCAGATAGGGGATATAACGATGCATCTCACCGTAGACCTCGATATTCTTCACCACTGCCTGACGATAGGCCTTCAGACCACAGTTGAAGTCGTGCAGGTTCTTGATACCGCTCACCTTGCGGGCAGTGGCATTGAACAGTTTGGTCGGCAATGTCTTCGACAACGGGTCATAGCGCTTCTGCTTATAACCACTTACCAAGTCGTATTTCTCTTCGGTAATCATCCTGTACAACTCAGGAATCTCATCGGGAGAATCTTGCAGGTCAGCATCCATCGTGATGACGACATCGCCCTGAGCCATCTTGAAACCGCAATAGAGGGCAGGGCTCTTACCGTAATTCCTACGGAATTTGATGCCCTTCACAATGTCCGGCTGTTTCTTGTTCAGCTCAGAAATAATCTCCCACGAACGATCTGTGGAGCCATCGTTGATGAAAATCACCTCATAGGTAAAACCATGTTCTTTCATCACCCGTTCTATCCACGCATAGAGTTCGGGAATCGACTCGTCCTCATTATAAAGAGGTATAACAACTGATATATCCATAATTAATGCTCAATCACCTTACTGCGCTGCATCACCAGACTGATGGGAATACCCAGTACGAATCCTAAGATAATATTGACTGTCAGCATGTTCAGTGCATAGTCAATAGGACGGATACTGGCCATCTCCTGCAAACTCTGATCAGCCGCCTGCGTCATCCCGTATTGTTTCAGGAACTGCTGTCCTTCTTCGGAATTAAGGACTTCAGAAAACTGGCTCATCAGGAATCCCTTGTCCATGAAGGCAAAGTACAGATAGTGGGCCACTGCCAATAGGATGCCGCCATAGAAGAAGACCATCACAGTGTAAGCATAGCCTCGACGGAAGGAGATAATACCCTCCCGACCATAGTCGCGGAAATGGCGCAAGCGTCCTCCCACGAAGAAAGGCGTATAGATCAACAGCATCACTGCCGCCATCCCCAAGATAGAGTTCGACAGCCCTACGAGATAGAGCAGCGAAGCACTGATCCAGAGCAGAGCGAGCAGCGCACCGTCCTGACGCGCAAAGGCCTTCAACTGTATATATTCTGCTGGTGTCATATTTAACAATTCACGCTAATTGGGTGCAAAATTAATCATTTTCCTGCACATAACACGGCAAATGTCACAAAAAATAGTTAAAATCGCAAGTTTTTCACTATTCACTATTCGCTTTTCACTTTTTTGTTGTACCTTTGCACCCGCTTAACGCAAAAAACGGGTAAGTCCTGTACGGCCAGCTCCCTTTGAATCCCCCAGGGTGGGAACGCAGCAAGGGTATTAGGTCGTAGCGGCGCGATACAGACCGCTTACCCACCCGCCTCTTTAGCTCAGTTGGCCAGAGCACGTGATTTGTAATCTCGGGGTCGTTGGTTCGAATCCGACAAGAGGCTCGAAGGAAAGGCGAAGCCAATCCTCTTCAGCTCAAAGGAAAGGCGAAGCCAATCCTTTTTAGTATAAAAACAGGATTGGCGAAGGGTCAATCCTCTTTTTATAAAAGGACCAATAGTTATAAATATGGATATTACTGAACGGTTTTTAAACTACACAAAATTCGACACGCAATCAGCAGAAGACAGTGATAGCGTGCCAAGTACAGCCAAACAACTTGTATTCGCCAAATATCTCAAGGAAGAATTGGAGAATGAGGGATTCAGCGACGTGGAACTCGACGAAAAGGGGTACATCTATGCGACCTTGAAGTCAAACACCAAACAAGAGGTACCCACCATCGGGTTCATCTCTCACTACGACACAAGCCCCGACTGCTCTGGTGCCGATATCAAACCACAGATCATACGCAACTACGACGGTACAGACATCCTGCTTTCTGAAGGCATCGTCTCAAGCCCCGAACGCTTCCCCGAATTGCTTCAGCACGTAGGCGAAGACCTGATTGTGACCGATGGTCACACGCTGTTAGGAGCCGACGACAAGGCAGGTATCGCTGAGATCATTCAAGCGATGGTATACCTACGCGACCATAAGGAGATCAAACATGGCGACATCCGCATCGCCTTCAATCCTGATGAGGAGATAGGTATGGGTGCCCACCATTTCGACGTGGAGAAATTCGGCTGCGAGTGGGCCTATACGATGGACGGCGGTGATGTGGGCGAACTGGAATTCGAGAACTTCAACGCCGCCAGTGCCAAAATCACCATCAAGGGTGTCAGCGTACACCCTGGCTATGCCAAGGGAAAGATGGTCAATGCCAATGCGCTGGCTGCCGAGTTTGCTGCCATGCTGCCAAAGGATGAGACTCCCGAGACTACAGAAGGCTATCAGGGCTTCTTCCACCTGCTGAGCATCCAGTCGAACATCGAAGAGGCACGGATGAGCTATATCATCCGAGACCATGACCGTGAACGGTTCGAGGACCGCAAGCGACAGATGGAGCAATGCGCAGAACAGATGAACGAGCGCTACGGCGAGGGTACTGTCGTCTGCACAGTGAAGGA
>Ga0265298_10003632_pt1 | contig 20243 bp, 15 predicted proteins | sample AusTroGonzalo_MG_3_FD_193486 | JGI IMG/M metagenome (GOLD analysis project Ga0265298, IMG submission 193486) | Bovine rumen microbial communities from tropical cattle in Woodstock, Queensland, Australia - Gonzalo_01 | ecosystem: Host-associated > Mammals > Digestive system > Stomach > Rumen ... | reverse complement strand
GGAGACTATCGGACTTAATTCGGAATCAGTTCTGTTTATGAAACACAAGGAGAAGAAGTAATGATCAATGACCTGACCAACATGGAACGGGCGGAAGTCCTGACCGCGGCTCTCCCCTATATCCGCCGGTATACCGGCAAAGTCGTCGTGGTGAAATATGGCGGAAACGCCATGATCAACGACCATCTGAAGCAGCAGGTGATGGAAGACATCGTGCTGCTCTGGCTCATCGGTGTGCGCATCGTGCTGGTCCACGGCGGCGGGCCGGAAATCAACGAACTGATGGACCGGCTCGGGAAAAAGCCGGAGTTTGTGGACGGCCTGCGCGTCACAGACAAGGAAACCATGGACATCGTCCAGATGGTTCTCGCCGGAAAGATCAACAAAACCCTTGTCAATCTCCTGGAAATGAAGGGCGGCAAGGCGGTCGGCCTCTCCGGCATGGACGGCCGGCTGCTGCAGTGCACCGTGAAGGATGAGCGGCTGGGCTACGTCGGTGAGGTTCAAAAGGTCCATATCCAGCCGGTCACGGACCTGCTGGACCGCGGCTATATCCCCGTCGTCTCGACCGTGGGCTGCGACAAGGAAGGCAACGCCTACAACATCAACGGCGACACCGCTGCCGCGTATATCGCCGGCGCCCTGGGCGCCGAGCGTCTCATTATGATGACTGACATCGCCGGCGTCCTGCGGGACAGGAACGATCCTTCCACCCTGATTCCGGAGATCACCCTGCCGGAGCTGCCCGCCCTCTACAGCAGCGGCATCATTTCCGGCGGGATGATCCCGAAGGTCGAGTGCTGCGCGAAGGCGCTTTCCCGCGGGGTCCGCAATGTGATCATCATGGACGGCCGCGTTCCCCATTCCATCCTCATGGAGCTTCTCACGGACGAAGGCGCCGGCACGATGGTATCCATGGGAGAGGATCCCGCCGAGGACCGGCGGGAAGGTTGGGAGTAATAAGGGTGCTTTCCGATCGCCCCCTTAGACCCCTTCGGTTCGAAAATGTTTGTGTTTAAAAACAAGACCATACAGGAGGCAGCAATGAATACCTTCGAACTGGATAAGACCTACATTGCCGGGACGTACAAGCGCTTTCCGATTGAGATTGTCAGCGGAAAAGGTTCCCTCGTCAAAGACGTGAACGGCAGGGAGTATATCGACATGGGATCCGGCATCGCCGTCACTTCTTTCGGCGTTGCGGACGATGAATGGATCGCCGCCGTGGAACAGCAGATCCACAGCGTGCAGCACATGTCCAACCTTTACTACACCGCTCCCTGCGCCAGACTGGCGGAAGCCCTGTGCCTGAAAACGGGGATGGCGAAGGTCTTCTTCTCCAACTCCGGCGCCGAAGCCAATGAATGCGCCATCAAGGCCGCCCGCAAGTGGGCCGCGGAAAATAAAGGCCCCGCCTGTTCCACGATTGTCACGCTGGAAAACAGCTTCCACGGCCGGACGCTGACTACCCTGTCCGCCACCGGTCAGGATCATTACCATGAGCTGTATCAGCCCCTGACGCCCGGCTTTGGGTCCTTCCCCGCCGGGGATCTCGACGCCCTGAAAAAGCTGTGCGCCGGCGGCACCGTCGCCGCGGTCCTCATCGAATGCGTGCAGGGCGAGGGCGGCGTGATCGCGCTGGATCCCGGTTTTGTGAAAGAACTGGACGCGTTCCTGAAGGAGCAGAATATCCTCCTCATGGTCGATGAGGTTCAGACCGGTAACGGCCGGACCGGCACAATGTATGCCTATATGCAGTATGGTATCCGTCCGGACGCGGTCTCCACGGCCAAAGGGCTGGCCGGCGGCCTGCCCATGGGCGCCACCCTGCTGTCGGAAAAGCTCGCCGATGTTTTTTCTTACGGCGACCACGGTTCCACCTTCGGCGGCAATCCCGTCGCCGCGGCGGCCGCGCTGTCCGTCGTCAACCGGCTGACGGATGATTTCCTGAAGGATGTCACCCGGAAGAGCGAACTGCTCCGCGGCCTGCTGAAAGGTGCCCCGGGCATCGAGGCGCTGACCGGGCTCGGCCTCATGGTCGGCATCAAAACCACCCGCCCGGCCTCCGAGGTGATCGCGGACTGCATGGAAAACGGCGTCCTCTGCCTCGCCGCCAAGGACAAGGTCCGCCTTCTCCCCGCCCTCAACATCCCAGACGATTTGCTGGTCAGGGCAGCCGAAACAATCAAAAAAGCCTGCGCAAAATAATCCCCCATCTTCACTCTTAACTCTCCACTCTTCACTCTCAACAGGAGGATTATCCCCATGGCATTCCTGGTTCTGTCCAACGGTTCCGTCTTCGAAGGCCGCCGCATCGGCGCCCCGGTTGACCGCATCGGCGAACTGGTCTTCACCACCGGCATGGAAGGCTATCTCGAGACCCTGACCGACCCCAGCTATTTCGGCCAGATCGTCACCCAGACCTTCCCCATGATCGGGAACTACGGCGTCATCGAGGAGGACTTCGAAGGTTCCAGTACGCTTTTCGGCTACATTGTCCGGGATCTGTGCGATACGCCGTCCAACTTCCGCTCTGCCTATCCCCTCAACGACTACCTGGTGGCCCGGGGGATCCCGGGGCTCTGCGGGGTGGACACTCGGGAGATCGTCCGCATCACGCGGGAGGAAGGCGTCATGAATGCCATGATCTGCGACAAGGTGCCGTCGGACCTCAGTGAGATCCGTGCCTTCACGGTGAAGGACGCGGTCGATTCCGTCTCCTCCAACGAAAACTACACCTGCCCCGCCGACGGGCCGGAGCTTTGCCGCGTTGCCCTCATCGATTACGGTGCCAAGCACAACATCATCCGCAGCCTGCAGAAACGGGGATGCACGGTCACCGTATGGCCGGCCCGCACGACAGCGGAAACCATTCTGGTCTCCTCGCCGGACGGCATCATGCTCTCCAACGGCCCGGGGGATCCGAAGGAGAACACCTTCTGCATTGAGCAGCTGAAGAAGATCATCGGACAGAAGCCGGTTTTCGGCATCTGTCTCGGCCACCAGCTGGCCGCCCTCGCCCTCGGCGGGGACACCATCAAGCTGAAATACGGCCACCGCGGCGGCAATCAGCCGGTCCACAGTCTGGAGATGGGCCGGACCTATATCACCTCGCAGAATCACGGCTACGCGGTCATTGCCGACTCCCTGAAGGGGATCGGCACGGAATCCTTCCGCAATGCCAACGACGGCAGCTGCGAAGGCATGGATTATCCTTCCCTGAACTGCTTCACGGTCCAGTTCCATCCCGAGGCCGCTTCCGGCCCGCGGGACACCGCGATCCTCTTCGATCGCTTTGTCAAAGCCATGAGAGGAGGGGAAGCATAATGCCCAAGGATCCTTCCATCCGCAAAGTTCTCGTCATCGGTTCCGGCCCGATTGTCATCGGCCAGGCGGCCGAGTTTGACTATGCCGGCGCCCAGGCCTGCCGCGTGCTGAAAGCGGAAGGCATCAATGTGGTGCTTGTCAACTCCAACCCCGCCACCATCATGACCGATCAGCATCTGGCGGATGAAATCTATCTGGAGCCCCTGAACGCCGCCACCGTCCGCCGGGTCATCGAGAAGGAGCGCCCGGACGGCCTGATCGCCGGCCTCGGCGGCCAGACGGGACTGACCCTCGCCATGCAGCTCAGCCGGGACGGCACCCTTGAGGAGTTCGGCGTCCGCCTCCTGGGCACGCCCATCGACGCCATCGAGAAGGCGGAAGACCGGGAGAAGTTCCGGGAGACCATGCTCTCCATTAACCAGCCCTGCGTTCCCTCCGGCATCGCCGAAACCCTCGAAGATGCCCTCAGGGTTGCCGATGAGATCGGCTATCCCGTCATCGTGCGCCCGGCATACACCCTGGGCGGCAGCGGCGGCGGTATCGCGAACAGTGTAGAGGAAATGAAGCAGATCGCCCGCGGCGGGCTTGACGCTTCCCCCATCACCCAGATTCTCGTCGAAAAATGCATCTCCGGATGGAAGGAAATCGAGTTCGAAACCATGCGGGATGCTCAGGGCAACGTCATCGCCGTCTGCTCCATGGAGAATGTCGACCCCGTCGGCATCCATACCGGCGACAGCGTCGTCGTCGCCCCGGCGCTGACCCTGTCGGACAAGGAGTACCAGATGCTCCGCTCCGCCTCCCTGGATATCATCAGCGCCATCGGCATCGTCGGCGGCTGCAACTGCCAGTTTGCCCTCAATCCCGATTCCTTCGAGTACGCGGTGATCGAGGTCAATCCCCGGGTCAGCCGCTCCTCCGCCCTGGCCAGCAAAGCCACCGGCTATCCCATTGCCAAGATCACCACGCGGATCGCCCTGGGATATTCCCTGGACGAGATTCCCAACGACATCACCGGCAAAACCTGCGCCTGCTTCGAGCCGACCGTCGACTACGTCGTCGTGAAATTCCCGAAGTGGCCCTTTGATAAATTCTACGGTTCCTCCCGCCGCCTCGGCACCCAGATGAAGGCCACCGGCGAAGTCATGGCCATCGGCCAGCGCTTTGAGGAAGCCCTGATGAAAGCTGTCCGCGGCGCCGAGATCTCCCTGGATACCCTGAACGCGCCGCCGCCCGACGGGGAGGAAAACGAGTCCATCCGCGACCGGCTGGCCCGGCAGGACGACCGCCGGCTGTTCACCGTTTTCGAGGCGCTCAAGCAGGGGTTCACCGTGGACGAAATCTTTGACATCACAAAGATCGACCGGTTCTTCCTCTACCGGCTCCGCGCCATGGCAGAACTTGAGATGCGGACAGCGAGAACCGGTCTGCAGCCCGGCGACTACGAAGCCTTCAAGCGCATGGGCTATCCGGATGCCGCCGTCAAACGCATCACAGGCGCCAAGGAAGTCCCCGGCTGGCAGCTCAGCTATAAAATGGTGGATACCTGCGGCGCGGAGTTCGCCGCGGAAACGCCTTACTTCTATTCCTGCACGGACAAGGCCTGCGAATCCCGCAGCCTGAAGCGCTCCGGCCGTCCGGTGGTGGTCGTCCTCGGATCCGGCCCGATCCGCATCGGCCAGGGAATCGAGTTTGACTATTCCTCCGTTCACTGCGTGTGGACCCTCCGGCGCATCGGCTACGACGTGGTCATCATCAACAACAACCCCGAAACCGTATCGACGGACTACGACACCGCGGACCGGCTCTACTTTGAGCCCCTCACCCCCGAGGATGTCATGAACGTGATCGCCGTGGAAAAGCCCATCGGCGTCGTGGTCGCCTTCGGCGGGCAGACTGCCATCAAGCTGACGCAGTTCCTGGCTTCGCAGGGCATCCGCATCCTCGGCACCAGCGCGGAATCCATCGACATCGCCGAGGACCGGGAGCGCTTCGACGCGCTGCTGGAGCAGTTCGGCATCCGCCGCCCCCGCGGCATGGGCGTCCGCACGATGGACGAGGCCGTCGCCGCCGCGGAAGAACTGGGTTATCCCGTTCTCCTGCGTCCCTCCTACGTCATCGGCGGACAGAATATGACCATCTCCCGCAGCCGGGAGCAGACCGTTGCCTACATGGAGCGGATCCTCTCCGGCGGCATTGAGAATCCTGTGCTCGTGGACCAGTACCTGCCCGGCATCGAACTGGAGGTCGACGTCATCTCCGACGGGATCGACGTCCTGATCCCCGGCATCATGGAACATATCGAACGCGCCGGCGTCCACAGCGGCGACTCCATCGCCGTCTATCCACCCTTCAACCTCACGGAGAAGTTCCAGGACCGGATCTGCGATATGTCGACAAAGCTGGCTCTGGCCCTCGGGACCAAAGGCCTGGTCAACATCCAGTATCTGATTTTTGACAACGAGCTGTATGTGATCGAAGTGAACCCCCGGGCATCCCGGACCATTCCCTATATCTCGAAGGTCACCGGCGTTCCCATGGTGGATCTGGCTTCCCGCGTCATGCTCGGCGAGCCCCTGAAGGATCTGGGGTTCGGCTCCGGCCTCTACCCCGCTCCGCCCTACTGCGCCATCAAGGTGCCGGTCTTCTCCTTCGAAAAGCTGAACGACGCGGATTCGATCCTCGGCCCGGAAATGAAATCCACCGGCGAGGTTCTGGGCATCGGCATCACCAAAGCGGAAGCCCTCTTCAAAGGCCTGAGCGCCGCCGGCTTCAGCCTGCCCACCGCCCGGGAAAAGAGCAGCACCGGCGTCCTTCTTTCCGTCGAGGATGAGGACTTCCCGGATGCCATCGCCGTGGCAAAACACTGCTATGATCTCGGCATCAGTCTCTATGCCACCAAAGATACCGCCCGAGCCATTTCCTCCGTCGGGATCCGCGTCACGCCTGTGGCCGATCCGAAAATTTCAGACGAAATCATCGGCCTGATGGAAAGCCATGCCGTGAACTACATTATTTACACCGGCGCCGTCAAGGACGATACCGTGGGCGATTATACCGTTCTCCACCGCCGGGCCATGGTTCTGGGCATCCCCTGCATGACCTCCCTGGACACCGCCAATGCCCTGATGGACATTCTCGGTTCCCGCTTCTCCCTCCAAAATACCGAACTGGTCGATATTAACCATATGAGAAGGTAAAACTTATTCCACGATCATCTCATCTGAGCCAATGACCGGCTCAGGCGCTCCCAGCGCTTTGCAGGTCACGGTGATCACCGTTCCCGGGACGGTTTCGGGGTTGATGGCAATCTCGCCCTTTTCATTGATGACAGCGACATCTTCCCCGACATCAATCGACCATTCCACATCTTTCAGAATTCCCTTGTCCGGTTCAAACTTAACCTTATAGGTTACCTTCTTTCCGGGGACCGCACTGCCCTTTCTCTCAAGAGCGATACTCTCCACCGGCGATACTGTCCGGATTCGCACCAGGCCCTTCGCTCCGTCCGGTGCAGAAACGGTCGCGGAGTTGTTTCCGCCTTCCAGGAAGGTCAGCACCGCTGTCCCGTCGTCATTCGGCGTCACGGTCAGCTTCTTTGCGTCATATGCTTCCCACGTCAGCCGGTCCGGCGGGATATCCTTCGGCTCAACGATCGCTTTCACCGTCACCGGCGGATTCTTCCTGCCCCTGTACCAGTAGATTGTATCCGGCTCCACTGAAATTTCCTTTGTCCGCGGACAGACGGTAATCGTACAGGACGCTTTGGTTCCGAACATTGCGGAGACAGCCGTCACCTCCAGGTTCATCATCTTTTCGATATCCCGGTCTGCTTTCAGCACATTGTACTGGTTTATACTCGCAGCGTCTGTTTCCTCACCGCTTTCCGCGTCTTTGATCACCCAGGTCAGGCCGTTGTTTTTCTCTTTGTCGTTGATTTTGTCCGGATTGGCAAACTCCACCGTCAGCGGCAGGCTTTCCCCCGCGACCATGAACGTCCCGCCGTCCGGCGTTTTCAGCGTCAGCTGCGCGTCTTCCCGGTGGATGCTGTTTTCATCCGGTTCATATCGGATCCCTGCCGCAATCCGGTCCAGATCCTTCATTGTGACCGGGATCAGCTTATCCGCGCCGATGCCCTGCTTTGTTGTGAACACACGCATCGTCAGCGCCTGATTGTCCCGGCAGTAGCAGATCTGCCCGTAGTGCGTCGCCTGTCCGTTCTGGTCCGTTACCGTGAACAGGTATTCCCGGGCCAGGTGCCCGTCGATCCGGATATCCCGGCTCTGCAGGTTCTTCACGGTCTCCGGAAAAGTGTTTTCATTGTAATAGCTCATCGCCGCCAGGTCATCCTCCCGGAATCCGGTTGTGATCCGGTCCGTTCTGGCATCCACGGCGACCGTGGTCCCGCCTGTCCCGCTGGTCACGCAGCGGAACATCCACCCGTCCTGCCGGTTCTTCGATACACCGGTCCGCCAGTTGTCCCCCTCGGGTACCGCAACCGCAAACCCGGCTTCCGTTTCGGTCAGGGGCGCCGGTTCTGCCGGCTCTTCGGATTCATCCCCGTTCTCCGTTTCATGCATGACATAGAGCTGCAGCGGCAGCACGCCCTCCGGCACCAGCACGCTGGTGTTGATGGCGGGATCCTTGTCCGGGGTCAGAATCACCTTGAAATAGGTGTTTGTTTTTGCGTTTTCCGAAACGGTCAGCGTTCCGTCCTTCGGATCAATGGTGACGCCGTCTCCTTCCACGCTCCAGGTATAGATTCTGCCGGCAGCGGCATCCAGGTCCGTTACCCGGTAGCGGGCTGTAGTGCCGGGCATCACAAAGCCCGGTCCGGTGATGGAATACGGTTCCGCTTCAATCCGGAAAGGCAGCATCCAGACCAGGTTGGCAATGCGCAGGTTCAGGTTCAGGTCATACACGCCGTAATCCTCCAGCGTGAACACACCGCTGTCCTCATCATACAGAATACCCGGTATATCTGTCTCTTCCACCTTTACTTCCGCGTCCGGATACGGGAGCCGGTTTTCCTGACAGAAGGCCGGATAATCCACCGAGGCAATGCCGCCCAGCAGATCCTGCGCCGTAAACGTACTGCCCGGGGCAACATTGAATACGGGATTATAGACCTTCTGGGTAAAGGATGGTGTCTTCTCCGGATCCAGCACGGTCAGTTCCCGGTCCGTTTCATATCGGTAATGCTCACTCTCCAGCACAAGGGTAACTACCGCGTTGCCGGTCCATTGCATCCGTTCCGGATCCAGCCGGATCTCCGCGCCTTCGTCGTCAACCATGACCTGAATCGATTTGGACAGGAAATAGCTTCCGTCTTTCCATGTCACGGTTGCGGTTGTCACCTTCTCACCCTTTGGTTCTTCTTCCTTCCCGTCCTCACCGATCACAGGCTTCTCCGGATAAAGGCTGCCGAACCTCAGGCTGTTCTCCGCCAGGGTACTCCCCGCCGGCAAACCGGCTGTGGCATAATACCAGGAAAACAGCACAGCAGGATTGACATCCGGCACGCCTTTTTCCTTTATGATTTCCTCTTTTTCCTCTGCAAAAGCAAAAGAAACAGGCAGCAGAACAACCGCAAGCAACACAGCCAAAAGGCGTTTCCCGTTTATCTGTTTTATCCGCACCTCAACAACCCCTCGTATAGCATAAGGAACCGCATCACTGCGGTCCCCAGAGAAACCCGGTTCCGTTTCAGGCGAGAATCTCCGCCGCCAGGCGATCGATCCCGGCTTCGTTTTCTTCGTTTACCGCGGAAAGGATCGTTACCGTGGAATCCGTATAGGTCATGTCCTTGCAGGGTTCCAGCATGGTCTTCATAACCTTGGCGGCCATGGGAGCCCAGCTGCCGTTCTCGATGAAACCGACCTTGCGGCCCTTGTAACCCCGTTCCGTCAGATGCTCGATAAATTCCCGCATGAAGGGGAAAATCCCGGCGTTGTAGGTGGTCGTTGCCAGGATAATCCTGCCGTAGCGGAAGGCGTCTTCAACGGCCTCGGCCATATCGTCCCGGGCCAGGTCGGTCACGGCAACCTTCGGACAGCCCTTCTCCTGCAGCTTCTTCTCCAGAATCTCAACCGCCTTCTTCGTGTTGCCGTAAACAGAGGTATAGAAGACGGCAACGCCTTCCGTCTCCACGCCATAGGAAGACCAGGTGTTGTACAGATCCAGATAATACGGCAGGTCCTTGTCCAGGATCGGCCCGTGCAGCGGACAGATCATCTGAATATCCAGGGCGGCGGCCTTTTTCAGCACGGCCTGCACCTGCGGACCGTACTTGCCGACGATGCCGAAATAGTACCGGCGGGCTTCGCAGGCCCATCCTTCCTCGTCCTCCATGTCCAGGGCGCCGAACTTGCCGAAGGCGTCCGCACTGAAGAGGATCTTGTCTTTGCTGTCATAGGACATCATGACCTCCGGCCAGTGGACCATGGGTGCGGTGACAAAAGTCAGCTTACGGGAACCCAGATCCAGCGTGTCCCCTTCCTTCACGACAACTGCCCGGTCCGCATAGTCCCTGCCTGTAAAGTTCTTCATCATCGTGAAGGCCTTGGCCGTCCCCACGATCTTCGCTTCCGGGTATTCTTCCGCGAAAGCGGCGATGCCGGCGGAATGATCCGGCTCCATGTGATGGACCACAAGGAAGTCCGGCTTCCGGCCTTCCAGGGCACCCGAGAGGTTCTCCAGCCACTCGCCCACAAAGTTCCGGTCCGCAGTATCCATCACCGCAACCTTTTCATCCAGAATCACATAGGAATTGTAGGCCATGCCGTTCGGCACGATATACATTCCCTCAAACAGGTCGATTTCATGATCATTGACGCCGATATAGCGGATGTCGTTGGTAATGTTTGTCATTCTCTTTCTCTCCTTCCGGAAGGTTCGCTGATTGATATATGATATCATATCCGGTAGGTTTTCGACAAGGAAAATCCCTTGACTTTTCTTTCGGAAGTGCTACAATCCGTTGCTGGTTAAGAGATTGTGTGTGATTGAAAGGAAGCGGAATTCCCTTATGCAAACCCTGCTGCTGATCGCAGTTGCCCTGTTCGCGGGCCTTCTGATGACCCGTCTGTTTGTCAAATTTCACCTGCCGGACGTCACCGCCTATCTGGTGGCCGGCGTGCTGATCGGCCCGTGTGTGCTGGGCCGGCTGGGGATCCCCTGCCTCGGGTTCAACACTTTTGAGCAGGTGGATTCCCTCTCGATGATCTCGGACGTGGCCCTGGGCTTCATCGCCTTCGCCATCGGTCATGAGTTCCGGCTTTCCGCCCTGAAGCAGACCGGGAAGCAGGCCACGGTGATCGGCATCGTGCAGGCCTTTGTCGCGACCCTTTTCGTGGACGCCGCGCTGATCTCCCTGCACTTCATCATGCCGGACCTGCTGCCCCTTCCGGTAGCGATCACGCTGGGCGCCATCGCCGCGGCAACAGCCCCGGCCGCGACCCTGATGGTCGTCCGGCAGTATAAGGCCAAGGGTCCGGTCACGGATGTGCTGCTTCCGGTCGTCGCCCTGGATGATGCGGTAGGCCTGGTGATCTTTGCTGTTTCCTTCGGGATCGCCCGGTCCCTCAAGAGCGGGGAAACCAACTTCATCGCCCTGATTCTGGAGCCGCTGATGGAAGTCATTCTCTCCCTGGTCTTCGGCGGGCTGGTCGGCCTGGGGCTCACCTGGCTGGAGCGCTTCTTTCACTCCCACCGGAACCGGAACGCGCTCATCGTCGGCAGTGTGATCCTGACTGTCGCGGTCAGCCAGCTGAAGATCCCGGTCGGCCCCTTTACCTTCGGTTTCTCTTCCCTGCTGGTGTGTATGATGCTGGGCACCGTCTTCTGCAATTTCTGCCCCCTCAGTGAAGACCTGATGCTGCAGGCAGACCGCTGGTCCGGTCCGGCCATCACGCTGTTCTTCGTTCTCAGCGGCGCCGCACTGGAGTTCGGCGTCTTCAGCGATCCGTCCGTGATTATTATCGGCGTGGTGTATATCGTTTTCCGTTCTCTGGGCAAGTACCTGGGGGCCGGCTGGTCCTCCGCGATGGTGCACAGTCCGGAGCCGGTCCGGAAGTGGCTGGGCATCACCCTGCTGCCCCAGGCCGGTGTGGCGCTGGGTATGTGCGCCACGGCGTACCGCGTTCTCGGCGGCGCCGAAGGTACGCTGATCCGCAATATTGTGCTGTTCTCTGTCCTGATCTATGAACTGTTCGGTCCGAGCCTGACCAAGATGGCCCTGACCAAAGCCGGGGATATCAAAGAGATTCCCGCGGAAGTCAAGGGCAGGCGGAAAAAGCGGCTGGAAGAGATTACCAAGCCTGTTCCCCCGGCCTTTGATAAGTAAGAATCGACTTTCAAAACGCCCGAATCCCGTTTCGGATTCGGGCCTTTTTTGTGTCAGGCGATTACGGAACAATTCTGCATCTGAGATTGAATAATCAGAGTGCTTATGGTAGGATCGGATATCGGGAAATCCATTTTCAAGGAGCATGGTTGATATGAACGTTTATGCCGCCCTGTTGCTGTTTTCGTTTATCATTCTCATCTATTATGTCATTACGGAACTGTTCACCTTTTTCTTCCGTTTTACAGGGCTTCCGATCGAAAAAGCGCGCTTTCAGGTGATTTCCCTGCTGACCGGTACGGGGTTTACCACCAGGGAGAGCGAAATCATTCTGGCTTCCCGGCGCCGGCGCCGGCTCGCGCGCGTTACCATGCTCTTCGGCTATGCGTTCAATGTGACCATCGTTTCCGCGTTTATTAACGTGATTATCTCCATGAGCGACTCCCAGGCGGAGCACCGGATTGTTGGACTTCTGATTCCGCTGGGTACGGTTGCTCTGATCTTTGCCTGCATGCGTGTGCCGGCGATCCATGCATGGGGTGAAAACATGCTCCGCCGTCTGGCGGACCGCGCGTTTGATCGGAAGGAAACTTTCAACGCCGTGATGCTGGTGGATTATATCGGTTCCGAATCCATTGTTCAGGTTACGCTCCGTCATATTCCGGAAGAATACAAGGAAAAGGCCCTTGCCGAGACCAACCTCCGCGCAGACACCGGGATTCTGGTGATGCTGGTCGAACGCAACGGCAGCAAGCCGATGCCGGCCCATGCGGATACTGTGTTTGAAGTTGGCGATAAGCTGACAGTCTTCGGCAACTATAAGACCATCTGCAAAACATTTCACGCGCGGGAGCATTTTGCGGATGACTGAACGCCTGTATATAAAAAGAGCCCGAATCGGGAGTTCCCCGGTTCGGGTCAAAAAAACGGATTATTCCTGCGCGCCGTAGGTGCAGAAGGAGCCGAAATCAAAATCGGCAATGTTCATGATCTGGGCGTTGCCCTGCAGATCTTCATAGATAAAAACCAGCACATACTTCGGAATCGCGTCCGGAATCACAACCCGGCTCAGGCACAGGAAGCAGTGATTTCTTCCGGCCACAACCTGGGAGCCCAGATAGGCAACGGGCGTATAATCAACGCCTACAAGCTGTCCCAATGCCTTTTCGAAAAGGTCGCTCCTTTCCTGCGTGATGGTCGGATCATCCGCGGCTGTCCATCCGCCGGCAAGCTGTCCTTCTGCTGAAGAAACAGAAATCATGGAAAAGGCAAGCAAAGCAGTCAGCACCAGCGCGATCATTCTGGTCATTTGGGTCATTGAAAGCACCTCATTTCATGTCAGATATTCCCACATTGAGTGGTTCCATTATATCAGACGTATCACCGGTTGAAAAGTTTCCCGAAAAGATATCCGAAAAGTGATTGATGGCTTCCGGCCGGTGTGTTATCATGCCAATGCAATGATCGAAACGAAAGGAGCAGCATTATGAATCAGAATATCATCAAACGCTATGAACTGCTTGCGCAGAAAGTGATCAGGGGACTGGAGAGCCGGAATATGCAGGGATACTATGCCGTTTCGAAGGAAGAAGCGCTGAAGACGGCCCTCTCGCTGATCCCCGAGGGGAGCAGCATTGCCATGGGCGGAGCCATGAGCGCGCACGAGATCGGGCTGGTGGCCGCCGTAAAAAACGGGAACTACAACTTTATTGATCGAGACGCCGTCGAAGACAAGCGCGCCGCAATGCTCGCCGCCTATGACGCGGACTGGTTCCTCACCAGCACCAACGCCATGACAGACGACGGGATCCTCGTCAATATCGATGGAAACGCCAACCGGGTTTCCGCCATCTGCCAGGGACCGAAGCAGGTACTGTTCATCGCCGGGATGAACAAGATCTGCGAAGACCTGGACAGCGCCATGAAGCGCGCCCGCAATGTAGCCGCGCCGATCAACGCCCAGCGTTTCGGCCTGAATACGCCCTGCACGAAAACCGGTAAGTGCATGGACTGCAAGAGTCCGGACACCATCTGCTGCCAGTTCCTGATCACCAGGTTCAGCCGCCATACCGGCCGCATTCATGTGATCCTGGTCAACGACAGTCTGGGTTTCTGATCCTATGAAAAAGAAACTTTCTCCCGTTACTTTTCATTATACGCTGATCACCGGCGGATTCTGGATGGCCTTCTGCGTGGTCACGGCCTACGCGGCCGTATATCTGCAGGGCATCGGCTGCAGTAATCAGGAACTGGGGCTGATTCTGGCCCTGGGCAATGTCGGCGGCGCGGTGCTCAGCCCGGTCCTGGGGGCGCTGATCGACCGGAACCGGAAGATCCGCCATGCCGCGATCGTCAATGTGCTGCTGGCCATCCAGGTGGTCCTGCTGATTCTGCTGCGGGTCCATCCCAGCCATGATCTGTTGACCGCGATCTGCTATGTGCTGTATATCTCCGTCCTCATGCCGGTAAACGCCGTCAATCTGGATCTGTGCGTCCGGCTGGAGCGGGTGAAGGCGCCGCTGAATTTCGGTTTTGCCCGTTCCATGGGCAGTTTTTCCTTCGTTATTCTCTCTACGCTCCTGGGTGTTATTACTGCCCGCTGGGGATTCCTGACGCTGCCCTTTGCCGGGCTCGCCGTCGTGGTCCTGCAGTTCATCGGCAACCGGTTCATCGACCGGGATCTGCGGGAGGCTGAGGCCTCCATGCCGCCTGATGCGTCACTCATTCAGGCGAAATCTTCTTCCCTGGTCTCCTTTGTAAAGGAAAACAGGATGTTCTGCCTGATGCTCTTCGGCACGATCATCCTGTTCATCTCTCATAATATGGACGGCAATTTCCTGATCAACGAGATCCGGAACCTGGGCGGAGATACGGCGATCATGGGCCTTGTGGCCGCCTTTACGGCGATCACGGAAATCCCGGTCATGATGTTCTCCGACAGGCTGCCCAAAAGATGGCAGACAGTGCATTACATTCGTCTCGCCCTGGTATTCTTTACGATAAAGATCCTCGCCTACGCCCTGGCGCCGAACATTCCGCTGTTCTTCGCGGCCCGCACCCTGCAGGCCCCCAGCTACGCGCTCTATACCGTGCTGATTGTCCGCTATGCGGACAGCGTGGTGGACCGGAAAGATTCCGCCAAAGCCCAGTCCCTGGCTTTCAGTATGACAACCATCGGGTCCGTGCTGGCCAGCCTGATTGGCGGAGCGATGTTCGATACGGCGGGCGTCCGCACCACCATGCTGACCGCCGTTGCTATCTCCGCCATCGGCACGGTTATTGCTCTGCTTGGAACGTTCAATCGGAAGAAAGCAGATTCTTAATCTCAAACCCCTTGGCCAGGTTGCCGGTAATCTTCAGCCGGCCCTTCATGAACAGCCTCGGCGCGGTAGTCTCGCCGCGCATCATCCGCATCAGATGATGATAGCTGCACTTGATATGCGCGTCTGCGTCATGATAGCTCCAGGGTTCCACCCGGAACCCCTGCCCCATGGTCTCGATATAGAGCCAGCCGGCTCCTTCGCCCACCAGTTCGATCTCAATCACCCGGCGGAAATCCGGTCCGTAGCGTTCCGGATAGTTCTGCCGGTTTTTCGCGTCGTTTTCGGCATACAGATTCCGGATATTCTCGAAAGCTTCCTGGAAAGTAATGCCTTCTGAATGCCCGGCCATATAAACCTCGTGATACATCCGCTGATACTGCTGTGCGCTGCGTTCCCAGGAGAAATCCTTCAGCATGCAGCGTTCTTTCAGCGTATGGAAGGTATCCGGATCGCTGAAGTACAGCTTCACCGCGTCGAGCACCGCCAGATACAGGTCCTTCGCCGCGTACTCGGAAAACGCGAAGCCCTCCCCGACGCCATCGAAGGAAGAATATACCCGCACAGAGTCACGCAGGCCGCCGGTTTCCCGGACGATCGGAACGGTTCCGTACCGCATCGCCATCATCTGGCTCAGGCCGCAGGGCTCAAACCGGGAGGGCATCAGGTAGAAGTCCGCGCCGGCAAACACCTCGCTGGCCACCTCTTCCGTATAATCGTCGGAGAAGCCCATCTGGCCCTTCCACTTGTCCGCCGCCCAGCGGAAATACCCTGTATACCACGGATCTCCCTGGCCGAAAACGACCACCTGCACGCCCAGGTCCATCAGGCCCGGCAGCGCGTCCCGGATCAGGTCGAATCCCTTCTGCTCCACCACCCGGGCTACCACTGCCACCAGCGGCCAGCCGGGTTCGGGCGTCAGGCCGAAGCGCTGCTGAACCGCAGCCTTGCAGACAGCCTTCCCGCTCATATCCTCCACGCTGAAATGCGCCGGAATCCTTGGATCTGTCCGCGGATCGTAGGCTTCCGTATCAATACCGTTCAGGATGCCGTACAGCTTGCCGTCGACGTAGTCGATCACGCCTTCCAGGCCCTGGGCAAACTGATGGTAATGTAGTTCCCGGGCATAGGTCGGTGACACCGTGGTCACCGCGTCCGCCATCATCATGGCGCCCTTCATCAGGTTGATATCCTCCCGGCCTTCATATCCGAAGATCAGCGCCCTTCCGTACCAGCTTTCGTCCAGGTCAAAGACGGAATGCATCTTCTCCCTCGCAAACTGGCCCTGATAGGCGATGTTGTGGATCGTATAAACCGAGCGGATGGAAGCGAAGCGCTGATCCGCCTGCTGCCTGTCCTTCAGATAAAGAATCGCGGGGGCCGTTTCCCAGTCATTGCAGTGCAGGATGTCCGGAATCGGGCTGATCTCCCCCAGCAAGGAAACCACTGCCTTGGAGAAAAAAGCGAAACGCCAGCCGTCATCGTCATAGCCGTACAGCTGTTTCCCCTCGCGCATAAACAGCTGATCCTGGCCGATGAACCAGACCGGCACGCCGGCGCGCTCTCCCCGGTAGATATTGGTGTCAATCTGTTGACCTTTCAGCCAGACCGGCCAGGTGCCGACAAAGGTCAGATCATGCCCGAAGTGTTCCCAGGTGTAACTGTACAGGGGCGTCACGATCTCCACATCGTCCCCCGCCGCTTTCAGAACAGGCGGCAGACTGTAGGCGACGTCAGCCAGTCCTCCCGACTTGCTGAAGGGGGCGCATTCGCTCGAAACGTACCAGATTCTCATGTGCGTTATCTCCTTATCCGTTTTCGGTTTTTGTGCTGTTTTTGACCGTTGTTATTCTATCATGCTTCACATCTTTTGAAAAGCCTTCTGAAATGGCGTTTTTAGCAGACTGGACAGTTTCGTCCAAAGAAGGTAAAATAAATTGTTTATTGTATACTTTTTACTGATCAAAGGAGGCACTATGGACCAGAAGGTTAAAAAAGCCCTGAGCGTTCTGTTCATCGTGCTGTCCATCACAGCTGTGGTCTGCATCGCCTTCGGCAATCAGGAACTCACCGATGCCTGGGACGCAGTCCGCCGTCTGGATTTCTGGTATATTCTCTGCCTGCTGGGCTGCTGGGCTGTCTATGCCGGCGGCGACGGTCTGGGCATCTGGTTCTGCCTTCGCCATCAGGGTTTCACCCTGACCGCGGGGCAGATTGTCCGCATCACGCTCGGCGGTTTTTTCTACAGCAATATCACTCCCGGCGCCAGCGGCGGTCAGCCCATGCAGGTCTATACTATGAACAAGGCAGGGGTTCCCGTGGGCAGCGGCACCACCGCTGTAGCCGTCCGCCTGATCTGCAATCAGTTCATGGTTTCCCTGCTCTCGCTGGTCTTCCTGATCGCAAACCGTTCCTTTATCTATCAGCAGCTGGAAGGCGCCATCTGGTTCGTCCGGGTCGGCTGGGTCATTAACTTTGCCGTCGTTCCGCTGGTCCTGCTGGCCGCCTTCAGGCGGGACTGGGTCCTTAAGCTTCTCAACGCCCTGATTTCCCTGCTGACGAAGATCCATATTCTTAAAAAACCGGACGCGATCCGGAAAAGCGCCGAGGAAGCGCTGGATACCTATCATACCGCCATGAGCGCTCTGCTCCGCTCTCCGGGTCAGATCATCCTGCAATGCCTGTGCAGCACGGCGAGCCTGCTGGCCCTGACGGGGACCATCATTTTTGTCTATCACGCCTTCGGCATGTCCGGCACGCCCTGGTATCAGCTGATGGCGCTGTCCTTCATGCTCTTTATCAGCGCGAGCTATACGCCCCTGCCCGGCGCCAGCGGCGCCCAGGAAGGGGGTTTCCTGTATTATTTCCGGAATATCTTTACCGGCGGCACCGTCGGCCTGGCTCTGCTCATCTGGCGGTTCTTCACGTATTATCTTTTCATTTTTGTCGGCGTGATCAATCTTCTGTTTGGAAAGATCAGCAAAAAAAAGGAACCGGAGGATCCCGGGAACGATCCCTACGTTCCCGCGGAGACGGCAGAATAAAAACCGGGCGGATTCATTCCGTCCGGATCTTTTTTTCTGTTCTGGTTCAGTCCGACAGGGCCTTCTTCAGCATCCCCAGCGCTTTCTGATGCCGCAGTTTCACCGCCCCGTAGCTGAGGCCCATCAGATCGGCCACCTCGGTCAGTGGCTTGTTGTCGTAATAGCGTAGAATAATCAGGTCCCGCAGTTCCTCCGGCATCCGTTTCAGCGCGGCTGCCAGTTCTTCCAAAGACTCATTGGCCAGCAGGCCCTCGTCAACCTCGGAATCATCCGACAGGTTCTCGTCCAGCTCCTCCTGGGGCTTCACGCGCCGGAAATGATCAATCAGGGTGTTCCGGGTAATCGTGAAAACCCAGGTGCTGACCGAGGACTTGCTCTCGTCATACTGGTCATAGCGTTTGAAAATCTTTTCAAACACTTCGGAGCACAGATCCTCCGCCTCGGCCCTCCGGTTGATGCGCGCGCAGAGGTAACCCATGACCTTCCCGTGATAAGCCAGATAGATCTGCTCCTGTTGTTCGGCTGTCATCGCTTTCCCTCCTTCGGATACCGGCGCAGCTGCGCCCCGGGGCTGCCCGCGGACCGGTAATAGTATAACAGCAAAAATTTTTTCAGGCAATACTGCCACCCGGTTCTTTTATTGCGTATATATTTGTGAATGAACGATGAAAGGGGTGCGGGAAATGGAAAAGAAACTCTTCCGCCTGTTTGATTATCAGAAATTTGAGGAAAATACGAATCTTCAGCAGATGATTGATGAAACGCATGCGCGCTGCAGGGCCAGATCGCTGTCCCTGGAGGATATGGAATGGGTCAACGCCGCCGGCGAGCCGCAGCCGCCCGTCAAGCCCGAAGAAAAAGACCGCTGAGCGGCCTTTTTCTCTTTACATCATCCCGCCATTGTTTTGCCAGCCCCCTTACATCATCCCGCTGTTTGCCCTGAACTGCAACTGGTACAGTTCATAATACTGTCCCTGCAGTTTCATCAGCTCCTCGTGCGTTCCCTGCTCAACAATCCTGCCGTCTGAAACCACCGCGATCTCGTCCGCGTTCTTGATCGTGGACAGCCGGTGGGCAACCACCAGTGTTGTCCTCCCGCGGCAAAGATCGTCCAGCGCCTGCTGGATCAGGATTTCCGTGGTGTTGTCCAGCGCGCTGGTCGCCTCGTCCAGAATAAGGATCGGGGGATTTTTCAGGAACACCCGGGCAATCGAAAGGCGCTGTTTCTGCCCGCCGCTCAGGCGCACTCCCCGCTCACCGATCTTCGTTTCATACCCGTCGGGCAGTGACATGATATAGTCGTGAATATTGGCTCGTTTCGCCGCTTCGGCGATTTCCTCATCCGTTGCGTCCAGTTTGCCGTAACGGATGTTTTCTCTCATCGTATCGTTAAACAGATAGATATCCTGCTGCACAATGCCGATATTTCGCCGCACGCTCTCCAGCGTCAGGGTGTGGATCTCTTTCCCGTCCAGAAAGATTTCACCGCTCAGCACGTCATAGAAATGCGGGATCAGATGGCAGATCGTGGTCTTTCCGCCGCCGGAAGGGCCGACCAGCGCGAAAGTTTTTCCCTTTTCGATGGTCAGATCCACATGGCGCAGCACGTTCTTGTCCTCGTCGTAGGCGTAGGAGACATTCCGGAACTCAATCCGGCCCTCCAGTTCGCCCGCGTCCACCGCGTCCGGGCTGTCCGTTTCCGGCTTTTCGTCCATGATCTCGCAGAAGCGCTCAAACCCGGTGATCCCGTTCTCAAACTGCTCCATAAAGTTGATCAGCGTCATGACGGGGGAAATGAACATATTCACGGAAACAATAAAGGCGGAATAATCCCCAAACGTGATTTGCCCGTTGTACAGGAATATGCCGCCGGCGATCAGCACCACCACGTTGAAGATATCAGTGATGAAAGTATTCCCGCTGTGGAATCTTGCCATGGCGGAATATGCGGCCTTCCGGGCCAGCTGGAACTTTCCGTTTCCGATCTCGAACTTTTCCCTTTCCTTCTCCGCGTTGGTAAAGGCCTTTGTCACCCGGATGCCTGAAATGGAACTCTCCAGGCTCGCGTTGATCTCCGCCAGCGCCGAACGCGTATCCCGGAAAGCCTTGCGCATTTTCGTTCTCAGGTTCCAGGAGATCACCAGCAGGAACGGGACGCAGGCAAAGATAATCAGTGTCAGCGGAATGTTGATCGTACTCAGATAGATG
>Ga0265298_10003631_pt1 | contig 20244 bp, 16 predicted proteins | sample AusTroGonzalo_MG_3_FD_193486 | JGI IMG/M metagenome (GOLD analysis project Ga0265298, IMG submission 193486) | Bovine rumen microbial communities from tropical cattle in Woodstock, Queensland, Australia - Gonzalo_01 | ecosystem: Host-associated > Mammals > Digestive system > Stomach > Rumen ... | reverse complement strand
CTGGAAGCTTATACCCGGCGTCTCTTCCCCTTTTATGCCGCCAAGGTCCCGTATGTCTTTGATATGGCATACCACACATCCCTTCCGGCCGAAGCCCTGCAGAAAATCGTTATGCTATTTCAATGAAATAATAGTTTACCAAACCGTTCTCTATGGCGGAAACATCTTACAAACTCCCGCAGCGGTATTCCTTCAAGACCATTTGGAGGATCACGTTCCCCATCCTGGTAGCGCTGGTGATGGAGGAACTGCTCGGTATGACCGACACGGCCTTCCTGGGCCGTGTCGGTGAGATCGAGTTGGGGGCATCGGCCATTGCAGGAGTCTATTTCACAATCCTGTATATGCTTGGATTTGGCTTCTCTATCGGAGTCCAGATCATCATAGGCCGACGCAACGGAGAGGCTTGCGAGAGCGGAAAAGGCTTTGACGCCATAGGACGTGTTTTCTGGCAGGGAGTCTGGTTTCTGACGGGCCTGGCCCTTCTGACCATGGTCCTGTCCTTCTTCCTGTCCCCTCCTCTGCTCAGGGGAATCCTGAAGTCGGAAAACATTTTCAATGCCGCCATAGTCTATGTGGACTGGAGAATTCCAGGGCTGCTCTTTGCCTTTATGACAGCGCTGTTCCGCGCATTCTACGTTGGAATCCGGGAAACGGCGAGTCTAACCTGGAACTCCATCGTCCTGGTGGGCAGCAACATCTTTTTGGACTGGGTGCTCATCTTTGGTCACCTGGGAGCACCTGAGATGGGCATTAAAGGCGCCGCCCTGGCATCCACCATCTCGGAAGGAATTTCTTTCCTCTTCTTTGTGGTATGGGCCTTCTTTACGGCCGATAAGAAATACGGCCTGCGGAAGATGGTAAAGCCCGTCTGGGAGGAGCTCAAGCATACTTTTACCACCGCCTCCTGGGTAATGCTGGAGTATGTGCTCAATGTATCCGTATGGCTGCTCTTCTTCCTCTTTATCGAGCATTTGGGAGAGGAACAGCTGGCCATCGCCAACATTGTGAGGAGTATCTCCGAGGTGCCATTTGTGTTCTCGGCGGCCTTCGCTTCCACTGCGGCCACACTGGTGAGCAACATCATAGGAGAAGGACACCCCGAAGGAGTAATGACGGTTATCAGGCGGGTGGTTTTGCTCTGTGCCTTAACCATGCTGCCTCTGCTGCTCTTCTTCTTCTGCTGCCCGAACTTTATCATCGGCCTGTTTACCGACATCCCCACTCTGGTCAGCGATTCCGTTACCACGATGCGGGTGATGTGCGTAGCCGCTGCCCTCACCCTGCCGTGGAACGTATATCTGCAGTCCGTGGCGGGAACGGGAGACACGCGGGTCTGCCTCCGGTGCGATGCGGTGGCCCTGGCCATCTATGCCGTATACTGCACCATCATCATAGGCGTCCTCCACTCCAACATAGCCGTGTGCTGGACGGCCGATGCCGTTTATTCGCTTTGTATTTGGATTCAATGCGCCATTTACATCCACGGGAAGAAGTGGGTAAATAAAACCGTTTAATTTGTATATTTGTAAAGAACAATAGGAATAGGGATGAACAGCATTTACCAAAGCTTTTACAACAACCTGATCGCGGAAGAGCGTTACCGGATGATTCTGGACGGTCTGCAGGTTACGTTACTCATTACGTTCTGCGCCGTTATTCTGGGCACCATCCTGGGCGCCATCATCTGCTGGATGCGTATGAACCGCCACCCCTGGGTGCAGAAGATAGCCAAGGTTTATATAGATATCATGCGCGGCACGCCGGTACTGGTGCTGCTGATGCTCATGTACTATGTAATCATGGCTCCCCTGGAGGCTACAGGCATAGTGGTGGCCATTGTAACCTTTGGCATGAACACGGCGGCCTATATCAGCGAAATGCTGCGCTCGGCCATCCAGAGCATCGACCGCGGACAGACGGAAGCCGGCCTGGCCCTGGGCTATACACCCAGGCAGACCTTTATCAGGATAGTACTGCCCCAGGTAATCAAGTCTGTGATTCCCATCTACGAGGGCGAGGTCATCAGCCTGCTCAAAGGAACCAGTATCGTGGGCTACATTGCCGTGGCCGATATGACCCGAGCCTCCGACCTCATCCGTTCCCGCACCTTCGACGCCTTCTTCCCCATTATTATTACAGCCATCATCTACTTCTTCATGGCCTGGCTCATTGGGCGGATGCTCACGGCTTTGGTAAAGGGAAATCGCCGCAGGGCCATCGTATCCGCAGCCATGCTTTTGATTGGTGGAACGTTATGCTACTTACCCGAGCTGTTTGCCAACCATGATCAGACCGCTGTCCAGAACGATGCTCCTCCCGTATTTCAGGCTTTGAATGGAAAACGCGTGGGAGTGGTCATTGGCAGTATCCAGGACATCGCCGTCACCGAGATGTCACCGGGAGCCAGCATCCAGCGCGTAGCCAACTTTACGGATATGATAGCCGCCCTGGAAACCGGCAAGGTGGATGTAGCCGGATGTGAAAACCTCACCATTCTCTGTAACAGAGAAATTAAAAATAAGGTAGACACCATCAGTACCGGCCTGCCCAGCATTCCCATTGCAGCCTGCTTCCGGCCTGAAGATACCGAACTACAGCAGGATTTCAACCAATTCCTGGCCGAGATTAAAAGCGATGGCACCTACAAGAAAATCGTGGATCAGTGGTGGTCGGTAGAAGACCCCTCGACAATGGCCATCCCGCAGAATACCGGCAAGGGACGCGTCCTCCGCGTGGCTACCTTCCCTGCCCTGCCTCCACTCAACTTTGTGAGCGCCGGAAAAGAGACGGGCGTGGAGCCCAGTATCCTCACCGAGTGGGCCAACCGCCGGGGCTGGAAGCTGGAATACCTCATCATGGACTTCGCCTCCCAGATCCCGGCCGTACAGACGGGCAAGGCCGATATGGCCATGGGTGCCATCAGCATCACCGAGGAGCGGCAGAAACAGGTACTCTTCTCGGACGGCTATTTTGAATCGCACATCCTGATGATAACCCGGAAAGGAGAAGCGGAAACCCTCTTTACAGACCAGTCCCACCCTTCAGAGGAAAGCCCTGAGGAAGGCCGAAAGCCGTGGAATTATGTCGTCTACTTGATCATCTGCGGCGGTATAGCGCTCTTGGCTTCAGTCGTTACCCTTCGCCACAAGGCTCTTGCAAAGAAAGTGGCCGAAGCCCGTCGCGCCACGCAGCCCAAAGACAAGCCTATCATCCGCATCTCCCATCTGAAAAAGAGCTACGGAGACCTGGATGTACTGAAGGACATCAACGCCGATGTGTACCGCGGAGAGGTCATCTCCATCATCGGCCCTTCCGGAACGGGTAAGAGTACTTTGCTGCGCTGCCTGAACCTGATGGATCCGCCCACCGGCGGCAGCGTCTTCGTCAACGGCAAGAATATCCTGGCCAAGGGCTATCCCATCCATATCATGCGCCAGAAGATGGGAATGGTCTTCCAGAGCTTCAACCTCTTTGCCCACAAGACCGTTCTGGAAAACATCACCATGGCCCCTTCCCAGCTGCTCCACGAAAACCCGGAGCAAGCCCGCGAGGAAGGCATGGCGCTCCTGCGCAAAGTAGGCCTGGCCGATAAGGCCGATGTCTACCCTGACAGCCTCTCCGGCGGTCAGAAACAGCGTGTGGCCATTGCCAGAGCCCTGGCCATGAAGCCCGAGATTCTCCTCTTTGACGAGCCCACATCGGCCCTCGACCCCACCATGGTGGGCGAGGTACTCAGCGTTATCCGCCAGCTGGCCGATGAAGGCATGACCATGCTCATCGTCACCCACGAGATGAAGTTTGCCCACGACGTGAGCACGCGTATCTTCTTCATGTACGGCGGCTTTATCCATGAGGACGGCACTCCCGAGCAAATCTTTGAGAACCCCGACCACAGCGCCACCAAGAGCTTTATCCAGCGCATTCGCAAGGAAGTATTCGAGGTACACGACTACGATTTCGACTTCCTGGGCATGCAATCCTCCATCAACGCCTTCTGCTACAAGTACGGTATTACCGCAAAGCAGGAAGCGGCCCATAAACTGAGCGAAAAGATGTTGGGAGATGTGATGGCCGGTTACCGTCCCCTCACCTTCCGCATTACCCACAGCGAGCAGTCCGGTATCACTTCCCTGGACTTCATGGTAGAGAAGATGGAGTCGAGCCCGCTCACAGAAGAACAACGCAGTGAACTGGCGAAGGAATGCCAGCAGGTAGTGGAAGAACCTACCGAGCGAGGCTTCCGGGTAAAACTGATTATATAAAAAAGGACACCAAACGGTGTCCTTTTTTTAGGGGCTTACTCCCCTACTTGTTCTTAATGTAGGTGAGAATCAAATCGGCGGCGGCTTCTTCGGAGAGCTCGTCTACGTTGATAACCAGGTTGTAGTTACGGACATCGTAGCGGGACTTACCGGTGTAGCGCTTGATGTAGTTGTCACGCATCTTGTCAACGCGGTCAATGACTTCTACAGCCTGCTCACGGGAGAGGTTCTGCTTGCGCATCACACGCTCGATACGGTGCTCCATGGAAGCGGTGATGAACACGTCCACCTTGTTGGGGTGATCCCGAAGCACAAAGAAGGCCGAACGGCCGGCGATAACGCAGCTTCCTTCATCGGCTATGGCTTTGATAATCTCTACCTCGGCCTCGTGGATGTCGTCGGTGGTTAAATCGGCCCTGAACTCCTTGATGTACTGGCTTCCGGCCTCAACGAACATGCTGGCGTCCGGTGCCGGAGCAACAAGCTGGATGAAATCGTTGAACCAATTTTTCTTCTGGCCCTTGAGGTTCTCGATACCGCTGGTGGTAAGGCAGAACTTCTGCTGCAGACCGTGGATGAGTTCCTTGTCGCTGTAGCGGACGTTGAGCTTCTGGGCCAGCAGACGACCGATGGTTCGGCCGCCACTACCCAACTCACGGCTTACGGTAATGACGAAATCTTTCTGGGTATTCATAACTTACTGGATTTCAAACAGGTTAAGGAAACCCGTCATCATAAACACCTGACGGATATCGTTGTTGATATCCTTTACAATCACATTTCCACCCTTGGCGGCAGCGGCCTTACGGATGGTGAGGAAGATACGCAGGCCGGAGCTGGAAATGTAAGACATCTCCTTGCAGTCCAGCACGATGGTACCGGTAGGATCATTGAGGATGGGTTCAATGCTCTGGGATACTTCCTGAGAAGCGGGGGTGTCCAGACGGCCCACGAAACGGGCGGTGGTCACGTTGTTTTCTTTTTCAATAAATACTTCCATATGCTTAGATTTTTTTGATCATGATTAAAATGTTCTTTCCTTTTTCATACCGGTACGAAACCGTGTCCATAATGTTTCGGACAAGGTAAATACCCAGGCCTCCAATCTGCCTCTCATCCACTCCCAAGGTCACATCGGCCTCCGGAGCGGCAGTGGGGTCAAAGGGCTTTCCACTGTCACTGATAATAAACTCCAGGCAGTCGGGATGAATGTAAGCCTCAATGTCCACCAGACCGTCTATGCCGTCCGGGTACGCGTAGAGGATCACATTGGTGACTGCCTCTTCCAAAGCCAAGTTCAGACTCATGGCCATAGCTTGGTCCAGATTCTTTTCCTCGGCGATGGTTTCTACAAACTCCGCGAGCTGTGGAATCTGTTGAATGTTGTTGTGTAATATTAAATGACGTGCCATAATAGCAGGTTGTGTATTATCTTTCAAGTATCGGATGAACAGCATGGTGATGTCATCGCTCTGCGGGGCGTCCTGTACAAAGTCTTCGATGGCATCTATTACAGCATCCAGATGCTCCTGAGCATCCCCTTCCTCCTTCAGAACGTGACCCAGACGATCCTCTCCAAAGAGATGGTACTCGGAGTCTTCGGCTTCGGTAACACCGTCCGTATAGAGATAAAGGGCATCATTGTAGTGGAGGGTGAGTTCCTGGCCTGTAAATACCATGCCTTCCATAATGCCCAGCGGCAGATTGGGCAGTACATCCATCATTTCCACATGGTCCGTATGCAGGAACGGCGCGTTGTGGCCGGCATTGCAGTAACGCAGCTGACCGGTCTCAAGATCCAGCACACCACAGAAGAACGTGACAAACATCTCGTTCTCGGACATATTGTCCATGAGGGAATTGTTAACCTCCGTCACAATGCGGGCAGGATCATCCTCCTGGGCCGAAATATTCCGGAAGAGGCTGCGGGTTACCGTCATCACCAGGGAGGCGGGAACACCCTTTCCGGAAACGTCTCCGATACAGAAAACCAGTTTCTGATCACGGATGTAATAGTCATACAAGTCTCCACCTACCTGTTTGGCAGGCACAATGGTGGCGGCTATATCCAAGTCATCCCTATCCGGAAGCGGTTTGGGAATCATGGACATCTGGATATCCCGTCCAATCTTGAGCTCGCTCTCCATCTTCTCTTCGATATCCTTGGTCTGCTGGTATTCCATCCAGCTGCGGGCTACGGAGAAGAGGATATAAATAAGCATGGCCAGACCCAAAATCTGGAGCAGGGCGCATATGATACCCATTCTGCGGACATCCTTGTACACGTCCCTATCCGGGATGACTACGGCCATGGACCAGCCGGTACGGGAAACAGGCCCATAGTGGACATAGGAGATTCCGCGGGTAGTATGAAGCGCAACCACACCGCGCTTGCCGGCCAGCATACTACTCTTGAGGTTGTCAAATTCAACCTGGTCATAGGCAGCTTGCGCGGTGAAAGCCGTTAGCAAGCTGTCGTCCGGTCCCACCAGGACCTGACCCTTCTGACTCAGAAGGACGCTGAAGGCCTGGGGATAGATATCTACCTTACCCACACGCTTGGACAGCCATTCCAGGGAGACATCGGCCGTCATGATGGCTGCCGTAACATTATGAGGATCATTGACGGGGCGGGAGTAAGTAGTCATGAGGATATTACCGCCTCCCGTGTCAAGATAAGGTTCCGACCAGTAACCGGAACCCGTCTCCAAGGGTTCTATGAACCACTCGTGGATAGGATAGTTGTATTTTTCCGTGGCCAGCGAGAGCTCTTCAATTTCTCCGTTGACCATATGGGCATAAGGGGCATAGAATGGAAGATCCTTGTTGTATCCCGGGACCAAAGCCACCGTAGAGCCAACCACAGAAGGAGTATCTTCTACGATGCGGCGGGTTACGCTCATGAGGCTGTCCGGGTTGTCCATACACCACTGGACTATCCACATATTGGACTTAACAGCCTGCTCGGCCTCGTCAATCACGTCTCTAATCTCGTACTCCGTATTACTCAGGACGCTGTTGGCTTTGAGAGCGGCTTCCTGACGGGAACTCTTGACCAGAAGATTAATTTGCACAAAAGAGGTAGCCTCCACCACAACGGCGGCCACCACAACCTGGGCAATCTGGAGCCAGGTCTTTCTCTTGTCCAAATTAAACTGAATCTTCTTAATCATCGGTTTCTCCCATCATAATTAGCAGATGATCCAGGGCTTCCAGTTTCATGCTGCCGTGCGGCACCAGGAAACGTTCTCCTCGCTTGACCATGATAACACGGATGCCGTGGGGCAGATGAAGATCTCGCAGGGTTTGTCCGGCGGCTTCTTCTCCCACCACATGGTCACGCATCATACCCATTTCCTCGGGTAAATCCAGGCCGAAGGTTTCTACCTCCGGATCTTCGTCTATACTCAGGTTGAGCCACTTGGCCACCATGGGCAGGGACATGCCCTGGAACAGCAGCGAAAGCAGCGTAATCACAAGCACGATATTGAATATCTCCGTAGAGCCGCCCACCTCATGCACAACGGTGTACAGGGCAAAGAGAATGGGACCGGCACCCTTGATACCCACCCAGGAGACAAACAGCTTGGCACGGGCCGGCAGTTTGCGGTAAGGCAGCAGCGTAAGGAATACAGCCGCAGGACGAGCCACAAAGATAAGGAACAGGCCGATGAGAAGGGCCGGAACCAGCACGGGAGGAATGTGCGTAGGACGGGCCAGCACACCCAGCAACAGTACCATGATGAGCTGAGAGAGCCAGGACATACCGTCAAAGAACTTGAGCACTTCCCTCTTCTGGGGCAGCGTAGAAGAATTACCAATGGAGATGGCCGCCACATACAGGGCCAACAGGCCGTTACCACCCACCAGGGAGCCGAAGCCGTTGGCGAAGAAAGCCAGGCTAAGCACCAGAATACTGACGAGAGGGCTGGAGGTCAGGTTGAGCTTGGGGAAAATCCACTTGGCAAAACGACCCACCAGAATACCCACCAGGAAACCAATGGCCAGCTGATAGGCCAGAATAAGGACTACGGCAAAACCGGTGGCCCACTGGGGCAGGTTGAAGAAGGTAAGGTCTACACCGTTGATGAGCTTGACCAGAATAATGGTGCTGGCGTAAGCCATAGGGTCGTTACTACCGGATTCCAGCTCCAGCATGGGACCCAGATGCTCCCTAAGTTGCAACCTCTTGCTGCGAAGAATGGAGAACACGGCCGTGGAGTCCGTAGAGGACAGAACGGCAGCCACCAGCATGGCTCCCGCCAGGGTGGATACGCCGCTGATGGCCTTGGCCGCCACCAGATAAATGAACGTACCCGTAAAGAGAATGGTCAGGAGAATGCCCACGGTTGAGAGCAAGGCTCCCTGCCTCAGGACGGGTTTGGTTTCGTTCATCTCCGTTTCCAAACCGCCTTGTAGCAGAATCACCGTCATGCCCAGATGGCACACGAACTCGGCCAGATGGAGGTTGGCAAACTTAAGACCCAGTCCGTCCTGCCCGGCCAGCATACCTATGACTAGGAATACCAGCATGGAAGGCACTCCGAACTTGGTGCCGATCTTGTTGGAAAGAACGGCCACAAAAACAAGGACGGAGAGGAGCAACAGCAGGTTGCCGGATGTGAGGTCTATAGAAAACATTTACTTCAGAATTGTATTTAAGGCATCCCTGAATTCGGGCATAGGACGTTTGGTATCGCGCTCCACGATCAGGGTCTTAAGGCCGGCAAAGGGCAGAATCAGTTCTTCCGCCTCTTTCAGGGACATTTCAGGGCCGAAGTACTCCGGCACAAAGGCATCCCAGAATTGCTTGGCCACTGCCTTGTCCATATGGAAGGTTTCCTTGATGAAAGCTTCATCGGAGAGATAGGTGCAAAGGTACACCATGCCCACATCGAAGAGATGGTTGCCGTAGCAGAAGTCTCCCAGATCGATGAAATAACGCTTGTCTCCTACAAAGATGGCATTGCTGTACTGGAGGTCTCCGTGAACAGCCGTATCCTCGTCGGGTACATTGACAATAAACTTGGCCAGCTTATCCTTTTCTTCTGCCGTGAAGAAGGGATTCTCTCCAAGCAGGCGGAGATAGCGGTCCTTTACGTTCTCAAACTGGGTGGTGTCCACATGCACGGAATGGAGTTCACGGCACATGGCGGCAAACTCTGCGGCATACTTTTTCACGTTTTCCGGATGGTCACCGGTGGCACGGGAGAAGGATACCTTGCCGGGGATGCGGTGGAAGCGGATGCCATAGCGGCCGTCTTCCGTCACTACATACTCTCCGGGTTCGGGGGTGGGAATGCCCATATCGTAAACTTTTCGGGCCACCGCCATCTCGTCCAGGGGCTGCTGGATCTTACCGGGGAAATACAGCTTGAGCATCACGTTAGGGTCGGAGATGCAGTCGTAGCTTTCTCCGTTGGCTCCACCGCCAAAAAGAACGTAATCGTCTAAGGATATTTTGATTGGCTTCATCATTTCTTCTTCTCGTTCATAAAGGGTAGTTCTCTGGCCTGATCCAGGATATAATCGGCCATCATTTCATTGCTTTCGTTGGGCCCGTTGAGGGTATCGAAGAGTTTGCGGAGACCGGCCGTACCGCCACCGGTCATAAGGATATAGACTATGCAGAGGTTCTGCGGCCCCAGGGAGGAGGAGATGATATCCAGGTCCGTGAGGCTGATCTGGTACGAAGACAGCTGGAAAGCCGCCTCCGAATAATCCTTGATAAGCCGGTCAATGTCTCCCAAGGTGGAGAAGCCCAGGGCCTTGAACACCTCCAAATAAGGCAGCAGGGATACTTCCTGGATCTCTGCCTGGTTGATGGCGGCGATGGTCTTGTTGAGCCGGCGGAAAGGGTTCAGATTGAGATAGCTTCGGTAGGTTTCTCCGTCCAGGGGGGCGTCGTCCAGGTTGCCGGATGCCACCAGGGCCTGCACGCGGCGGCGATAGTCTGCCAACTCTACGCGGATGTGACTGAACTCATCGTCTATGAGTTCCAGCATACCGGCCAGGCGGTTCATGCTGCGCATGTAGTGTTTGGGAATCTCCACGCCGCTCTTGTAGCCGGTATCGTGGTTCATGTTGGCCCAGGCGTGCTGGAGGATGGTTCTCATCTGCACCTCAAAACGGAAGGGGAAACCCTTCTTGGAGCAGATGTAATGCAGGGACATATAGCCGAAGGTATCAATCTCCAACAGCTTTCTCTTGTCTACGGAATTCTCCCAGTCAATTATAAAAAGACGGTCCACGGCCGAGGCCACTTTGTCCACATCCTCGCTGTAGTACGTAATAACACGGAGGCCGATGATGTCCGTAATGTCGGCCAGGGATTTGTACTTGGCACCCTTGAGTTCCAGTTTGCCGGCCAGGGAATCCTCTTTCTTGACACGGTACTCCAAACCGGCCACAATGAGACCTATCCTTTCAAAGGTTTCCTGAAGGGTGCGGTAAATCTCAAGGGCCTGCTTTTCAAATTCCGGAAGGTTGTCCCGGTATTCCTGGAGGATTTGTTCTGCATGCTGGTCCAGCAGTCTTTTCATATGGGTTATTACTTTACCGTGTATATACCCACAAATATAATAAATATTTTGAAAAGATTGCTCTTATTCTATTTAAGAATAAGATTTTCGATATATCCCACCGTCCGGTTATCGTCGGTAAAAAGCTCATCCTGAGACAGATACGCATTCATTTTCTCCACCAGAACATCCTTCTGAAAGTACAGTTGGTTGCGGATAACGGAGGAATTGAGGGTTATGTAGAGCGTTCCGCCCCGGAAAAAGCGCTTGAGCGTAAAGGGACCGGCTCCGGAACACGCATCCCAGGCGGCAAAAATACGCTGGGTATTGAGTCCGGCCGCCAGTTTCATCTGCTTGATGTAATCCTGAACCAGGCGGTCCATCCCCACGGCCTCTTTCCGGTGTATGCGAATAGGATCTGCCATGGCTATTCTACGCGGGAGAACTCCCCGTTTTTGGCCACATAATAGGCCCTGTCCTCGGTAATATGATCCACAATGCCGCTAAGGCGGGCACGGTCTGTATCCGTGATAAAGATCTGGCCAAAGTCCGCTCCCGCCACCATGGAAATGAGGTTGGAGATACGGCCCAGATCCAGCTTGTCAAAGACATCGTCCAGCAGGAGCATGGGAGCGAAACCGTAGGAACGCTTCATAATCTCATACTGGGCAAACTTGAGGGCAACCAGAAAACTCTTCTGCTGTCCCTGACTTCCGGCGCGGCGGATGGGATGGCCGTCCATGGTAAAAAGGAAGTCGTCCCTTTGGACGCCGGAGGAGGTATAACGTAAGCTGAAGTCGCGCTCCCGGTGAGCCGCAAAAACCTCTGTCAATGAGGCCGATGCAAGATCACTCTTATACTCTATGGAAACGCTTTCCCCACCGCCGGAAATCAGGCGGTAATACTCCGTTACAACAGGCTGTAAATCCAGGGCGAACTGGCGGCGGCTCTCATAGATTTTGTCGGCCAGCGGGGCCATCTTCTGATCCAAAACATCCAGGAAAGAAGCTTCGGCCTGATACTCCTTGAGCATCTTGTTGCGCTGTGCCAGCAGGCGCGTATAACCCTGCACGGCCGAGAGGTATTCCGCATCCATCTGCGAGAGAACGGCATTGGCCAGGCGGCGGCGTTCCTCTCCGGAATCGCTCACCAGGGCGCTGTCTCCGGGAGAGACCATGACCACCGGAAGCACGCCTATATGCTCTCCCAGGCGGGTATAGGGTTTCTCGTCCCTTACCAGTTTCTTCTCCCCTTCCTTCACCTGGATGGAGAAGCGGGACTCCAGCCCGTTTTCCATGGCGTACGTGCCTCCAACCGTGAAACCGTCTGTTCCGTAGCGGAAGTTGTACTTGTCCGGCGCCGGGAAGGCGCTCTTGGTCATGGAGAGATAATAGATGGCGTCCAGAAGGTTGGTCTTACCCTCCCCGTTGTTGCCGCTGATGCAGTTCACGTTGGGCGAGAAGTCCAATTCCTGGAGCTCGATGTTCCGGAAATCCCGGACCACTATTTTCTTGAGAACCGGCATAGGTATAATCCTATAGAATCTAATTGCAAATATATAATATTTTTCGTAAATTTGCGGGCTCAAATAGTCAATAAAGAAACAATAAGAATATGGCAAAAATTACTAAGACTGAAGAGGAAGTGCGTCAGCAGAATGTTGTTGAGGCCGTTTCCAAGACCGAACAGTTCTTCAAAGAGAACGGAAAAATCATTTACAGCGTTGTCATCGGCGTTCTCGTGATCGCCCTGGCCATCCTGGCTTACAACCGTTTTGTCCTGCAGCCCAAGAAGGTCCAGGCTACGGATCAGATGGTCCGCGCAGAAAACTGGTTCCTCGCCGGTGAGTATGAGCTCGCTCTCAACGGAGACGAGAACGACCTCGGCTTCGAAGACCTCATCAAGAAGTACGGTGCCAAGGGCGGTGAGTCCGTGTATCTCTATGCCGGTATCTCCAAGCTCCAGCTCGGTGAGCCCGAGGAAGCCATCAAGTACCTCAAGAAGTACAACGGCAGCGACCCTGTCATGCTGGCCAAAGCCCAGGCTTGCATCGGTGACGCCTATGCAGATCTGGAGAACTACTCCGAGGCTGTAAACTGGTTCCAGAAGGCCGCCAAGACCTCTGACAACGCCCTCGCCGCCAACTACCTCCTCAAGGCCGGCATCGCCGCCGAGGCCAACGGAGACGCCCAGAAAGCCCTCTCCTTCTACAAGGAAATCAAGGACAAGTGGGCCAACGCTCCCGAAGGAATGGAGATTGACAAGTACATCACCCGCATCGAAAACGCCGAGTAATTATGGGAAGAGCATTTGAGTTCCGCAAAGAGCGGAAAATGAAGCGCTGGGGCCACATGGCCAAGACCTTTACCAAGCTGGGTAAGGAAATCACCATCGCAGTTAAGCAGGGCGGAGCCGAGGTAACCGGCAACCCCCGCCTGCGTGCCCTCATCGCCGAGGCCAAGAGCGAACAGATGCCCAAGGAAAACATCGAGCGCGCCATCAAGAAGGCCACCGAGGCCAAATCCGGAGACTTCAAGGAGATTGTCTACGAAGGTTTCGGTCCCTTCGGCATCGCCTACCTCGTAGAGGCCGCAACGGACAACAACACCCGCACCGTGGCCAACGTCCGCAGCTACTTCACCAAATGCGGCGGTTCCCTCCAGACCAGCGGTTCCGTGGCCTTCATGTTTGACCACAAGTGCGTATTCCGCATCAAGGAAGACCCCGCCAAGCCCATCGACGTAGAAGAACTGGAACTCGAACTCATCGACTTCGGTGCAGAAGAAGTCTTCAAGCAGGAAGTGGAGGATGAGGACGAGAACGTAACGGTAGAAATCTCCATCTACGGAGACTACACCGCCTACGGCCAGATCCAGAAGTACATTGAAGAGAAGGGCTACGAGCTCATCTCCGGCGGCTTCGAGCAGATTCCCAACGTGGATCTCAAGGAAGTCACCGCCGAGCAGCGCGCCACCCTCGATAAGTTAACGGGCCTGCTGGAAGACGACGAAGACGTCACCAACGTGTACACCACCATGGCCCCTGAAACCGAATAATGCGGAGAATCCTCCCACTTATCCTAATCGTCTTACTGAGCTCCTCCTGCGGCATCGTTCGCTTCGGGAGCTCAGAACTTTTCACGGCCGGACCGGCCATCCGCTCAGACTACACCCCAAAAGGAATTGTAGAAGAGCACTTTTACCCTTGCAGCGTTCCGGGACCCTCCCAGCGCCGCCTCATCGCCTACCTTCCGGCAGATTACTATACATCCGGTAAAAACTATCCCGTCCTTTATCTTCTTCACGGAGCCCGTGGCTATGAAACATCATGGGTTCGCTTTGGAGAAGTCTACCACACGGCAGACAGCCTCTGGGCCCAGGAGAAAGCGGTTCCCTGCATCATCATCATGCCCAACGTGAACCAGTACAATGATGACCGTGACTTTGGCGATTCCCGCTTCAAGAATGCCTTTGAAAGCATCCTGGAGGTGGACGGCGTTGTGGAATCGGCCTTTATGGACGACGTAGTAAACTATACGGACAGCGTATACCGCACCATCCCGGACAAAGCCCACCGGGCCATTGCCGGACTTTCCATAGGTGCTTACCAGGCCATCTACTTTGGCACCAATTATCCGGACGCGTTTGACTATTTTGGCATTATGTCGCCTTATATGTGGTGCCTGGGGCATCCCAGCATCACCCGGCACCGCTTCTTCTCCCATATGCGCCGCAGAATGAAGGTCCAGTTCCAGGATCCGCCCAAGGGTTATCACCTGTACGCCGGAAAATGGGACATGACCCGTCCATCCACGCAGCGTCTGGAGCGCCACATGAGTCGCAGGGGCTATCCGCACACCTACGCCATTTACCCGGAATCCCACGACTGGCCCAAGGGCTGGAAAGATGAATTCAAGGATTTCATCCAGCGGGTATTCCAAGAACCTTAAACTATGAAAATTCTCTTTGTCATCAATAACTTCTACATGAAGGGAAACGGGATGGCAGCATCGGCCCGCCGTACGGCACAGTATCTCAAGGATATGGGACACGAGGTCCGTGTTCTGGCCGGCCCCAACAAGCATGCGGCAGAGCCTCAGCCCGAGTATTGCCTCAAGGAGTTCAAGTTCCCCTTTGTGCAGGGCATCATTGATGCTCAAGGATTCAGCTACGCTTCCAGCGATCCCAAGATCATGGAAGAAGCCATCCGCTGGGCCGATGTAGTGCATCTGGAAGAAGCCTTTGTCCTGGAGATCAAGGCCATCAGGATTGCCAAGAAGTTAGGAAAACCTCTCACAGCCACCTACCATCTCCATCCGGAGAACATTACCAATTCTCTGGGTCCCCTGCGCTACTGGAAGGGGCTCAACCGCACCATCCTCCGTATGGGACGCAACCTGGTCTTCAACCACTGTTCCTATGTGCAGTGCCCTACGGAAAACGTGATGGACCGTCTTCGCCGCTATCACTTCAAGTCCAACCTGGCCCTTATCTCCAACGGTCTCATCCCGGACGATTGCATCCGCCCCAAGGAGATGCCGGAAGACTATCTGGACGAAAACCGTCCCCTCAAAGTGGTCTATATCGGCCGCCTGTCCAAAGAAAAAGACCAGCCCACCCTGCTGGAGGCCATGCGTTACAGCGCCTATTCCAAGCGCATACAGCTCATCTTTGCCGGCATCGGTCCGGACGAGAAACGAATTAAGAAACTGGCCCGCAAACTCTATGAAAAGGGAGTCCTGTCCTACGAGCCCCAGTTTGTCTTCCTGGACCGCGACGGTCTTCGCAATCTCTCCGCCGGGGCCGATCTATGCGCCCACTGCGCCACCATCGAGGTGGAAGGCCTCTCCATCATGGAAGCCATGCAGCAGGCCGTTGTTCCGGTCATTGCCGTGGGTCCCTACTCCGGCACGTCCCAGTTTGCCCTGGACCACAGAAGCCGTTTCCCCGAGAGAAATCCCGAGGCCCTGGCCCAGCGCATAGACTATTGGCTCTCCCATCCCCAGGAACGCTGGGAAATGGGTCACGTCTACGCAAAAGAAATCCAGAAGTACGACATCCGACGTTCCGTAGCCGCACTTCTGGAAATGTTTCAAAAGGCTGTAGAAGCCTAATACCTGTAAGTCAGAGACTTTACATCGTGGGAATTTCCTCCATAGAGGAGTTCCCACTTTCCTTTTACAGGAACCATGTTCTGCTTCTCCTCGCTCCAGGCCAGGAAGGTCTCTTCCGTGAGGGGAAGGCACACCTCCACCGTCTGGCCGGCAGGAATCTCCACTCTGGTAAAGCCGCGCAGGCTCTTCAGGGGGCCCTCGGCGTCATCGGCCTTCCTTACATAGAGCTGAACCACCTCGGTGGCGTCTACGCTGCCGGTATTGGTAACAGGGATGATCAGGCTCTTGCCTTTGACCCGGGCCTCACCATATTCAAAGGTGGTATAGCTAAGGCCGAAGCCAAAGGGATAGAGAGGCTCTCCCTTGAAGAAGCGGTAGGTGCGGCCCGTCATGCTGTAATCCTCGAAGTCGGGCAGCTGGTCTATGCTCTTATAGAAGGTAAGAGGGAGTTTTCCGGAAGGAGCAACATCTCCAAAGAGAACATTGGCAATGGCGGTACCGCCTTCCTCACCGGGATACCAGGCCTGCAGGATGGCGTCGCAGCTCTCGGTCTCGGGCTCAAGGCCCATGGCACTGCCGGAGAAGTTCACAAAGATCACCTTTTTACCGGCCTTGTGCAGGGCTCTCAGCAATTCCCGCTGAACGGCAGGCAACTGGATGTCGGTGCGGTCTCCGCCCTTGAAACCGGGCAGGGCCACCGGCATTTCCTCGCCTTCCAGACGGGGAGAAATACCACCGGCAAACACAACCACATCGATATCCCTGAGCTCATGAAGGATGTGAGGAATGTTCAAGGCAGGCAGAAAACCGGCCATCATCTTCTTCTGGTCCTCTACGTAGTTCTTGAAATCCTGGATGCTTCCGCCGCTACCTTCCGTGGCTTTTTTAATATCTTCCTCGGTCATCTGGGCCAGTCTCTCCACCATCTCCAGCTGCTCCTTAACTACAAACTCGGCGCCCAGCAGACCGCAGGCACGGATCACGGGAACATCCGGAATACGGGCCTTGAAAGCATCGGCCAGCGTAACGGTCTTTTCGGGAATGGGGTTGTAGTTACCCCAGAGCATTTCGCGGTCATCTGCATTGGGACCCAGCAGGGCAATACGGGCCGAAGGATCCAGCGGAAGCACTCCTCCCCTGTTCTGAAGCAGGACCAGCGTTTCTTCGGCCATCTTGCGGGACAGCTCCACATGGGCCTCCCCTTCCAGCTCTTCGTCTTTCAGGTGAGCCCAGGGCTTCACATTGCCGTCCAGTTCTCCAAGGCGGATACGGGCGGCCAGCAGGCGCTCCAGAGAGCGGTCTACATCGGTCTCATCCAGAAGACCTTTCTCTACGGCCTCCGGAATCTTGGGATAGGCGTTGCCGCACTCCAGATCCGTACCCACATGAATGGCTGCTGCCACTGCAGAGGCGGCATCGGGGCTGAAGCCGTGACGGCCGGGCTCATAGAAATCGCTCACTGCCCAGCAGTCCGACACCACGAGTCCCTTGTAACCCCATTCTCCGCGAAGGATGGTGTTAATGAGGTAATCGCTGGCACCGCAGGGCTCCCCGCGGAAGCGGTTGTAGGCTATCATCACTTCCTGCACATCGGCCTTGGTTACCAGGTCCTTGAAGGCAGGCAGGTAGGTTTCTCTCAAATCTCTTTCGGAGACCACAGCATTATAGGAATGGCGGTTCCACTCCGGACCGGAATGCACGGCAAAGTGCTTGGCGCAGGCGTGGGCCTTGAGCACATCGGCCTTGGAAGGACCCTGCAGGCCTCTGACCACGGCCATACCCAGCTGTCCGGTGAGGAAAGGATCTTCTCCGTAGGTTTCCATGCCGCGTCCCCAGCGGGGGTCACGGAAGATATTGATATTAGGAGTCCAGAACGTAAGCCCCTGGTACCAGCCCACATGACCGGTTGCCAAGGCCTGGCGGTTCTTGATGCGGGCTTCGTCGCTTACGGCGGTGAACACCTCATACACCAGCGGTTTGTCAAAGGAAGCCGCCATGGCGATGGGCATGGGGAATACAGTGGCTTTTCCGTTACGGGCTACGCCGTGAAGGGCCTCGTTCCACCAGTTGTAGGCCGGGATGCCCAGGGCCTCGATAGGGGCCGAAGAATGGGTCATCAGAGAGGCTTTTTCCTCCAGGGACATTTTGGCTATCAGCTCCTGGGCCCGCTGCTCAGGCGTAGGAGCGCAGGACAGCAGCAAGAGTGCGGCCAATCCCGTTACAATGTATTTATGCATAAATAGTTAGGGTTAGTCCATGCTGGTGAGTTCCACTCCGGGAATCTCGTGGAAGACTTTCATAACGCCTGCGGGATAATCTCTTTTACGGATCAAAAGAGCAAAAGAGGCCTTAAAGGTATCACCGTCCTTGTTCCAGGAACAATGGGATACCCGTTTCCCCAGAGCCTTCATAACGGCTTCGATATCCTGCTGCGTCTGGGCCTTCAAGGTTACGCTCACCTGGCGCTCTCCCATCTTGAACGTATAGAAGTGCATGGCTTCCATACAGATGATGAGGACAATCAGGCAAAGGATGGCCATGGTGTACAGGCCGCTTCCGATGGCCAGGCCGATGGCACCGGTTACCCAGATACCCGCCGCCGTGGTAAGACCTACCACGTGGCTGCCGGTCTTCATGATGATACCACCGCAGACGAAACCCAGACCACCTACCACACCGGCGGCGATACGGGCCGCGTCAAACTTGACGGCCTCCGGGAAACCATACTGAGAAATTATCATAAACAGACAGGCGCCCATAGCCACCAACACATGCGTGCGGACTCCGACTCCCTTGCCGCGGAATTCACGCTCGTAACCAATGATTGCGCCTACAATTCCCGCCGATACCAGGCGGATGCAAAGTTCCAGTTCTAGTGTCATAACGTACAAATGTAAGTTTTTCTTTCCAAAAATGAAAGACATACACAAAAAAGCGCGCGAGGGAAAGACTCCCCCGCGCGCCGGCGTAGCATAAGTTTAAAAAGTGTGTTTATTTAGCTTGAGGGGCCAGCACGTTGTGAACGGGCCAGCTCTGGGCTTTCTTGAGGGTGAAGGGAGCGGTGGCGCGGATATCATCCACGGAAGCACCGAACTGCACCTTGTAGGAACCGGCGGCAGCTTCCCAGGCGCTGGCGGCCTCGTTGAAGGAAGCCAGTTCGTAGGCGCTCACCTTGAGGGTCAGGGTCTGGCTCTCACCGGGCTTGAGTTCCTTGGTCTTGCCAAAGGCCTTGAGTTCGCGGGCGGGCTTGTCCAGGCCGCCGGCAGGGGCGCTCACATAGAGTTCCACAACTTCCTTACCGGCTACGGAACCGGTGTTGGTTACGGTAACGCTGGCCTGGAAGCCGTCTGCAACGGCCTTCACAACGGGCTTGCTGTAAGCGAAGTTGGTGTAGCTCAGACCAAAGCCGAAGGGATAGGAAACGGCCACGTCACGGGTTACGAAGTGACGGTAACCCACCCAGATGCCTTCTTCATAGTTGGTGTAATCCACATCCTTCTGAGGCTGACGGGGACCCCAGGAGAAGCCGCGGGTAGCGGTCTGCTGGTAGTTGTACGGGAAGTTGGCGCTGGACGGATGATCCATGAAGTTCACGGGGAAGGTCATAGGCAGCTTGCCGGAAGGGTTCACCTTGCCGGTGAGAACGTCTGCCACGGCGTTGGCGCCTTCCTGACCGGGGCTCCAAGGCAGGACAATGGCGTCTACGAGGTTCTTCCAGGAGTTGGTCTCGATAACACCGCCCACATTCAGAACCACAATCACCTTCTTGCCAAGGGCATGGTAGGTGGAGCTTACGCGCTGGAGGAGTTCACGCTCGATGGAAGTGAGCTCGAAATCGTCCATCATCTTACGGTCTGCACCTTCACCGGCATTGCGGCCCAGGACCACCACGGCCACGTCGTTGGCACGGGCCTGGTTGTTGATGCCGTTCTCAGGGATGGCTACCTCGGAGAGTTTTCTGCGGGAGAACCAGGACATGGCGGAGCCGGCCACAGCGGACTGGGCGGCATCGTAGGCCTTGTAAGCGGTATAGAAGTCTACCAGGCTCTTATCCAGGGTGAAGCCGGCATTCTGCATACCGTCTACCATGTTAACCACATAAGCCTTGTTAACATCACCGGAACCGGTACCACCGGCCACGAAATCGATGGAGGAAACACCGTAGAGGGCCACCTTCTCCGTTCCCTTGAGCGGGAGGGCGGCGTTCTCGTTGCGGAGGAGGACGATGGCCTCACCGGCGGCCTTGCGGGCTACCTGGGCGTGGGCCTTCAGATCCGGCTTGTTGGAGAACTTGTAACCCTTGAAGCGAGGGGTGCGCACGATGTAGGTGAGCATGTTGCGGACA
>Ga0265298_10003630_pt1 | contig 20247 bp, 15 predicted proteins | sample AusTroGonzalo_MG_3_FD_193486 | JGI IMG/M metagenome (GOLD analysis project Ga0265298, IMG submission 193486) | Bovine rumen microbial communities from tropical cattle in Woodstock, Queensland, Australia - Gonzalo_01 | ecosystem: Host-associated > Mammals > Digestive system > Stomach > Rumen ... | reverse complement strand
CAGGGGGGCGTGCGGCCATAATGGCAGCAGGGCTCCAGGGTCACGTAGATGGCCGCACCGTGGGCCAGTTCGCCCGCGTCACGCAGAGCCATGACTTCGGCGTGGGCGTTCCCGGGGCTCTGCGTGGCCCCCCGCCCCACCACGATTCCGTCCTTGACCACGACAGCACCTACCGCCGGATTGGGGCGGCTAATGCCAACAGACCCGAAGGCCTGTTCAAGCGCCATCTGCAAAAAATTCATAGTCACAAAAGTGTGGAATGTGCGCGACTTTGTCGCAGTGTGTAATGACGAACTAATCATCACACATTTCACATTCCTCATTACACATTATTGCTTGGGGAATGCCAGGAATCCGCCTTCCACGTTGAAAACCTTCTCATATCCGTTTTCAATGAGGAAGTTGGAAGCCGCCATGCTACGCTTGCCACTACGGCAGTAAATCAGTAGGTCCTTATCCTTGGGGAATTCTGCCAAGCGCTGCTGGATTTCTTGCAGGGGAATGTTCACGGCACCGGGAGCCATACCTTCCGCCACTTCGCCCGGGGTACGCACGTCCACCAACACGGCACCCGCCTTGCTCATTTCCAAAGCCTTGTTCCAGTCAATGTTCGTAATGGTTGCCTTCGGGGCCTCAGGAGCAGGAGCGGCCTCTTGAGGAGCAGCCTGGGGTGCGGCCTCCTTGACCGCTGCAGGCACAGCCTCTTTTTTCTGGACGGTAGCCGTTTCCTGTTTTGGAGTTTCGTTGCACCCCATGAACAGGAATGCAGCACCAATCATAAGACCTATCATCTTTTTCATATTGACCTCTTCTTTAAGAATCCATTCTAAAATATACGCACATGGCTTGGATAACAATGCCAGCCTCCACCTTGAGAGGAACGGCATTGAACATCATGGGCTTGTCCAGTTTGTCTCCCTCCGAAGTCCACGACACCCTGCGGCCGCTGGCAAAGACCTCGGAAAGAACTTTGTTGAAGTAGAGTTGGGACTTGGAATTTACCACATTGTTCAGGACATCGCCCTGGACCATTTCCAAATCCACAATCCCAAAATCGTTGGCAAAGCCCTGGTTGGCACCCAGAATCCGATAATCCCGGTCCACCCAGAACACCCTCAAATTCGGCAAGGACAGGGCCGCAGAGAACAAGGCATTCTGATTCTGTGAAGAATCAAAAATAAAGTTATCCATCATTACGTCTAGACGTCTAGCCAAGCCCTGGAACACCAGAGTTCCCGATTCATCATAATTCAAAAGGCCACGCACATGATACCACAGCAGGCTTTTATCCTTGCCATACAAACGAACCTTGACCGGAGGGAAAGCCCTGTTGACAACGCTCTTGTCGGTCTTGTACATGCTGATGTACCAGTTGGCCAGATTATCCAAAATGGCAGAATCTTCTTCGGGCATAATGCTGGACTTGTCTATGCCACCTGCTGATTGGGGAATATATTGCAAGTCATCATCGATAATGGGAGTAAGGAACCGGATTTGCCGCTTTTCAATGTCCATGCTCCACAAGAAGTCCCCCGAGGTCTTCAAAAGCAGGTCCAGATTGTTCTGCAACTCCTGTCTTTCGCGGAGGCCTTTTTGTTCCTTGGTAATGTTCTTAATGAAGCAGACGTATTGGGATTCCGCCACGGTAACATGTTGGGTAAAGCAATGGAGTTCGTACCACAGGATTTCTTTCTCGTCCAGTTTCATGGAAAACAGGAACGACATGTCACGGGGCTTTTCCGTTTCCTCAAAAAACAACCGCATACGGGCCCAGTCCTTGGAATCCAAAATTTCCTGGAAGTTGCTACCTTGGATTAGTTTCTCAAAGAGTGGATCATCTGCAAATAGGGGCTGACAATACAAAAAATCCAGTTTCTGGGAAAGGACCACCAAGCCCTCGCTAGAAAGTCCAGGAAAACGCCGGTACAGCTTTTGCCTTTTGCGGACCTCCCGAATAAGCAATATGCACACTACACATATCACAATTAGCAGGACCTCGAAAGCCACCGAAGCCAAGACCCAGTCAATGCTCTCTATCTTTGGAATAGCCGTCATGGTTTTGAAAATAACTTTTTTTCTGGAGCCAGAGCCCCTCCCAGTCCAAATTGGCCTTTCCAAAGCCCCGATTGTACCCAGCACTCCAGGATTTTAGCCCTAGGACCAATTCCACGCCCACGGAAAAAAACGGGAAGGCGTAATAACTGGCAATGCAGCCGTACTTGTAGCACAATTCATGGCCCAGATCCAGCGAATGTCCCGAGGTTTCAATGGATAAGGAAAACAGGGGGGAGGGTTTCCAGTACAGACCACCTGCCCCACTCCACCGTTCATCCGTAAACCCCGTGGTCCAAAGACTCCCATAGAAATTCTTCCACTGGTAACCCGCCCCAAACTTCAAGCGGTGGCGCACCCAGTGGGTATCCCTGTCCACCCAGGCCAACAGAGCCCCGTAGCCGCCACCCACCACAAGGTCCCACCTTGAAAAAGACAAGTCCAATTCGCCATAGGTCTCATGCAACAGCGTGTCCATTTCGGAGTAATACTGGAAAAACGCCATGCGAAAACCGGAACTGCCCCATTCCCCGGCGGCACTGGCCGCCCACTGGTCTTCCACGACGGGAACCCGCCAATAGGAAAAGCCAAAAGCGGTTTCACCAAGCCGCGCCGGACTTCCATACCAACCCGGCAACCCTCGGGGTTCTACCGCCGCCTTTTTCACAAAAGGGACTGAGGATTCTACGGCAAAAACATCCCCTGCGGCAAAAGCTACAAACAAAATAGCCAAAAGCAAATTACGGACGTACGACAATGCCTACCACCCTTTCAAATGTCCCAGCCGAAAACCGGATGTAGGCCGCACCTATGCCCACTTTTTGCTGTACAGGAACATCCCACCAGGCGTTGGACATGGCGGGCGCCTTCTGCTTCCAGACCTGCCGACCGGCGCTGTCCAAAAGGTTTATCACCACCTCCTGTTCGCTTTCCACTTTTACCCGCAAGGGTTCCCCCCGTTTTCTGAGCACCCGCGTAGAAAGCCTGTAGCGGAGGGGTTCCTCGCCAACAGCGGAATTGTGCACACCCTGAAAACCGGGCGTATTTTCCGCCTTCCCCGTTTTGGGATTGAATCCCATGGGGCAACCCACCGTAGACTTTTCCCAGCCAATGCTGTCAACGGGATTTTCCCCGTAACACAGGGACAGGGAACCTGCCGTATTGTTCAAGAAACCTATGGATGCCTGCACCAAGCGAACATCCCGGAACCCGACAAATTCTCGAAGGGCGGCCGTATCCCTAGAAACCAGGATACTCTGGTAGGATGCTATGGAATCTTCATCGGTTCCCCAGAAGCCGCCCTTGCCGCAAAGCCCGACTTTGGACAAAGGAAAACTTGCCTTCGCCCCATTGTACACCTCGATCCATTCAGGTTCCGGTTCCTGGGGACAGTGATGCACCTCCGTCAAGAGCAAAGGGGAATTCCCCTGTACCGCAAGGAGGGTATCCACCCTGTTGTCAAAGGGAATTCCGTCTTCGGGCAGTTCCAGTTGTAGCCTCAGCGGTCTCGGTGCCGCAAGGGTTATGGAAAAGTTTTCACCAACCTGCAGGGAATCGTTTTTCCAGCCACCATCCCGCATCACGTCCCTGTAACGGAAGACCAGCTGCACTCCCTTGCAGCCACGTACCTTTCCGGACACCCTCCAGTGGTCTTGCAAAAACTCATATTCCACCAGCGAAAAACCGCAGTTGTCCAAATCCAGTTCGTACAAGGGATTGCCATACCCCGGAGTGGGTTCGTCCAACGCCCAGCGGTCCCCAAGGGCAATCCGCTGGAAAGACTTCCCCGGCTTCGGTTTGTCCAGCACTACCGAATCCGCACAGGCGCCCGCACGGACCATCCATTTGGATTCCCGGGAATTGGGAAGGGATATTTTTTCAAGGTCGCCACAGGCAAGCCCACGAACTTCGGGGCACAGGTTTTTCCCGTGGGAAAGCAGTAGCCGGTCCCCGTCGGGGTACGGAATTTTCAGCGGGGACTTATCGTCCAACTGGACCAAGAGGGTATCAGCCTCCAAGGAAGAATCCAAGCGGATTTCCACGAATTCCCCCTGCTGATCGGGAACGTCCGTGGGGTCGGGAAAGACCTCCACCAATGTGGGGCAGGCCACCGCCAAAGCGGAAGCAAACAGCACGTATTTCAAGATAAACCCCTAAGGGTTTTCCCATCCTGTCACCCTAACGGGTGCCACCTTGCGGAGCAGTCCGGGAGCGCTCAGTCTACGGCGTAGTCGCCGGGGAGCATATAGGCAAGGGGATTCACGGCCACGTTGTTCACCCAGACTTCGTAATGAAGGTGGGGACCCACAGAGCGGCCCGTATTACCCATGTATCCGATAATCTGGTAACGGCGGACAAACTGTCCGGGGTTGACCAAGGACATCTGCATGTGCCCATAACGGGTAACGATTCCGTTCCCGTGGTTAAGCGTCACAAAGTTTCCGAAAGTGGAGCTCATCTGGGCCACGTCCACCACGCCGTCGGCCGCGGCATAGATGGGGGTCCAGCGGTCGTTGGCAATGTCCACGCCATAGTGCATCTTACCCACCTCGCCAGTAACGGGGTGGATGCGGGGACCAAAGGAGGAAGCGTAACGGCCCTGAGTCGGAGGAATGGAAGGGACAAACCTCCAAGCGGACTGTTTCTGCTTGATGTAGTCCGCGAGGGTGTTAAAGGAACCGCTGTTGTTGTCCAACTTTCCCTGAAGACGGTCCGCCTCGTCCCTGAGGCTTGCCATCTTTTCAAAGACAGGAGACGATTCCATGAGCAGGTGAACCGAGGGCTCCACGGAACCACCCGTGCCCAGTTCACGTTCCTCTTCGTCGGCCAAGGGGAGTCCGTACTTGGAATTAAGCCTTTGCTCGGCGCTCAAAAAATCAGCCGAAGTCCGGTTTAGGTAATCCAAAGTTCCCTGAATCTGGGAAAGTTCCTGGTTCAATTCCGCACGGTCACCAAGCACATGGGACAACAGCCCACGATAAACCGTGGTGGTGGCAAACTGTACCAAGAAAAGTGCAAAACCAATCACCATCAAAAACTTCAGGACGGGGAGTCCTCGGAACACCAAGGTGGGCACGTGGAACGTCACCGACCGGGAGGAGTTCTGGAAGTGCATGGTGGTCTTCGCGTAATTCACGGCGGTAAAGATAGAAAAATGTACCCGCAAGGTGCCCTTTTTAGGCAAAAAAAACGACATTCCCCGCAAAACTCCCCTTTTTCCGCCAAAAACCAGCTTTTTTACCCAAAACCACCAAAAAAAAAGCATTTTGGATGCATTTTATTTATCCTTTTTATAAACTTTTATGTAAATTACTAGACAGGCCCCTAGGGCCTTTTCATCCTTGGAGATATTATGAGCTTACTGGACGCATTTAAACCGAAATGGCAAAATTCCAACCCCGACAGGCGCATCGAAGCGATCGAGGAGATGGGACCGAGCAATCAGGATACCTTTGAACGCATCGCCCTTTATGACGAAGACCATAGGGTACGTACCGCCGCAGTGAAAAAGCTGACGGTCATTTCCGCCCTGGCCCAGATTTCAAAGAATGACCCTGAAGCAAGTGTCCGCCGCCTGGCCGAAACCCACTATTTCGAAGAACTAGTCCGCAAGCTCAAGGAACACCGTGCCGCAGCCTCCCCCGAGATGCTGCGCTACATTGACGAACTTAAGGATACCCGCTATGCCGAGGACTTGGTCAAGAACCTGCCCTCTTCCGAACTGCGTCTTGAAATCGTGAAAAAGACTTCCAAGGCAAACCTTCTGGCCCTTGCCGCAAGCAAGGACCCCATCGAAGCGGTGGCCACGGCGGCGGTGCAGAAGCTTAGTTCGGAATCCCTGTTGCAAGACATCGCCAAGTCTTCCAAGCATACCTCCGTCCGCAAAGCTGCTGCAGACAAGGTCAAAGCGATGCAGGACGCCCAGGACGGTGGCAAGAAGGCAGCCACCTTGCTCATGAGCAAGCGAGAAGCCCTGATACAGCAGGCCCACCACCTTGCAGCCCAGAAAGACCCCCTCCCCTATAAGGGCCAGTTCAAGGAACTGATGGAAGAAGCGAAGGCTCTGGGAATGGGCCCTGCACAGGCCACCCTGGACGAAATCTACGCTAGCTTCAACAAGTTCTGCGACGAGGCCGATGCCGCACGCATTGCCGCCCAGAAGGCCGAAGAAGAATTGCAGGCCCTAAAGCTCCACCTGGAGGCCTCCCTTACCGAGCTGGAGGCTCTCGTGACCGAAAACAAGGTGCAAGAGAACGAAGATCGGGTAAACCAGATCGTTACGGAGTGGAACGAGAACAAGGGAAAGATGACTCCCGACTCCATCCGGAAATTCAACCAGGTGTTCTTCAAGGTTCAGGACTTGAAGAAAAAGACCGCTCCCGCCGACGCCACGGAAGTGGAACCTGCGGAAGCCAACCGCAGGAACCTTTTGGACCAGCTTTCCGCCCTGGCCGACACGGAAACAGACGAATCCACCTCCAAGCACATGCACGGCATTGTGCGGGAGTGGGAAAAGCTTCCCCTGCTAGAAGGCGAAGACCCGGAACTGCAGGAATACAACTCCCTCAGGAGTAAACTGGGAGAAAAAATTGCGGCGTTCAACGCCTCCGCGCAGGAGCGCTTCGAAAAGAACTCCGAAAAGCTAAAGGCCATTATCGAACGGGTCAAGGGTTTCAGCGAAAACGAGGACTTCAAGGAACTGAGCCTCAAGCTCCGCGCCGCCTACCAGGAATGGAAGGACATCGTTGGCGAGCAGAAGTTCAAGTACCACGACCTGTGGCTGGAATACAAGGCCGCCACGGAACGTTTCCAGGAAATGAGGCAATGGCAGTCCTGGCACAATGAAAATGACCGTGCCTCCATCCTGGAAGAACTGGAACTCCTTGCCAAGGAACCCGCCAGCCAGGAAGTGCTGGACAAGCTTAAAAATCTGGGCAACAAGTGGAAGAACATCGGTCCCATTTCCCAGGCCAAGTTCGAGGAATTCCGCGACCGTTTCCAGAGCCTGTTCGAACAGATCAAGCAGAACTGCGCGCCCTTCATCGAAGAGCGCATTGCCCAAAGGGTAAAGAACCTTGCCGACAAGGAAGCCCTTTGCCAAAAGGCCGAAGAGCTAATGGCCAATGCGGAAATCGTATGGAAGGACAAGGTCAAGGCCATGCAAGAAATTCAGGATTCCTGGAAAGCCATCGGCATGGTACCTAAGGAAAACCTGGCCGCCCTTATCGAGCGCTTCAAGAAGGTGACCGGCGAATTCTACGCAAAGCACAAGGAACTCCTGAAACAAGAAGACAAGAACCGGGAAGACCACTACAACAAGAAGCTGGCCCTGTGCGAAGAGGCGGAAGCCCTGAAGGATTCCACCGACTGGAACGCCACCTCCAACAAGTTGAAGCAGTTGCAAGAGGCCTGGAAGGCCATCGGCCCCGTACCCAAGAGCAAGTCCGAAGAAATTTGGGCCCGTTTCCGCAACGCCTGCGACTCCTTCTTCGAAAAGAAGCGGAGCCACTTCGAAGAGATGGATGCCTCCAAGCAGGAGAACCTGACCAAGAAGGAAGCCATTTGTGCAAAGCTGGAAGCCCTTGACCTTTCCAACATCACTGCGGAAATTTCTGACACCGTGAAGGGACTGCAGGAACAGTGGAAAGAAATCGGCATGGTGCCCAAGGAAGCTGTCGAAACCATCAACAGCAGGTTCAACGCCATTACCAACCAGTTCCTAGACAAGCTTTCCCAGACCGACGAAGCCCTCAAGACAAAGCTGGACGAGATCAAGGGCAAGAAGCAGGAAATAATCGAGAAGGTGAAGCAGTTCGCCGAAAGTGCCGGCAGCAACCAGCTGGCCGACGCCGTCCGTGACCTGCAGAAGGAATGGCGGGAACTGGGTTCCTGCGGTGCCGACGACACCTCCCTGCAAAAGACTTTCCGCGAAGCCTGCGACGACTTCTTTACCCGTAGGCGCGACCAGCTGGACATCCAGGAACAGGCCCGCCAGAACAACCTGCAAAAGAAGGTGTTACTCTGCGAACAGGCAGAGGACCTGCTTACCGACCTGGACGAACAGAACGTAGGCGCCGCCATGAACAAGGTGAAGCACCTGCGCCGCTTGTGGAAGGAAGTAGGTGCCGTGCCCCGCAGCGACTCCGACAAGGTGTGGAAGCGTTTCAACTCCGCCTGCGACAAGGTGTTCGCCTTCGGTCGCAAGGACGAATCCAAACCCGAAGAACAGGCATAATGTACCCCCCGTGGACATCGGTGGAAGAGGCGGTCCGGCTGCTGCAGGACGGCCAAGTGGTGGCCATACCCACGGAAACGGTTTACGGACTTGCAGGGAACGCCTACAACGAGAGTGCTCTGGCCAAAATCTTTGCGGCCAAGGAACGGCCCACCTTTGACCCGCTGATCGTCCATATCGCAGAAATAGAGCAGCTGGAAGATGTCGCCAAGGACATTCCCGAGGCGGCCTACCGCTTGGCAGAGGCCTACTGGCCCGGCCCCCTCACCATGATACTCCCAAAAAAGGACTGCATCCCAGACCTGGCCACCAGCGGGCTACCTTCCGTGGCGGTGCGGTTCCCTTCCCACCCCGTGGCAAGGCGAATCATCAAGGAGTCGGGACTCCCCCTGGCGGCCCCCAGCGCCAACCTCTTTAAGCACGTGAGCCCCACCACGGCCCTCCACGTGGCAGAACAACTGGGAGAGCGGATTGCAGGAATTGTGGACGGAGGCCCGTGTCAGGTGGGTGTGGAAAGTTCCATCGTCTCCCTCACGGGAAGCACGCCAACCATCTTGAGGCCCGGTGCCATCACCCCCGAAATGGTCCAGAAGATCCTGGGCGACGTCACCATCAAGACCTCCAGTTCCCAACCGGGAAAGCCCATGACGGCACCCGGCCAATGCGACACCCACTACAGGCCCCAGGTTCCCCTGTACTATGGCGAAGTTCCACAAGGTTACGTCCTGCCCAAACGCACGGCGAGAATTGCCTTTGGGAACAGTGCAGGCCCCATTCCCGAAACGGTTAATTTATCCAAAGCGGGTGACATGGTAGAAGCCACCGCCAAACTTTACGCCTTGATGCACGAGCTGGACACTCCCGACTACGAATTGATTCTCGTAGATTCCATCCCGAACACAGGTATCGGCATGGCCCTGAACGACAGGCTCAAGCGGGCCAGCATCAAGCAGTTGCCCTAGAAAAGAAATCACACCACAAAAAAAGTCCCGACTTATGTCGGGACCTTTTTCAAATCTGCAAAGTAAGTGATTACTTTTCGATTTCGTACTGAGCAACCAGGTTGCCTTCAGCATCCAGAGCGCGGACCACGTTTTCGTCGCGCTGGAGGGTGAGATTGGCCTTTTCGCCCTTAGCAGTGGTCACTTCCACAGACATAGAGCCATCGGCGTTCTTCACAGCGGCGATGGAGTTGCCCTGGGCGTCCTTCTCGAAGTAGGAATCACCGGCAGCCAGAGGATTGGAACCAGTCCAGAATTCGATGGTGTTGAGCACGAGAATGTCAACGAGGCCAAAGCAGATCCAGTAGACCGGGAGAACAATCATGACAAAGTGGACGATGGAGTTGATCCACTTGTCACCGAGGGTTCCGTTCCAGTCATGGAGCTTCTTGAGGCAGGCGTTGGAGCCATAGCAACCGGAAAGAACAATCATGCCGGCACAGAGAAGGGATACGATACCTTTTTTCATTTTTTTTATCTCCTTAAGGATGGTTTATCGTAATTACGACTGACGAAAATATAAATAAAAAAACAGGTATTTTACACTTTTCCCTTAAAAGAAAAATATTTATTGACAATGGTCACAAAGCCGGGGATCATAGGGAAACGGTGCAAATTTTTGGGAGAAACAAAACGGTAAGCCCCGTATCCGGACAAGAAAGGGGAACCGTTCCACCGCTCCACCTTGTAACTCCATGTCCGACAACCGGTTGTTCTACGCATGTTTTGCGCAGAAAATAAACTAAGCTGTTCCGACTTCAGAGACAACCTCTCAAACAACCCCCGTTCCAAAGTTTCCTCCACCGTTCCCGACCCCTCGTACTCGAAAGTGGGCAACTCCCACAACCCGGGGTAGCGGACACAGGGCAGCCTTCTGCACAGGAGCACCCGACCATCCCGCTCCAGGATACCGCAAACAGCCATCATATTTTCTTTCCCCTTTTGACCATTTCTTATAAAAAGCGTAATTTTATGGCACAAACTACAAAATTCAGGTCCCAAAAGGCATGAAAGAAGCCAGAGCGATAAAATTTTCACAAAGCATCATCTTCAAGAGCTTGATAGTGATGATACTGCTGACAATCGCCATCACGATTATCAGCATCTTTGTGTTCGCCAAGGGCCAAATCAAGACCATCGAGATGTGGAGCAGCAGCAACAACAAGACGCAGCTCCAGCAAATGGCCGTTGCCGCCAACAACGAAATCCGGTTGTTCGCCAGCCGCCTTATATTCCTGACACGCACCACCGAGATCCAGAGCCTTGACTCCGCCACCATCAACCAGTACCTAAACAGCGAAAACATTTCCAGCCTGTTCAATGATGATGAAACCATCGTCGTCTATGACAGCCTGAACAACGTGATTTGCGAAAAGGTTCCCGAGGACGTAGATGAAAGCGACCTGGAATTCGACATTTCCAAAATTTCCAAGCACCACTCCTACATAAGCCCCTGGATTCCCCACCCCATCGACAACCACCCCACCCGTGTCTTTGCCACAGAAATAAACAGCCAAGGGAAGCGTATCGGGACACTCATCGCCTTCTTCTGCTTCCAGCGACTGGAACGGTACTTCTCCGACAAGAAGGTGGGCAAGGACGGGTTCCTGATAGCCATATCCGAAGACGGGAAGGTTCTGTACCAGCCGGGACAGGATGAGGACAACCCGAAGGAAGTGGATATTATAGAACTGGGCTTTTCCGATTTTACGCCTAGCACCTTCGAAATCCGCGAGCCCGTGTTCAAGACCCTGAAAGACGGCACCACCTACCTGGTGAACTACGAGTACAGCCACGCCTTCAACTTCGGACTGATTTCTCTGCAGCCCAAGAACGAGCTGGACGCCATGGCTTCCGCGGTGAAAAAGTCCAGCCTGCTGTTCCTTATTGGGGCAGTGGTCATCATCTGCTTCATTTCCCTGTGGCTTTATCTTATGCTGGGCGGACCCATGAACAAGCTTATCGCCCACATGAAAAAGATTACCAACGACAATCTGGACATTGAAGAAATCAAGTTTGGAAAGCGCGAGGACGAAATCGGCCAGCTGTCCAGGGCGTTCAACATGATGCACGGCACCATCAAGCGGCAAATCAAGGAACTGCAGTCCCACCGCGAACTTTTGGAGCAGGAAGTGAAGGAACGGACCCAGGAACTGGAAGAGGCCAACCAGAAACTCCGCATTATGTCCCGCACCGACGAACTGACGGGACTCCCCAACCGCCGCGACATGCACGACAGCATCGAAAACGAAATCAGCCGCGTGTCCAGGTCCCACAAGCCCTTCTGCTTCATCTTCATCGACATCGACCACTTCAAAAAGATCAACGACACCTACGGGCATTCCTGCGGTGACGTGGTGTTGAAATCCGTATCCCAGACCATCCGTGACATGTTGCGGAACTACGACATCGTGGCCCGTTATGGCGGTGAAGAATTCCTAGTCCTGCTACCGGAAACGGACCTGGAAGGTGCAGCCATCGTGGCGGAGCGGTTCCGGGAACAGGTGGAAAGCAGTTCCATCAAGTACGCCGACTACATCATTAGTGTCACCATCACCCTGGGCGTTTCGCAATATGACGGACGCCTTGGAGCCGACCGCAGCATCCAGATGGCGGACAAGGCCCTGTACGAGGGCAAGGAAACCGGAAGGAACAAGGTGGTGGTATGGCGTCCCGAGAGGACCTCGGAAGAAGACTACCGTGCCGCAGCCGTGGAAATGGCCAAGCGGAACTAAAAATTTCACTCATCAATGGGGTATGAGCTTCAGGCTCTGCTTCAAGAACCTCAACTGTTCCTTGGAGAATTTTTTCTCTTCGCCGGGAGTATTCACCGGGAACATCAGCAGGTTTGCATCCGGGCAGTTTGCCGGGTCAAAAGATATCCCATAGGCACGGGCATCCAACATGAATCCTTTGGGGTACGGCAAATAATAGTCCGACGTAAACTTCTTCCCGTCCGCATTCTTGTAAAGTCCGCTCATCAACAATTCCGGGCAATAGGGAGTATCGCCGAACCCGTCTTCTACAAGAGACAGGTCATGATAGCCTTCCATGTCATCCATGGTGGAAGTGGAGTGCCTAAGCCCAAAGAAGTGCCCTGTCTCGTGGATGGTCACGTTCACAATTTCCTCCGCCTCCAAGGAACGGCTCCCCATAGGAGTAAGCACATTTGTACCCACCACCACGGTACTCCCATACCCTCCCTTGAGGTTCATGGCGAAAAGCCCGCCGTATCCCAAAATATTCAATTCTTCAATACGGTACACCAGCACTATATCTAGAGCTTCCGTTACCCCCTTCCCAGGCCAGTTGCCCAATTCCGAAAGGGAAAAGTCCTCTGAATTTCTCCCCGCATACCAATACTTGTGGGCGGGATACTTGTCCCCGAGAGTCGGGTGCATTTCGGCGTGGTTCACATAGATGGTGTCGATGGTTATGCTGGTGTAACTTTTACGGAAGCCCTCTATCAAAAGCCGGGCCAATCTGTCCACCCCGATAATGTTTCCAGAAGAAGTTTCTATGGGGTCTATCAAACCCACCGTAATCAAGTTCAGGGAAAGGGTGTCGGAATAGGAACCCGACCCCTGAAATTTCACATTGGGCGTTTTGCCCGTATAATAATCCCCGTCCTCTTCCAAGGTCATTGCCCACACGGAATTCTCGTTTTCCTCGCACACGAAGGAATAGACATAGCGGCCATCCCTGCTTTTAGGTTTCAGTGTCTTTATCTTGGACAACCCGTACTGATCCCCGCTCTTGCTAGGATAGGAGCGGAACAATTGCAAATTGGGGGCTTCGTGGTCTGGGTCCTGATCGAAAGAAACCTCGTAAATTCCATTGGGCTGGACCAGCATCAACACCCCCGTAGCCAAGTTCAGGCTAACGGAATCCCCGTGAAAAGGGTCATTGGGGTACATGGCATAAAGATCTTCGTGGACAGGGAAAAGTACCACTTCCCCATCAGAATCACCGGAACAGGAACAAAGAAACGCAAGCGCTATGTAAAAAAAAGAGAAAATGCAAGGGGCACAGGCTTTTTTGGACCCTAAAAAGAGTCTTATAAAGGCAGAAGCTGAATTCAAAAAACCGAGCATGACAACAAAGGTATAAAAATGTCCCCAGATAAAATAGCCCAAGGTAAAAAGAACCCCCCGCTGCTGGAACTGTTCGCACCCATGGCAAAGTACCCCGCGTTGGTGGCGGCAATGGCCGTGTTCGCCACCCTGGGTGCCCTTATGGAGCCAAAATACGCACCTCCGCTCTTGTTTTTTGTCGGGGCAGTCTGCTTTGTTGCTCCACACTTCTTGAAGCGCATCATTTTAGGAGCTTTGCTCCTTGGAGTCGCAAGCCATATCCTTTTTTCCGGAAAAGAAGGAACGCCTGTTTTCCATCCCAAGGAAAAGGGCTGCGGCGTGGTGGAAGCCCTGCTGCCGCGAAGCAACGGCATGGCATTCATAGTCCGGAGCCATACCGTAGACCGTTCCGGTTCCGAGGCCTACCGCGTCCGCCTTACCGAAAAAAGGGCTCTCGACCTGATGCCCGAACCCGGAGACTCTATTTGCTATGAAGCCTCCTGGTACCCTGTGGAGCCCCCAACCGTGCCGGGAGCATTCGATACGGAAAAATGGCTGACAGGTCAAAACCTTGCCGCCTACGGGAAGGTTTTGCATTGGAAAAGTTGGCGGGGGCATTGGGTACCGGAAAGGAGTTTTCACCGGTTCAGAAACTGGATTCGGCACAGGCTGTCGCGGTTTTTGGACAGTGCCGAAACGGGACTCTTGATGGGGCTTTTGGCAGGGGATCGCTCGGGAATCCCCGAAGCCCTGCGGAGCGATTTTCAACGGTCGGGGCTGGTGCATGTCCTGGCCATTAGCGGTTTCCATGTGGTATTGCTGGCGGGGATGCTCATGGTGTTGCTGAAAGCCACAAGGCTCCCCCACAAGGCGGTAGGGGTCATCGGAATCCTGCTGCTCCTCCTGTATGTTCCCGTTACTGGCGGGTCCCCTGCCGTGCGGCGGGCCGTCATCATGTTCGCAGTACCCCAGGTGGGGTTGCTGTTCCAGAGGCCCGCCGCGGCGTTGAACAGTCTGGGGGTGGCCCTGCTGTTCCTTACCCTCCCCAGTCCAGACATCATCTGGAATCCCGGATTCCAGCTCTCCGCAGCGGCCACCCTGGGCATTATACTGGGCTCCTCCCACAACCCCCTGAAGGAGCTGCCTGAGGGCCTGCGGAAGAACGCCCTATGGAGCAAGTTCCAGACCTTTGTGCTGGATCCTACCTACGTGACCCTCTGTGCCACCTTCGCCACTGCGCCCTTCCTGATATACCATTTCAAGACCCTATCACCCTTGGCATGGTTAGGAAACATCGTCATCGTCCCGCTGATTTCATTGGGCATGGAAGCGGGACTTTTCGCCCTAATGATGCCCGTGGATTTTCTCACAGGTTGTTTTTGCAGTGCCGCCTCCCTGCTGTTGCGGACGGCCAGTTTTCTGACCTCCTGGCTTTCGGATTCCGCAGGGGCTGCCATGACCGTAGGACCCTACCCGCCCTTTGTGCTGTTGCTGATGGGATTTGTATTCGCCCTTTTGCCTGCAGTCCACAAGAACCGTGCCGCAAGGCTGCTCGGAGCCTGCGGCCTCTTGATTTTTTCCGGGCTGTTCCTATGGGAAACCTACTGGCAGGCAGAACGGCCCCGCTGGAGCCTGACAGCCATCGACATCGGGCAGGGTGACGGACTGTTACTGGATACCCCTTCGGGCCGCCACATCCTAATTGACAGTGGGCCCAACGACCGCAGGGATTCCGGCAAGGACATTGTCGTACCTTACCTACGTTATCGGGGAATCCTGGAATTGGACGCCATCGTGGTGACCCACCCCGACGCCGACCACTTCGGTGGAACCTTGAGCATCATCAAGACCTTCCCCGTCAAGGAACTCTGGGTCAGCGCTTGTGCCCGCGTGGAACCCAAGCCTGACTGGATAAGGACCATGGCGGTGGCCTTGGAAAGGGGCATTCCCATCCGCGACATCGGGCGGGGATTTGTCTGGAAGGACAACTCCATAGAAGTACAGGCACTACACCCCGCAAATGCAGGCAAATGCGGCGAGACCAACGAGGAAAGCATTACCCTCAGGATCAAGGGACTTGGGCATTCCGCCATCTTGACCGGGGACTTGACCGTTGTGGGCGAAAGAAAAATTTTAAAGTCCAGAGCCTTCTTGAAAAGTGACGTGCTAAAGATAGGACATCACGGGAGCAGAACCTCCAGCAGCACGGCTTTCCTAAAAGCCGTGGCACCGAAATTGGCGTTGATTTCCAGCGGGAAAAAAAACAGGTTCCGCCACCCAAACAAACAGGTGACCGACCGACTGGACTCGCTTGGAATTCCTTATTTAAATACAGCCAAGAGCGGAACCGTGACGGTAACGTTTTCCGAAGACACGATAATGGTTGAGAGGATGCTTTTACCTACGAGTTCAGCAGGCGAAGGGTCTCTTTGTGTAAAGCCCCATTAGTCGCGACCGCCGTGAAGCCTTCGTAAATAGGAGCCACGGGTTTGCCATCTGCGCCAAAGAGTTCCGTCTTTCCATCGATGGTGCTAAACTTGCCACCCGCTTCCTGGAACAGGAGCGGGAAGGGAGCGATGTCCCACAGAGAAACTACCGGATCCGTCATGACCTCGGCACGGCCTGCCGCCACCAGATAGTAACCGTAACAGTCGCCCCATCCGCGATACAGCTTTGCACTGCGGCGGAGTTTGGTAAAACCTTCTCCGTAGCCCTTGGTTTCCATGGTGTTCACCGTACCCGAAAGCACAAGGGCATCGGAAAGCTGTTCCGTACATGAGCAGCGTACCGGACGTCCGTCCAAAAAGGCCCCACCGTCGTTTACCGCCCAAACGGCGGTGTTCATGGCGGGAATGCGGATAACGGAACAAACGGGAACGTTCTTTTTGTAAAGCGCAATCAAAGTGCCGAACAAGGGAACGCCATGGATAAACGACTTTGTACCGTCAATAGGGTCGATGACCCACTGGTATTCTGCATCGGGACTTTCGATTCCGAATTCCTCCCCAATGACACCAAAGCCCGGTGTTTCCTTCATCCAGAAATTGCGGGCAATTTCTTCGGTAGACTTATCGGCAATGGTCACCGGAGTCTTATCGGCCTTCCATTCTATCCCCACGTCGGACTGGAAATACTTTAGGATGTTTTCCTGGGCCAAGTCCGCCACCTTGAGGGCTATTCGCAACAATTCCTGATTTTCTGTAGTCGACGGCATATTACGCCTCCGCTTTCCACTTCTTCACCAAATCCAGCAAGAAGTCGTTCTCTTCGGGCCTGCCAACGGTAATGCGCACATGTTCCGGCATTCCAAAGCTGGCAAGTCCACGGATAATCATGCCATTGCTTTCCAAAAAGGCCACTAGTTCCTTTGCCTTAGCTCCAATACGCACGCAAACAAAGTTCGCCTGCGTCGGAAGCACCTTAAACCCGTACGATTCAAACGCATCTGTCAGCTTTTTTACCCCTTCAGCATTTATCTTGCGGGTCGCTTCCACGTGTTCCTTGTCACCGAGGGCAGCGATTGCCGCTACCTGTGCCGCCTGATTCACGTCGAAGGGGGGCTTGATTTTCCACATCGCCTTGACAATGCCTTCGCTGGACATGGCGTAGCCCACACGAAGACCCGCCAATCCATAAATTTTGCTGAAAGTGCGATTAATGAACAAGTTCGGGAATTCACCCAGCAACCCAGCCAATTGCGGATAATCGTCAGCCGTTGCGAATTCCGAATAAGCCTCGTCCAAGAAGACAAGCACGTTCTGCGGCACCGTCTTCAAGAAATCGCGAATTTCTTTTTCGGTATAGTACGCACCCGTCGGATTGTTCGGGTTGCAAATGAAGGCCACGCGAGTCTTGTCATTTATCGCCTTTGCAAGGTCATCTAGCGAAGCCTTCTGTTCGCCCTCGCCCACGCCGATAAATTCCGCCCCGTTGGAAAGGGTGGTAAACTTGTACACGGAGAAAGTCGGCGTAATGCCTACGCAGTTGTCGCCCTGGCGGATAAAAGCCTTGCCCACCATGTCAATAATCTCGTCGGAACCGTTACCGATAATAATCTGGTTCTTGTTCACGCCAAACTTCTGGGCAATGGTGTCAATAAGCTTCGGAGCATCGCCACGGGGGTACAGGTGCAAACTGTCCGCAATTTTGTGGAATGCCTCCACAGCCTTGGGGGAAGCTCCCAGCGGGTTCTCGTTGGAGGCCAACTTTACCACCTTGGAAAGACCGTACTTCTCGCGGATTTCCTCAATGGACTTGCCAGGAACATAGTCAGACAGTTTCGAAAGTTCTGGGCGCGGTTCAATCATAAACACCTCTTTTCGCAAAGCAAATCTAGTAATTCTTGCGTGAATATTTTAAATTTGGCCATTATGAAACGCCTTGTCGCCCTCCTGCTTGTCACATTCGCCGCAAGCGCATTTGCCCTGGACCCCATCTGGGACATGCACTACACCTTTGGCCCCGAAAGCCGCAAGGCTCCCAAGTTCGGTGCCGGCGTAGGCCTCCGTTCCGATTTTGGCTCCCACGTATTTTTCCCCGCAAATATCATGGGGACCATTTCCAAGGATTTTGAAATTGGTGCCAAGATGGACGTCCACACCTATGACCACATGGAGCACTCCCAGCTATCCTTGGACATTGGTGGAAAATACCACCTGAACCCCGGAAAGTTCTTTGAACTGGATGGCTACTTTGGGCTCAACCGCAACAACGGAAGTGCCATCGTGCTTACCTACGGTACGGAACAGTTTATCGCCAAGAACTTTTCCAATTTTTATGAATTGCGTGCCGGTTTTTTGGATGGCGTTACCGGCGAAGATGGTTACGTGAAATTTGCCATAGGCATGACCCCCACCCTACACTTTGGTCACACCGTCCGAATCATGGTGGAAATCAATACCTCGGAAAGCGTAGGAAATATTCAAGACGACTTTATGGTGGATATCATTCCCAAGTTAGAGGTTGCACTAGGTTCAGCCAGAGTCCGTCTTGACTTTGATATAGGCGTAATGCAAGAAAAGAACAATGATCAAAAGACCATTGCTCTTTACGTGATGTCGGCACTGTAAGCCTTATTTCACCGTAAACGCGGTGCCGTCGTAGTCAATGGTTACCGGCTTTGCGGCACTCACTTCGCCAGCGAGGATTGCATGGCTCAGCGGGCGTTCCACATTCCTTTCCAGGTAACGCTGGATCGGGCGTGCTCCGAATTCCGGCTGGTAAGCACCATCGGCAATCGCTTCGAGCGCCTTGTCGGTCAGCGTGAGCTGCAAATCCTGACGGGCGGCGCGTTCGGCAAGGCCCTTGAACTTGAGTTTCACGATATCCTTGATCTGCGGCTTGGTGAGGCTCTGGAATACCAGCACTTCGTCCAAGCGGTTCAGGAATTCCGGCCTGAAGAATCCGCGGAGTTCCGGCTCGATTTCCTTCAGCGTCACGGGGGTCGCGGCGCCATCTTTACCGGCTGCAGCGCGGTTCTGGAAGTGGGCGGCACCCAGGTTCGACGTCATCAGAATCAAGGTGTTCTTGAAGTTCACCGTACGGCCCTTGCCATCGGTCAGTCGACCGTCGTCAAGCACCTGCAACAGCGTGTTGAACACGTCGGGATGAGCCTTCTCGATTTCGTCCAGCAAAATCACGCAGTACGGATGGGTACGCACGGCTTCGGTCAGCTGGCCGCCTTCTTCGTAGCCCACGTATCCCGGAGGCGCACCGATGAGTCGCGAAACGCTATGCTTTTCCATGTATTCGCTCATGTCGATACGCACCAGAGCGGCTTCGCTGTCGAACAGTTCGGTGGAAAGCGCACGGGCGAGTTCCGTCTTGCCCACACCCGTGGGGCCCAGGAACAAGAAGCTGCCAATGGGCGCATTCTCGCGGCTCAGACCGCTACGGTTACGCAGAATCGCTTCGGAAACCGCTTCCACAGCTTCGTCCTGGCCAATCACGCGGGCATGCAGGCGTTCGTCCAAGTGCAACAACTTGGCCTTCTCGCCTTCGCAAAGCTTGGTCACGGGAATGCCCGTCCAACGGCTGACTACAAGCGCGATGGTCTCTTCCGTCACTTCTTCGCTCAAGTCGCCGTCGTTGGCGGCCTTCTTGATTTCTTCCGTCTTCGCGGCGATTTCCTTTTCCAAGTTCACAATCTTGTTGTACTTGAGTTCTGCGGCACGGTTCAAGTCGTAGCGGGCTTCAGCCTGTTCCATCTCGTCCTTCGCCTGCTGCAAGGACTTCTTGAGGCCCTGCAACTCTGCGTTTTTCGCGCGCCTCTCCTGCCAACGGTCCTGCATCAGCTTTACCGCTGCATCCGTCGTCGCAAGCTCTTCGCGGAGTTCTTTCAAGCGCTTCACGCTATTGTCGTCGGTTTCCTTCGCCAAGGCCTGCTCCTCGATCTTCATCTGGAGTTCCTTACGCTGCAAGGTATCCAAGGCTTCCGGCACCGTATCCATCTGCGTCTTCACCAAGCTTGCGGCTTCGTCAATCAAGTCGATTGCCTTGTCCGGCAAGAATCGGTCGCTGATGTAGCGGCTGGAAAGTTTCACTGCCGCCACCAACGCGTTGTCATGCAGACGCACGCCATGGTGCGCATCAAAGCCGTCCTTGATGCCACGCAGAATAGAAATGGATTCTTCTTCGCTCGGTTCGTCGACCTGCACAGGCTGGAAACGGCGTTCCAGTGCGGAATCCTTCTCGATGTACTTGCGGTATTCCTGCGTGGTGGTCGCACCGATGCAGTGCAGTTCACCACGGGCCAGTTTCGGCTTGAGCATGTTGCCCAAGTCCATGGAACCTTCAGTCTTGCCCGCACCCACGATGGTGTGGATTTCATCGATAAACAATAGCGTGTTGCCGTCTTCTTCAAGAGCGTCCAGCACGGCTTTCAAAC
>Ga0265298_10003629_pt1 | contig 20250 bp, 18 predicted proteins | sample AusTroGonzalo_MG_3_FD_193486 | JGI IMG/M metagenome (GOLD analysis project Ga0265298, IMG submission 193486) | Bovine rumen microbial communities from tropical cattle in Woodstock, Queensland, Australia - Gonzalo_01 | ecosystem: Host-associated > Mammals > Digestive system > Stomach > Rumen ... | reverse complement strand
TTTATATCATTTGTTCTCCGTTATCAAATTCTCATTATAGAATTTTGAAATAGATAGACTTGACGAGGAAGCGGAAAATGTTAAACTGGACGCAGATAGTTTGGAGTTTGAACACACTATCAGAGAAAATGAAGAGAGTTTTCATGATCGCAGCTGTCTGCATCCTTGCCGCGGGAGCGGCGGGGTGTCAGTCCACGAATCACAGTGACAATTTTTTCGTGAGAGAAGTCACTGAGTCGGTGGAGCATCTGGAGGGTGAAACTCCATATATGGTTGACGAGGTCAAACGGTTTGGCGACTATTGGGTCAACCTCTTCACCTGGTAAGGAGTAAAAAAATCCCTCCCCGGAGCATCCCATCGCGGGCATCTTTCCAGAGGAGGAATGAAAAATCACAAAATCTATTCCGGGAGAACTAGATAGATTTCTTGCAGATATTCATCGTTGTGGTCTCGGTCAGAGAAGGACACAAGCTGCTGAATTTCTTTACATGAGCTTGTTCCATGTGGATATCCCAGTTTTCTTTGCTGTCCCAGGCTTCATAGAAGAAGAAATTGCCGGGCTTGCCGACTTCTTCGTGCATATCGTAGCAGATGCAGCCCTTGTCAGCGCGTCCCTGCGGAACGAGTTCAAACAGAGCATTTCTTAACGCGTCTTCCATTCCCTTTTTGGCAATGAGAGTGGAAAAAATCATCATCGTTTTATTTTCCATGGGCTTGATGCTAGCCCGAAGAAAATCGGTTGGCAAGCCTTTAAGTACATTTAGAAGTGGGAACCGGGAGAAAAATGTTTTAGACTGCCGGGGGAGCGGTGTGAAGCTCCGGGATCGGATCCATGGAACAGAAAAGTACATTCTTCAGACAAAGCGGATGGATGGTGTTGGCCACGACTTTTGGCGGACTCCTGATGTGGGCTGTCCACAAGGTGGCCACGGGATCCCTGACGGAATCGGAGTACAGTGCTTTCGGGATGTTCCTCCGTGTGTTGAACTTGATGTCTATCCCGGCTTGCGGTCTCCAGGCGGTTTTTGCCCGTCAGGCCGCGGTGGCACTGGACGAGGAAGGCCGCTCACGCCTGAGCGCGCTGGTCAGGGGAGCCGTCCGGCTGATTTTTATTTTCTGGGCTGTCTGTACTTTGGTCGTCCTGGTGTTTCACTCTCAGCTGCAGGAAGTTTTTAAATTATCCGGCCTTTTTCTGACTTTGTCGGCGATCATAGGGCTTTTTATCCTGCTGAGGCCGATCGGAGTCGGTATCCTGCAGGGAAAACAAAATTTTTGCTGGGTCGGATGGAGTCAGATTTTTGACGGTGCCGGGCGTTTGCTGATGGTGATGCTGATCCTCTTCTGGCTGAAGGGACAATCCGCGGGTGCGCTGACGGGTGTTTTGTTCGGGTTGATCTTGTGTCTGGGCGTTTGTATGTGGAAAACATACGATGTCTGGATAAGACTCGGCTGTAAGATAGATCTTTGGTATTGGGTGAAGTCACTGGCACCCTTGACGTTCGGCGCCGGGATACCTCTCTTTATGATCAGCGCGGACGCACTGGTGGTGCAGGCAGTTTTTCCGGCGGAAAAGGTGAATCTCTACGCGGCGGCCGGGATCGTGACTCAGGCTCTGGTATTTTTCACTTTTCCTATTACGGCGGTGATGTTTCCCAAGATCGCCCGCAGCGCGGCTCAGTCGGAGGAAACTTCGGTGCTGCTGCTGGCTTTGGCGGTAACGGGAGGAATGGCCGGGTGTGTTGTGGCAGGGACGTTTCTTTTTCCCACGCTGCCGATACGGATCATGTTTGCTCCGGATTATTTGCCTGCGGCGGAGCTGATCCCGTGGTTTTCGCTGGCGATGCTGCCGCTGACGATGTCCACTGTGCTGATCAATAACTTGTTAGCGCGGGGAAATTATAAAATGGTTCCCTGGCTTTGGATGGTGGCGGGCGCTTACTTAGTGACTCTGATCTTTAGGCACGAGAGCTTTATCCAGGTGATCGGGATGATCGGGCTGTTCAATACTCTGATGCTGGGTGTTGTTCTCTTTTTCAGCCTCAGACAGAAGTAACTACATCATGTTTCTGTTGTAATACAGCCACAGGGCTCCGCCAAAAAGCGCGGCCAGCAGAATGGCTGTGATAAAAGCCTTGAGACGGATCATGCGGCGGCGGTGTTTCGCACCGCGGCCTTGTCCCGGCAAAATGTAAAACCGGTTGGCTTCTCTCTTCTTTCTGCGCCGTTCTCTTCGTTCGTCTCTCTCAGTATCTGTTTCTGTGCTCATGTCTATAGATGTGAAAACGCTTTTTTAATATTTCTTTGAGAATCTCTTATGAGAATCATCGTCATCCTGTTTGGGCGCTGGTGCCGGTTCAGCAGGTTCGGGAGCGGCCGCGGGCGCGCTTTCGGGACCCGATGTGAAAGAAACGGATGAGGAAGAAGTCGTTCCATCCGGAGTGACCAGTCCGGATGGAGGAGTATAAAGACCGGATTCTGTCTGACCACCTTTTTCAGCCTGAGCTTTTTCAATAGCCTGGATGGTATGGGCAAAGATGTCATGAAGCTGCTCGATGCTGTGAGTGATCAGTTCATCCTCTTTTTGGGAGAGGTTGCCTTTGGTCTTTTCCTTGAGCATTTCCAAGGTTGCGATCAGCATTTGTGCGGTGTCCAGATCCAGGATGCGCTGGCCGCTGTTGGGATCCGGTATCTGCCCTAAGGTGAAAAGAGCAGTGCGGGTTTGCTGGATAACGAGGTTGGAGAACATGGCCTCCAGGATCTGCTCCTCACTCATGTTTTCGTTGGCTTCTCCCTGGAGATCAGCGGGTTGTTTATCGGTATTCATTGTAAATCAAAGTTTATCTTATTCAAGACCATAGGTTTTACAGAGAATCTCTGTGGTTATTTTCAGCCGTTCTCGAATGGAACAAGCATTTAAGATGGCTTGACGGTTCGGACCGGGAATGACCATTGTGCTGCCAATGATATCAGCCAGTGTACCGGGCTGATCAATGTGGTTCAGGTAAGCCAAAAAATCTTCCAGCGGATTCTTACTGAACGAGGTTTTGGGTTCTGACTGCGGATGGAACGCCGGGATGATGGCTGTTGCAGTATTAGCACTGCTCGGTGGAGAAGGCAGACTGATGGCACTGATTTTCATCTTTTTGATGATCATATCCACCTTTTCCCTGAGCATCTCCAGATACATCTGAGTGGATTTGTATGGGGGCTTGCCTTCTTTCAAAGGTTGGATCTCATAGACCAGATAGGGACGTTTTTTGATGCATTGCACCAGAGAAACTCTGGTAAGTCCTTGTAAAATAATACGGTACACTCCATCAACACGGATCGCCGCGCGAATAAGTCCGATCCCGCAGACCTTGGAAGGTTTTTTTGTAAGAGGTTCTTCATAGGCCAAAATAAGTACACGATGTCCTTCCAAGACATCAGCAACCATCTTGATGTGAGATGGTTTTTGTACTTCTAAAGGGTAGGTTGCGCCCGGAAAAAGAGTGGCATCCGGAAGAACCATAACAGGTATGTTGATCGGTAACTCCACCGGCAAAAAAGTATGAGCGAAAAAGAAGACGATTGCAAGTTGAAGTTCAGTGTTGCAAAAAATGGAAGGATTGTTAGAATGGTGACGCGATGAAGGTTAAATTTGTCTTAGCATTGCTACTGATTGTATGTATCGCCCTGGGCGGGTTATACTACTCGACCTATAAAGATGACCAATTCAAGATCAACAATCTGAATGAGGAAAAAGCGAAATTAAGCAGTCAGTTGAATGATTACGCGGATCAGAACATGACCTTGAACTCCAAAGTTCAAAAGCTTCAGAGTGAGCTGCAGGTCGTTCATGCCGAGAATGCAAAGCTTTCCAATGAGCTGGCCCAGACGACTGCCCGTTTGAACAAAACGGAGGCGGACGCGGCTGTCGCAGCGAAGAACGCAGAAGATACGATTGCCCAGAAAGACCAGCAGATCAGTGGATTAAATAATGAAAAGAGTGATTTGATCTCTCGTCTGGCGGCGCTGGATGAGTCTATCAAGAAGTTGGAAGGCGAGTTAAGTGATACCAGCGGAAAACTTAATGTTTCTGAAAAGAATCGTGAGTTTTTGATTGCTGAACTGAAACGTCTCCAGACCGAGAAAGCGGAATTGGAACGCCAACTGAACAGTATCGACTTCCTGACGGAACAGGTACGCCGTCTGAAACAGGAGACCAGTGTGTCCGGACGTTTGGATATCGTCCGCAAGGGCATCTATGGATTCCGCAAAGGCGGTGAGCGCATGGTCTTCAGCAATGACCGCGCAGTCCGCGGACAGTCCAAGACCAATTACAATCTGAATGTGGAGATCCATCAGGATGGAGGAGCGAAACAAGCTCCGGCTGAGGAACCTGCAGAGTCTGAATAAGTCTTTGGACCTTTTAGTTAAAGAGATATTTTGACAAGCGGGAGTCTCACAAGAGGCTCCCGTATTGTCTTGTTATTATACATAAGTAGCTATGGATTGGTTAGTTGTTATTATTTTAGGTATCATTGAGGGAATCACAGAGTTCCTTCCTATTTCTTCCACAGGCCATCTGCTGATGGCACAGGCGTTTCTGCCTAAGATTCAGGGTTTTTCCACCGAACAGCTCAAGATGTTCGATGTGGTTATTCAGAGTGGCGCGGTGCTGGCGGTGATCGTTGTTTTTTACAACCGGTGCAAGCAGCTGCTTCTGGAGTGGAAGAAACCCGATGTGCGGGATTATCTATTGAAGCTGATCGCGGCTTTCTTCATTACGGGAACCGGCGGTTTGATCTTGAAGAAGAGCGGATTGTGTCTGCCCGATGAGGCGGCTCCGGTGGCCTGGGCGACTTTTATCGGCGGTTTTGTGATCCTGGGCGTCGAGTATTGGGTCAGGGATAAGAAACTGAGTGATCTGCTTCCATGGCACATCGTTATCGCGATCGGTATTGCCCAGTTGATCGCGGCGGTCTTTCCGGGAGCCAGTCGCAGCGGCACAACGATCCTGCTGGCTTTGGCCTTGGGAGCCAGCCGCAGATCCGCTACAGAGTTTTCTTTCATTCTGGGGATTCCCACATTGGTTTCCGCCGGCGGTTTGGAGTTTGCGGAGTGTCTGCACGACACCGGGTTCCATCAGCCCTGGGGTCTGCTGATCGTGGGATTGATCGTTTCGGCGGTGACAGCATTTGTGGCGGTCAAGTGGCTGCTGAGGTATGTTCAGTCTCATAATTTCGTTGGTTTCGGCTGGTATCGTATTGTTGTGGGCGGGATCATATTAGGCTGTGTCCTGTCCGGGTATATCCAATAATCGGCCCGGAACGATATTTCCGGTTTACGCCTTCCCTTTTTAGGGATAAAATATCCGCATGTTTACGGGTATCGTTGAGGAGACCGGCATCGTAAAGGAAGTCAGAGAAGGCCAGAAATCTTATGAGCTGGCTCTGACGGCGAATGTATGCGGTCAGGAGATCCAAATTGGCGGCAGTTTGGCTGTGAACGGCTGTTGTTTGACGTTGGTCAAAGAGAGTCAAAATAATGGCGAACGCTGGCTATGGTTCGATCTTCTCAAAGAGACCTGGGTGCGAACGAATCTGCAGTATGTCCAGCCGGGTTCACTGGTGAATCTGGAACGTCCCTTGAGAGCCGGAGCTGAGCTGGGAGGTCATTTTGTGACAGGTCATGTGGATGGTCTGGGAAAGATCGTCCACTGGGAGCAGCAGGGCAAGGACTGGATGCTGGATATCGAGCCGCCCGAAGAATTGATGAAGTATCTTGTGTTCAAGGGGAGTATCGCGGTTGACGGGATCAGTCTGACGGTTGCCGTCGTGAATGAAAAGACTTTCCGGATATGGATCATCCCTCACACGATCGAGGTTACGGCATTGAAAGAACGGAAGGTCGATTCTTACGTGAACCTGGAAACGGATATTTTAGGCAAATATGTGGAGCGTTTGATGCTCTTGCGCAAATAAGGAGAAGTTGACTCGTTCTTTGTTGTTATGACAAGGTTCATTTTTATTTTATTATTTTGGCTGGGAATCATGAGTTCCGGTCTGGCACAGGACGGAAAACCTGCTGAGGCACCTGCTGAAGCTCCAAAGGCTCCCGCGCCCGCTGTACAGGAAGCCCCTAAGTCGCAGGAAACGTCCAAGGCTCCGGCGGAGAATCCTCCTGCCGCGCCTGCGACCAAAGAAGAGGCACCGGCGACACCGCCTGAACAGCCTGCAGCTCCGCCTCAGCCAGATGAAGCGGCGGTTTTCAACGCGGCTGTTGCGGCTTATAATGATAATCTGTTTGAACGTGCCTATAAGGAGTTTGGTGACTTCTGTGCCAAATATCCTCAGTCCACGAACCTAGTCAACGCGACTGTCTATCAGGGGTTGTCTCTTTATCGCGATGGCAAGTACACGGAGATGTTGAGTTTTTTCCAGCCGCTGTTGGCAGATACGAATACCACGATTTTGAGCGAGGGAAAAGACCGCTACGGCTTTTGGTCCGGGATGGCTTTTTTCAAGTTGGGAGATTATCCGAAAACGGTCAGTCTTTTGGAATCTGTTGTTAAGGATTATCCCAATTCGGCGCTTGTGCCTCAGTCATTTTATTACATGGGAGCGGCATTCAAACGGCTGGGCGCAAATAAAAGAGCGATCGATTTGTTTGAAGATCCCCAGGGATTGTTTCTCAAAATAGCGGAAAAAGATCCCAATAATGTCAATGTGATCCAGGTGCGTCTTTTGCTGGCGGAAATGCATCTGATCCAGAATGAATTTGCTCAGGCTCAGGCGGTTCTGGACAAGGTGGCGGATAATAATCTGCCGCCGGAATTGCAGTGGCACCGTTTATATTTGCTGACCCGTCTGAGTCTGGCGCAGCAGGATGTCAAAGGTGCCGGTCTGAATGTGACGAATCTGCTGGTTTTGACGACAAACCTCGGACTGCTCAATTTGGAGTATCAGGGGCTGGCTTTGCAGGGTGATCTGCTGAAACAGGAGAACCGTATGGAGGAGGCTGCCCAGGTCTATGAAAAGAACCTAGCCAATAAATTGATTTCTTTGGATGACCGCTGTATGGCGTTGATGAATACGGTAAGGATCCGGCTGGAGCAGAAGAAACAGGATGCTGCTATCAAACTGCTGGAAAATTTTATGCAGGAAACAGGTGGCAAGCCTTATAATGATGAGATACTGGTTACGCTGGGGAATCTTTATTTGCAGAATTATTATCAGGGAACCGCTCCGGTGCGTCTGATCAAGTCCGGCCGCGGTGTGGATAATCCGCAGGTCAGTTCGGCTTTCAACTGCTATACGAATTTGATCGGAACCTTTACCAACAGCGTTTATCTGCCCAGGGCTTTTCTGGATCTGGGATTATGCTATTGGGAACTGGGAGATGAGAAAAATGCACAGACCCAGTTTGAAAAAGCGGTGGATCTGCTGCCGGCTTCAGAAGACAACGCTTTGGCCCGTGTCAAGCTGGCAGAGTTGCAGTTTTATCAGAAGCAGTTTGTGGCTGTGCTGGGTACATTGACAGAGTATATGAAGATATACGCTGAAGATCAAAGCATTCCCGCGGAGCTTCAGGAGCAGGCTTATCATATCCAGCTTTGTTCCGCTATCGAACTCGGTAATAAGGATCTGGCCAGAAAGACCATGAATGCCGTACGCGAGCGATACCCCAAAGGTGTCTTTACAGAGCGTGATCTGATATGCTTTGGAAATTTCCTGTGCGATATTGGCAAGCCGGCAGAGGGACGTTTTCAGTTCCAGGAATGTTTAAAACTCTCGCCGGAAAGTTCTATCCTGCCGGAAATATCCTATTCTCAGGCACGCAGCTGGCTTTATGAGAGAAAGTTTGATGAGGCGATCAGCGCGTATCAAGAGTGGCTGGAGCATAATCCGGAAACGTCGCCCAATTATGTGACGGCGCAGTTTGAACTGATCTGGTGTTATGCTCAGCGCGGTGACGCGGACGCATCAAAGAAGTTTCAGGACTTTTTGAAAAAGTATCCGGACAGTTCTTATTCCACTCTCGCGCGGAAATGGATAGCAGACGATCATTTCAACAAGCACGAATTTACCAGCGCGGAATCAGTTTATCAGAGTATCTACAGTCAGACCAATGTGCTGGCGGATACGGACAGTTTTGCCCTGAATGCCAGATTGATGGCGGCCCGCACCGCTTTCAACCGCGGCGGCTACAAGGACGCTTCAGTTTATTTGACGGACTTGATCAATATCCTTCAGGAGAACAAAACCGATCAGGACAATATGCTGGATGAGGCTTTCATCCTGCTGGGTGATTCCTTGTCGGAACAGGTCAATCTGAAGAAGGATCATTCGAAGCAGCTGGAGCGTTTTGCTGAAGCGATCAACGCTTATTCCAGGGTCAGTGAAACGAACCGGTTGGGAGGTGTGGCGCTGACACGTATCGCGAACTGCCATTTTCAGATGGCAACCGGAGAACCCGTTGATATGAAACGCATGGAACTGGCACAGCAGTTTTATGAAAAAGCGATGTCCGCACCGCAGAACAGCGTGGCGACACGCTTAAAGGCGGAGCTGGGATTGGCTGCTTTGTATCAATTCAAAGCGGAGTTGCCTTCATTGGAGCAGAAGGAGAGAGATGAATCACTGAATGCGGCACTGAGACATTATCTGAATGTATTTTACTGGAATGAGAATGGTAACAAAGAATTCGATCTGTTCTGCATCCAAAAAGGCGGAATGGAAGCCGGTCGGATATTGGAAAATCTTGACCGGTGGAGAGAAGCTCGCGGTGTTTATGAAAGACTTTTGACTTATGTTCCGTCACTGCAGCCTTTGCTGAAAAAGAAGATCGCCTACGCGATGGAACAATATCCGAGCGACAGAAGGGAAAATCCGTAGTATGAAAACTTTAGAGGTCCATGTTGATTTAGGTTCCCGATCTTATCCGATTTTTATTGGATCCGGGTTGATAGACCTGCTGGGGAAATACTGCCGCAGCCATACAAAAGGCGGCAAATGTATGCTGGTGGGTGATTCACATACAATGCCTCTTTTTGGAAGCCGATGCGCCGCGTCACTGAAAAAAGCGTCCTATGCTCTCTCTCAATGGAAATTTCGGGCCGGAGAAGCATCCAAAGATCTGAAAATGCTGGGTCGGCTTTATGACGCGCTGGCAAAGGAAGGGTTGGAGCGTTCTTCTTTCCTGACGGCTTTGGGCGGCGGTGTTGTGGGTGACATGGCCGGATTTGCGGCGGCAACATATATGCGCGGTATAGCGTTTGTTCAGGTGCCGACGACCTTGCTCGCGCAGGTGGATAGTTCGGTGGGAGGCAAGACGGCAGTCAATCTCTCGGCCGGCAAAAATCTGGTCGGCGCTTTTTATCAGCCCAAGTGTGTCTTGTGTGATGTGGACGCACTCAAGACTCTTCCCGTGCGTCAGCTGCGGTGCGGACTTTCCGAAGTCATCAAGTACGGCATCATCCTGGACGCGGACTTTTTCGCCCGGTTGGAAAAGCAGGTGGATCCCATCATGTCGTGTGAATCGAAAGTGATGGCACAGGTCGTCAAGCGCTGCTGTGAACTGAAAGCGCTGGTGACCGGTGAGGATGAACGGGAGTCAGGCCGCAGAGCTATTTTGAATTTTGGTCATACGCTGGCGCATTCCATTGAAAAGGAATACGGCTACGGAAAACTGACACACGGGGAGGCTGTCGCGGTGGGACAGCTGATTGCGTGCCGGCTGTCGGAAGCGCTGCTGGGATTCCCGCGAAACGAAACAGAACGTGTCTTTGGTTTGTTCCGCCGTGTGAAATTGCCGACGTATGTGACCGCGCCGGATCCGGTCAAGATGATCGCTCGCCTGATAGAGACGACGCATCATGATAAAAAAGCCCAGGGAGGTGAACCTCTTTTTGTACTGGCTGAGAGGATAGGCGAATGTCGTTTTGGCTGTAAAGTGCCGGAATCATTATTGAGGACAGTCCTCAAGGAGTTCGTTAAACAAGGCAGAAAGTAAGATCATGGACGACAAAATAAAAATATATGATACCACGCTTCGCGACGGCTGTCAGGGCGAAGGAATCTCTTTTTCCGTCAATGACAAGCTGCGCATCATGGAAAAACTGGATGCATTTGGAGTCCATTTCATTGAAGGCGGCTGGCCCGGATCGAATCCGAAAGATTTTGAGTTTTTCAAGAAGCTCAAGGGATACCATTTCAAAAACTCGGTGATCACAGCCTTTGGTTCCACCCGGCGCAAGAAGACCGCTGTGGAACAGGATGAACAGATCCGTCTGCTGCTGGAGGCGAAGACCCCGGTCGTGACGATCGTGGGCAAGTCATGGCTGCTGCATGTCAAAGAAGTCCTGAAAACGACACCGGCTGAGAATTTGAACATGATCCGCGACACCATCGCTTATTTGAAGAAAAAGGGGCGCAAGGTGTTTTTTGATGCGGAACAAGCTTTTGACGGCTACAAAGATGATCCGGATTACGCGCTGGCTGTTTTCAAAGCCGCCGCGGATGCCGGAGCGGATTGGGTGACTTTGTGCGATACGAATGGGGGATGTCTGCCGTCTGAGATCGGTCAGATTATTGCCAAAGTCACATCCCATCTGCCGAAAACGCCGCTGGGCATCCATACGCATAATGACGTGGAGCTGGCGGTTGCAGGTGCGCTGACTGCTGTGGAAAACGGTGCGCGGATGGTGCAGGGGACTATCAACGGGTATGGTGAACGTGCCGGAAATTGTAATTTGACCAGTGTCATCCCGGCGTTGGTATTTATGATGAAACGCCGTGTGCTTCCTGAAAGTTCTTTGCGCAAGCTGAAAGAGCTTTCCTTGTTTGTGGATGATATCGCCAATATGCGTCCCAATCCGCATCAGCCGTGGGTGGGAGCCAGTGCTTTCGCGCACAAGGGCGGTCTGCATGTTGACGCTGTGAGGAAGCTGGCCAGTACCTGTGAGCATATCGATCCGGCCAAAGTGGGAAACCGCCGTCGTGTGCTGGTGAGTGATCTTTCCGGCAAGAGCAATATCGCGTTGAAGGCGCGCGAGCTGGGGATCGCTCTGAATGATTCGGCTCCGGAGCTGAAGGGGATCCTTTCCCGTGTGAAGCAGATGGAAAATCTGGGCTACGAGTTCGAGTCTGCGGAAGCGTCTCTGATTTTGCTTATCCACAAAGCGTTCAAAAAAGTGGAACCGCCTTTTGAAGTGGTTTCCTATCATGCTTCCATGCGTTCTGACGGACGCGGCAGTGTGTGCGAGGCAACTATCAAAGTGAAGGTGGGCGATCGTATTGGCCATACGGTGGCCGATGGCGAAGGTCCCGTGAACGCGCTGGATGGTGCTTTGCGGACGGCTCTGCTGGATTTCTATCCAAATTTAAAGGCGATGAAGCTCCGGGATTACAAAGTGCGTATTCTGGAAAGCTCACAGGGAACAGCGGCCCAGACCCGTGTTTTGATCGACTCCACGGATGGTGTTCATACCTGGGGCACGGTCGGTGTCAGCGAGAATATTATCGAAGCCAGTTTGCAGGCTTTGGTGGACAGTATCGAGTACTGGCTCCTTCAGCAGAAGGGGATTCTTTAACCGAAGCTCGTTTACAGATTAGGCGGCAGTTTGTCCAGCATCAGTTCGCGGTAGTTCATCTGTTTGCCGTTGGCGGCAAATCTGCCATCGCCGAAAGCATGGAACATTTTGGAGCGTTCCATTTTTTTGCTTTCCCAGACCTTGTTCACCTGCAGAATGACGAGGTTATAATTTTCCAGATGATCTATCACGGAGCATTCCAGATTTGCGGAGCATCCGCCGATCAGCGGGGCTTTGACGGTAGAGGCCGGCAGCGCGGTCAGTCCGAATTTTTTGAATTTATCCGCTTTGCGTCCGCTGATATCGCCAACACGGATCACGGTTTCCGCCATGCTGACCGGAGGAATGGCAACGACACATTCACGGCTTTTCATCAGGACATCGAAAGTATGATTCCAGGATCCGGTGCAGAGAGCGATACGCTGGGCAAAATCCAGCGCGATCGTCCAGGAAATCGTCATGACATGGTTTCGTTTTCCGTCAAAGGCGCTGACCAGTGTTACCGGACCGGGTTCGATCCAGAGTAAAGCGCGTTCAATATCCACTTCTTTGAACATGCCCACAGCTTAAAGCAATGCCGGACGCTCCACAAGTTCTAACCGAGAAATATCCGGCATGGTTCCATTTACAGTGTGGACTTTTGAGAGAGAAGGAGGTATCATTCAGACATGATGTGCGTTTTGACAGGAATCGAACGTTGGGCCGTGAAAAATTTTTATCTGCCTTTTTGCGCAGCGGCTTTGTTGATTTGCGGCGGGAATGCCGTGAACGCGGAGGAATCTCTTTCTCTGAAATCGCCTGACGGAAGATTTGAAGTCAGGGTCCAGCTGGGTGAGGATCTCAGCTATTCCGTTCTATGGTCTGGCCAGACTGTTGTCAGTCCTTCTCTTATAGGGATGGAGCTTGCGGACGGTACTGTTCTGGGCAAAGCACCTGAGCTGACAGCACGGACGACCTCTTCCATGCGCGAGACGATCAAAGCTCCGCTTTACCGTTTCAGTGAATTCAATACGGCTTATCAGGAGCTGGATCTGCGGATGAAAGGCAATTACGGAGTCATCTTCCGCGCTTATAATGAAGGAGTTGCGTATCGGATTTATACACAATTTGATTCCAATATCGAAATCAAAAATGAACGTGCCGAGTTCAATTTCCCCGAAGACTGGACGGTCTGGATCGCCTATTCCACGAATCAGAAGGATCCTTTCGCTACATCCTTTGAAAATCTGTACGCCACTGAGCCTCTTTCCAAAGTGAACCGGAAGACCTTAGCTTTTACTCCGACGACGCTGGATCTGGGCGGAGGTCGGAAATTGACCCTGGCGGAATCCGACCTGGAATCGTATCCGGGGATGTTCCTCAAGGCAACGGAAGGTCGGGGATTCACCGGAGTTTTCGCTCCCGTTCCGGTGAAACTGGAAGCCGATCCCTCTGCCAGGCAGGAGAAAGTGAAGGAATACGGTAATGTGATCGCCCGCACTCAGGGCAAGCGGACTTTCCCGTGGAGAGTGATACTGATGACCGAATCCGATAAAGAACTGCCGGTCAGCAAGCTGTTGTACGCGTTGGCATCACCTTCCCGGATAGAAGATACCTCCTGGATCCGTGCCGGCAAGTCGGCCTGGGACTGGTGGAGTGAATGGGGCGTTTACAATGTCGATTTCAAAGTCGGTGCCAATACTCAGACATATAAATACTATATTGATTTTGCCGCCAAGTACGGTCTGGAATATATGACGCTGGATGCCAGCTGGTACCATCTGCAAAACGGTGACATGATGAAGACGACCGAATGGGTGGATATGCCTGCGGTCGCGGCTTATGCCAAAGAAAGAGGCGTAGGACTGGTTTTGTGGACGGCATTCGCGGTGCTGGATCGCCAGCTGGAGGAGGCTTGCAAATACTATTCTTCTCTGGGGATCAAGGGGTTCAAGGTGGATTTTCTGGAACGTGATGACCAATTGGCAGTGGAACAGGCTTACCGTATCGCCGAGACCGCGGCCAAGTATCATCTGATCTTGGACTATCATGGTTTTTATAAGCCGACCGGGCTGAACCGTACCTGGCCGAATGTGGTCAATTTTGAGGGTGTGTACGGATTGGAAAACGCCAAATGGATGGATTCCGATGTTGATATGCCCAAGTATGATGTGACGATGCCTTTCATGAGAATGATGGCCGGTCCAGTGGATTACACTCCCGGCGCGATGCGGAACGCCATCCGTTCCAACTTCAAATCCATCTACAAGGAACCGATGAGTCAGGGAACACGCTGTCATCAGCTGGCGGAGTATATCGTGTTCGATGCTCCGTTCGCGATGCTGTGCGATACGCCGGTTTTGTATGAACAGGAATCGGAATACACTCGTTTTCTGGCATCTATCCCGGTGGAACCCGATGAGACCCGGATCCTGAGCGCAGAGCTGGGAAAATATATCGTCACGGCTCGCAGAAAAGGGGATGCCTGGTTCGTGGGCGGACTGACAGGCTGGAACGCGAAACAGGTGGATATCCCGTTTTCATTCCTGAAGAAGGATCAAGTCTATCAGGCTGTTCTCTATAAAGATGGTGTGAATTCGGAAAGGCGCGGTGCTGATTATGCGGTGGACCGCTTTATGGTCCATTCCACCGACAAGCGGACTGTGAGAATGAGTTCCGGCGGCGGCTTTGCTTTGCGGCTCACTCCGGTAGATTGCAATGAATAGTTCTTCTAAAAATATCCGTTTGGTTCTGGCGTTGAACGTGTTTTGGTACACGTTCATGATCCTGCTGGGCTGGGTGCTGCACCGCAATGAAGTGATCGGGTATGTTTTCCCCCTGATCATTCTGACACTGCTGGGTGGAGCCTTTCTGGGAATCTGGATGTTCAACTGCCTGAAACGAAGTGCTTTGCCTGTTTCTGTCAAAGAAGATTGGTTCCGCACCGGTTCTTTTATCGAGGCTTTGCGTTCGGATGTCCGTCTGGTCGTGGCTAGGGTCAGTCTGTGTGTGGTCGAGGAATGGAAGATCTCCCGCGGATTGCCGCTTCCTCCCGTTCTGTCCGAGATGCCTTTCTTCAATGTCCTGTCGCGGATGCGGGACGAGACGACCCTGCGCATGGTAGCCCGTGATAACCGGGTGCAGTATTATCTGCCTATGGATAAGCTGCTCGCAGAGAATGTCCATTGGGACGCGGTCACCGGCAAACTGACACTTTATGTGCCGGATCTCCAGCTGGATGAAGAGCTGGTGGAGGTTCAGACCGATCCATCTAAGATATGGATCATGACGGAGAAGGGATTTTATGACCGGATGACTGACTGGTTCAGCGGCGAAACCTTTCGGAATCAGGAATTCATGAGAGGCAAACTTCGCGACTTGGTTGTGAAGGAGGCTCGTTCGGCAGAGAACCTGGCTCTGGCCCGCAGAAACGCGGCTCAGGAGTTGAAGCTGGTCGCCAAAGCTCTGGCGGAACGGACGGGTGAAACTCATGTAGCGGATGTCGAAGTCCATTTCGGGGAGAAAATACTTAACTAAAAGTAATACTTTCTCTTGATTTTTAAGAAGTTGCAAAATTTTTTCTCGACAATCACGTTTACAAAGTCGTAAAGTAGCCCTTGTGTAATTGCAAGGGCGGCGGCTTTTTGCAATGGCACGTTATTTGCTCTTAAACAAGAAAGTTAGGAGTAACTTTTTGAAGTGAAAAATAATTTTGAACCTATACCGACTCCTAAAGCCCAGTTGTGGAAGGAGTTCCGCGTTGCTTATCTGCCGTGGATCGTGATGGTCGTCTCTGTGTGCATCACATGGCTGGTCTGGTCACGTGTCGCGGTGGCTCCCACTATGATGGGTGAGGTGGAAGTGGTTCGTGCTCAAGTCGTTTGTCCGGAAGTTGGGATCGTTCGGAATGTTCTGGTGGATCGTTTCGCGGAAGTGAAGGCCGGTGATCCTCTGGTGGAAGTCCAGCTGACAGACCGCCGCAGTATTTTGGATGCCATCCGCATCGAGCTGGGGATGCTGAATTCCGATCAGCTGACGGATTCGGAACTGACGTTGCAGCGTGCACAGGCGGATTACTATGGACTGCGGTTTAACCTGCTGGAAAAACAGGTAGAGTATGAGCAGGCCAAGGTCGAGCTGGATCGTGCGGAAAAGGATCTGGTCCGCAATCAAAGCCTGATGGAGCAAAATTATGTAACGAAAGAGATTTATGATACCTCTCTGGCCGAGCGTGATACCGCTAAGAAGACTGCTGATGAGCTGGCAGCCGTTCTGCCTAAGCTGGCAGAGAATGTGGAATCCCTTCATGCCAGTATTGAGAATCTGGCCAATAAGACCACCGAGGCTTATGATGTGAAACTGAGCGAGCTGGAAGCCAAGCTGGCTGCCGTGGGCGCGTCCTCGGACAGCACACTCACACTGACTTCTCCCATTGACGGCATGATCAGCGGTATCTGGTGTTCGCCCGGTGAATCCGTGCCGGAAGGCACCGTCCTGATGATGGTCAATGCCACACAGCCGCAGCGCATCGTGGCCTATATGCGCCAGCCGTTCCCGGTGGAACCCAAAGCGGGGATGCCGGCCAAGATCATCACTCACTCCAGAGTGCAGCCCATTCTGGTGGATACAGAGGTGGAAACAGTGGGGCTTTTCCTGGAACCCATCACAAACAGTTTAGCCCGTCTGAGTTCAGAAAAAACGGTGGACATGGGGTTGCCGGTTTCCTTCAAAGTTCCCGAAGGACTGGAGCTTCGTCCCGGCGAGACAGTAGGTCTCCTGATCCGATAATAGATTTTAAGAAAACGTTAAAAAAGACGAGGCGTTCAAACCTCGTTTTTTTGTTTTGTCAGGACTATTTCATTCCTTTTGAACAGAGAAAAATAATTTTTCATCTGTCATTTTCAATTTATATGGACTGGAAGCAGATTCCACTTTGATCCAGTTTATATTATCACTGCTTTGATAAAGAGTTCCTGTGTAGTACAGTGTCAGATTACCTGACTCACAAGTATAAATGATTTGAATCAAGCCGGGACTCCAAGTAGCAGTTAATCTGTTCTGCCATTTGCCATCCACTATTGCAGCCTCCCAAGATGAGTTTCCTTCCGGGTAATAGTTGATCAAATTTTTTGGTGTTCCAAAATAAATACTACCAGAGTCCTTAACAAAATCAGGGGCATTTCCCTCATAATAGACACCAGTCAAATTTTGACAATCACTGAAAATACTCACACCAATTTTTTTTACACTACTAGGAATAATAATACTGCTCAACTGTTTACAGTCGCCAAAAGCACTGTCATCAATTTCCGTCACATTCTTTGAAATCACTATGTTAGTCAGGTTAGTACATCCAACTAAAAGCATATTTTCAATTTTATTTACGTTATCAGGAATAGTAATACTGGTTAAACCTGTACAACTATGAAATGCTCCACTTCCTATTTTATTCACACTGTTTGGAATGTTTATTTCATTCAAATATGAGCAACTATAAAAAGCACTACCTGCAATATGAGTGACAGTATCAGGAATACTATAAGTAGTTTCTGTATTTGAAGGGGAATAACGAAGTAAAATCTTTTTCCCTGTACTAAACAAAATAGGAGGTAATGCTCCGCATCCATTAAATACACTACTACCTATTTCGTTTACACTATCAGGAATTATCACACTACTTAAACTAATGCATAAATAAAAAACACTACTTCCAATTTTTGTTACACTATCAGGGATTGTAATGCTGCGCAAATCGGTACAATACGCAAAGGCTTCCGATCCAATCGTGGTCACCCCGTTTGGAATTGTTACATTGACCAAATTGGAGCAACTAAGAAATGCTCCACCAGCAATGTATGTGACAGTTTCAGGAATTGTATAATCAGTATCAGAATTAGTAGGAGAATATCGAAGAAGAACACTCTTTTTTGTATTAAAAAAAATAGGTGGCAGTGCGTTGCAATTATAAAATATATTACAACCTATTTCTTTTACGTTATCAGAAATAACAACATTACTTAAACTATAACATCTAGCAAATGCATTATCTCCAATTCCTGTTACACTATCAGGAATTACTATATTACTTAAATTGATACAGTTATAAAATGCTTCCATTTCAATAGCAGTTACACTGTCTGGAATCAATACGCTAGTCAAATTGGTATATCCAACAAACCCACCCCATCCGATTCTATTTACACTATATGTAATACTATTGTTCTCAACAGAAGATGGTATTGAAAGATCACCTGATATGTTTTTATTGTTTCCTTTTACTGCCACCGTTCCTGTAGCTCCTTCTTCGGTCAGAATTGTGTATCTTAAATCATCAACAACAAAACTTTCGTTTACAGTGGCTTGAGATTGAGAAGCTGTAAATAATAAGGTTACCACTAAAACGAAAATATTTAACAAGTTATTATGATATTTATTCAACATAGTTTTATTTCTCAATTAGTTGCATCTCATGAAAATAGGAGAAACAGCAAAATCACACACAGCCCTTATACAATTTTTAAAAGGTTTGCGCAACATATTTACGATTGAAAATCCACCCTTTTCCGGGTAGAATGATGCCGATGGATAAGGATGTTATTGGCATTATCGGCGGCAGCGGCCTCTATCACATAGAGGGGCTGACGGAACAGGAATGGACAACGGTGGAGACTCCTTACGGGGCGCCGTCGGATCAGATATTGATGGGAAAACTGGAAGGCCGCCGGGTGGCGTTCCTGCCGCGTCACGGCCGGGGGCACCGGATCATGCCCAGCGAGCTGAACCACCGGGCGAACATCTTCGCGATGAAGAAACTGGGAGTAAGCTGGATCATCAGCGTCAGCGCGGTCGGATCCCTCCAGGAAGAGTTCAAACCGAGAGATGTCGTTTTGCCGGATCAGTTTATTGATAACCTGCGCACAACGCGGAACCAGACGCTTTTCGGGAACGGGATCGTGGCGCATGTGGCTTTTGCCGAACCGATCTGTTCGGAACTGAGGGCGATCCTTTATGAAGTGGCTCAGTCCCTGGGTGCGTCTGTCCATGACCGGGGAGTCTATGTAAATATGGAAGGCCCGGCATTCAGCACCAAGGCGGAGTCCATCCGCAATCACAAGGCGGGTTACAGCGTCATCGGCATGACCAACATGGGTGAGGCCCGCTGTGCCAGAGAAGCCGAGATCGCCTACGCAACGATCGCCATGGTCACGGATTATGACTGCTGGAAGGAGAATGAAGAGGCCGTGACGATGGAGATGGTGATCGAAAATCTGAATCATAATGTCGCGCTGGCCAAGAAGATCATTCGCGGAGCCATCCCCAAGATCCCCACGGAAGCTAACTGGCCCTGCCATTCCGCACTGATGAACGCGATCGCTACGGATAAAGCCTGCTGGCCCGAAGATTTGAAAAAGCAGTTGATGCCTATCCTTTATAAATACCTTTGATAAAATAATATAATGATGAAAAAAACTTTGATTTTTTTGACCCTGCTGAGCGCGGGGCTGTTGAGCTCGAACGCCGCGGAATTTTTTGTTTCCCCCAAGGGCAATGATGCGAACCCCGGCACTGCAAAGGCACCGTTTGCTACCTTTACCCGTACCCAAAAGGCTGTTCGGGATGCCCGCGCGGCGAATCCCAATGAAGGAGTAACGGTCACTTTCCGTTCGGGACTTTATTCTCTGGATGAGGAAATGGCATTCCTGCCGCAGGATTCGGGAGCGTCCGCTGAGCAGCCGGTGCGCTATGTCGCCGAGCGCGGCGGAAAAGTGATCCTGAGCGGCGGAGCGGTGATCCGGGATGCCCAATGGCAGAAAGATGAATGGATGCCCGGTGTCTGGAAGACCCGTCTGGATCTGAAAAACGGTCAGCGTTTTGAACAGCTGTGGGTGAACGGAGAACGCGCGGTGCGTGCCCGTACACCGAATGACTGGTGCTTTGCCCGTCTGCAGGGAGTGTATGAAAGCCCGTTGAAAGAACAGCCGCAGCGTTGTCTGCATACATTCAATATCACGCCCGATATCATGGAAACGCTCACGGGACTTTCTCAGCAAGAGATGAAAGATACTCAGATCCAGGTCTATCATAAATGGGATACGACCCGCGAATGGCTGAACGGTATAGATACCGCCCATGGGATACTGACCTCGACCGGCAGAGAAATGGCCAAGCACAATTCCATGACCCGTGATTGTCTGTACTTTTTGGAGAATTACAAGCAGGCGCTGGATGCTCCGGGCGAGTGGTTCCTGGACCGGGAAGGCTGGCTTTATTACTATCCGCGGAAAGATGAAAACATCCACAAGGCTGAATTCATTTATCCTCGCCTGGAACATCTGATGAATATCTCCGGCAGTAAAGGAGATCAGCGGGTACGATTCCTGGAATTTGACGGCATCCAGTTCATGCACACGGAGTATCGTATCCCGGCCGAGGGTGTTCCTCCGATGCAGGCGGCTATGAACTGCAGTGAGGCGACTGTTCTGTTGAACAGCGCGGAGAATGTGACTTTCAAGAACTGCGCCGTGCTGCACACTGGCAATATCGGCATCTGGTTCCAGAATGATTGCCATTACTGCGTTTTTGATACCGGGCGGATCTTCGATGTCGGCGCGACCGGTGTCCGCATCGGTGAGACCTCGAATCGTCCCGTTTCGGAACGGACGGGCTTTATCACCGTCAACAACAGTATCATCCA
>Ga0265298_10003627_pt1 | contig 20258 bp, 14 predicted proteins | sample AusTroGonzalo_MG_3_FD_193486 | JGI IMG/M metagenome (GOLD analysis project Ga0265298, IMG submission 193486) | Bovine rumen microbial communities from tropical cattle in Woodstock, Queensland, Australia - Gonzalo_01 | ecosystem: Host-associated > Mammals > Digestive system > Stomach > Rumen ... | reverse complement strand
CCTCGTCCATCATAACACTTTAGTTACATCATTATGATGCAGCCGATGAATAGTTCTGAACGAGCGGTGAAGATTCAGCCTGTGTTGACTCCTTGGGATAGGAAACTGATGGCTTGGCATGAAGCTGGACATGCGATTGTTGCGCACTATTCGCAAGAACAGGAGCAAATTTGTCTAATTTCTATTGAACCAACCAATGAAGCTTTCGGTATGATGAAGACAGCTATTCGGAAGCAACATAATGTGACAAGAACGTCATTAGTTGGGAATATCTCCGTAGCATTAGCGGGGCGGCTCGCAGAAGAACTTTTCTTGCGCGAGATCAGTAGTTGTTGTGCTCATGATTTGAACAAGGCTAGGGATATCGCCATACGGATGGTTGCATCTTATGGAATGGGAGTTCGATGTGGTTTGTTGAGTTGTTTCAATCCTGTGGATCATAGTTTCCTATTGCTCAGTGAACATCAAAGGGAAAACCTATTTCTTGATGTCAATGATTTGATAATTGAGGCTCGGGACAGCGCAATTGAGATACTTAATTCGCATGCAAGACAGGTAAATAATGTAGCTTCAATGATTTTGGACAAAGGCACACTTTCCTGGAAAGAGCTACAACCTTTGTTATAACATATTTTCAGAACGACATAGATGGTTGTCCTGTAAGGTTGTTGGTTTTGTCTCTATCCCTTGGGTGTGCATGTCATCGTAACGATCCCATGTGCTACGAGAGGTGCGGGTCGCAGTCCTGCGCAAGTCGGCGCATCTGAAAGGCGTCCGTCCGGCTCGCCCTCGTTTACGCTTCGGGTTGGTCAGCGCGCCGCGCTGACCACCGACAAGCGGCGGTTACGCGGGGCCGAGCGTGGCCAAGCTTGCACTTTTCGACATCGCGGAAAGTCCGTCTCCGCCGCTCGTCGCTCGCACCCGCTCACCCGCCTGTCACTCCCGCGCCGGGCGTCGCCAATCCGCGTCGCCTGGCGGCGTCGCGTCGTCATTCCGCTTCGCTCCATGACTTCGCTCCTAGCCATGCTCGCTTCTCGCGCCGTCGCCGCGCCTTTCCGCTTGCACCGCATCGTGCGTCGCCGTGCGCGGTCCTCCTCGGCGCGTCAACTTGCTTCTCGCAACGGCGTCCAGCCATCTGGGTCTGGCGTAGGATGATGCCACGGCAAAAGGGCTCTGCGGCGTCAGCCGCCGCCTTGTGCGCAGGGGGTATCCCCCAAGGCCAAAGGCCGCAGTCGCAGAAGGCGAGCTCAATGCGGGGTGCGGAGAGTGACGCGAATGAGGAGACCGGTGTTTTGCAAGCGTAGGAAGGACGATGTATGCAGCCAGACGCCTTGTCGAGGCAGGGCAGGCTGAACACGGCTTGTTGTCTCATGGGAGAAGCGCAAAACACCGGCCGACGAGATTGAGCGGCATCTCGCAGCGCCCGGAGCGACTTCGACGTATGTTGGAAGTTCTGACGTCAGTCTGTTGAAACTAATGGCAGACTCGGACATAAACCCATGGCAATTTTGGTTACTACACGAAAATTATGCACCGAATGTCTGTCCCACGCCCGTAAACATTAGCTGAAATCGCTCTTGGGCGATATAGGAAGTGGCAAAGTCGGGTTGTACCATTTCCGAAGTGCTTCCGCAATGCGCATTGCCTTTTGGATGTTCCCCGATTTGTTTGGGGGGTTGCGCAACACCAGTCATTGTTGTATAATATGCACATGATGAGTTTCAAGATCTTGAAAACTGTCCGGCTCGCGGCTGGCGTTGCCGCCGTGCTCGCGGCGGGTGCGTCGCTCGCCGACGGCGCGGCGGACTCCGAAAAGGCGCTGAAGGGCGAGATTGCGTACGTCGAGGCGCTTGTCGACGCGGGCTTCCCCGATTTCGCCGAGACCGTCATAGCCGCCACGAAGGCGAAGTGGCCGGAGTCCGAGACCACGTTCTTCGCGATCGAGATACGCGGAATGCTCCTCCTCGGCAAGTTCGACGAGGCGGAGGCGAAGATCGCGGCGCTCCCCGACCGCAAGAGCCCCAAGTACTGGGCGGCGCGCCTCGAGGTCGCCAACAACCTCTTCTTCCGCGGGCGCAAGGACGAGTGCGCCAAGGTGTACGAGGAGTTCTTCAAGGCGAACCAGAAGCCCGCGAAGGAGCTGGAGTCCTTCGCGCGCAACGCCCGCTACCAGTGGGGGAGCCTCCTCGTCATGAACAAGCGCTTCGAGGATGCCGCGAAGTCGAACGAGACGCTTCTCTCGATGATCGACCCGAAGGCCTCCGACCACGACGAGTTCTCGTGGTGCAACGTCGCCGCCGAGACCGCCGAACTGTACCTGCGCCTCGCGACCGAGGCGACCGACGCGAAGAAGAAGGCCGCGTTCCTCGCCTCCGCCCAGAAGTTCGTGAAGGAGCTGCTGTGGAAGCAGAACCTGCCCGTCATCTTCGGGCGCGCGATTGCGATGAAGGCGCACCTCGAGCTCCTGCGCGGGAGCGTCGCGAAGGCCCAGGCCACGATCGACGACTACATGGACCAGCTTACCGAGATCCACAAGCAGATCGAGGAGTACGACCCCGACGGGCGTCGCGGGGCGCTGCGCCAGTCGCCGATGCCGCTCTGCCGCTATCTCCTCGCCGACATGCTGTGGCAGGAGGCGAAGGGCGAGTTCGCGAAGAAGACCGGCCGCGACGACGAGCGCGTGAAGAGCCTCATCTTCGGCGAGAAGAAGAAGGACGGCAAGCGCAACAAGGCGGGCGCCTACAACCACGCGCTCAATGTTTTCGTGAAGTACCCGCAGTCCACGTGGGCCTCCAAGGCCGGCGACCTCGCGAAGACGATCGCCGCGTTCGTCGAGAGCGAGTACAAGACGAAGATCAAGACGAACATCTCGCCCGAGCAGGAGGCGAAGGTCCGCGCGATGCAGTTCAGGAACGCGAAGGACAAGTTCTCCGAGGGCCAGTGGCAGGAGGCCATCGACGAGTACCTCGCCGTCCTCGCCGACTACCCGGAGGTGCGCGAGAGCGTGGACGCCGTGGAGAAGATCGCCTCCGCCTACCTCAACATGATCGTCCGCTCCAAGGACAAGGCGAAGAACGAGCAGTGGCGCATCGACGCGGACGCGGTCGAGGGCTATCTCTCGGAGAGGTTCGCCGGGATGTCCGACGCGGGGCTGATGACGGCGGCCGGCGACGCGCTCGTCCGCGTCGCTGCGCTTGAGCAGCAGTTCGGCGACCTCGCCCGCGCGGACGCGCTCAAGAAGGCGTTCCTCAGGAACTACTCCGCGCACGTCAACGCGCCGAACATGGCCGCGTCCATGGCCGGCGAGGCGCAGAAGGCCGAGAAGTGGCGCGAGGCGGCGTCGCTCTGGCAGATCATCGACGAGACGTATCCGGGCAAGTCCGTCCACGCGCCTGCGCTCATCAACCTCTCTACGTGCCTCGCCAAGCTCGGCGACACCGCCGGCTCCATCGAGGCGATGAAGAAGTACACGACCGTCGAGAAGAACGACTTGAAGCGGATGCAGGTCCAGATGAACCTCGCGATGGCTTACCAGAAGGACGGCATCGAGATGCTTTCGTCCGCAGGGACGAACGCCACGCCGGAGGAGGTGTCGAAGCAGCTGCTCGCAGGCTCCAACCAGATCATACGCGGCATCCAGCAGTTCGCGGCCTTCGCGAAAGAGGCCGGCGCGAAGCTCTCCGACCCGTCGGTGAAGGCCGAGGAGAAGACCGAGTTCGCGAAGCTGCGCGAGGCGGCGTTCTACCTCATCGGCGTGAGCTACGGCAGCATAACGAAGCCCGAGTCGAAGCTCGAAGAGTACAGGAAGAAGGCGATAAAGGCCCTGGAGGCGTACGTGAAGCAGTACCCGAAGGGCCAGTGGGCGAAGACGGTTTACGGGCGGCTCGGCACCCTCTACACGATAATGAACGACGTCGAGGGCACGAAGAACGCCCTTGCCAGGCTGCGCAGCGAGTTCCCCGACTCCGAGGAGGCGAAGATGGCCATGCCGCGCCTTGCGAGGAACCTGGTCGAATACGCGAACACTGTTGACGACGAGGCGAGGAAGACGCAGCTGAGGCGCGAGGCGTCGCAGATATACACCGAGATGATCCGCGACACGGGCTCGGCCTACAAGCCGTACGACCTCGTCCGCGCCGGCGAGTCGCTCATCGAGGCCCATGCGTGGAGCCTCGCCGACGAGGCGTTCGACAAGGCCATCGCGAAGTCCGGAACCGACAAGAAGAACGCCCAGAACATAGTCGCCCGCGCCAAGATCGGCAAGGCGAAGTCGCTCTTCGAGCAGAAGAACTACATCGAGGCCCGCGAGTGCCTCGACCAGTTCCTCGAGGACAAGGAGCTCGCGCACCGGCTCATCGCGACGAACGCATGCTTCCTCATGGTGCGCGTCGCGACGATCCAGGGCCGCACCGAGAAGGACGAGGCCGTCCGCAAGCGCCACTTCGGCGCGGCGAACAAGGCTCTCCAGGGCCTTCGCGCGTGCTGGGCCAAGGAGCCGCGCTGGAAGATCGACACCGTGGACCTCATGTCCGCCGACGTCAAGATCGGGCAGGTCGAGGCCGAGGAGAAGATGGGCCTCGACGAGGCAGCCGCGAAGACCCGCGGCACGACCGCCGCCAGCATACAATCCTTCATACAGTCGCGGCGTCCGACGGCGGAGGTCCCGATCGACAAGTTCTCGGCGCAGGACGCGGAGAACCTTGAGGCCATGTACGCGAAGCTCCTTCCGCTTCTCGTGAAGATGGGCAAGGCCCAGGCCGGGCGCGCGCTCATGTTCGCGAAGGAGTACGAGAAGTACTTCCCGAACGGCGCGAACGCGCAGACCGTGAAGCAGTGCGTGGAGGAGGCGAAGGCCCTCGGCGCGAAGGAGCCGGAGGAGGAGGCTGCGGAGGCGGCTCCCGCCCCCGCGCCCGCCGCCGAATGACAACTAACCGATCTCAGGAGAAAAACCAGACATGGAAATGAAAAAAACAGCGATTCTAGCGATGGCGGCGGCTCTCGCGGCGTCGGCGTGGGCGGTCCAGGGCACCGTCAAGTCCGAGACCGACTCCAAGACCGGCGACATAAAGTGGCAGCCGAGGTCCAAGTCGTATCTCGTCTCGTTCAAGAAGGGCGCGACGGCGGTCAGCTCGGAGTTCCCGCTCGATTCGGTCGTGAAGATCGACGTGGAGAAGCCCGCGAACTTCGACAAGCTCGTGGACCTCGTGAGCAAGGGCCAGGGGCAGTCAGCGGTGGAGGGGCTCAAGGCGATCGTCGCGACGTACAAGATGATCGTCTGGGACAAGCCCGCCGCCCGCTGGCTCGTCCAGGCGTATCTCGACGCCGGCAAGGCCCAGCAGGCGTACGACACGGCGCAGGACCTCATCAAGGACGACAAGAGGCGGCCTACGCGGGCGAGCTCGCGCCGGCGTACTGGCAGGCGCTCCTCAAGCTCGGCAAGAAGCAGCCGCTGGAGAACTGCCTCAGGCTCGCGGCGTCGTCCGACGACCGCGCCGCCAGCGCGGAGGCGCTCGCCATGCGCGGCGACATAATCGTGGCGGACGGCGGCGACTCGCCGGACTCCTACCGCAAGGCGCTCGTGGACGCATACCTCCGCGTGGCCCTCATGTACACCGACCCGGCCTGCCGCGAGGCGAGGCGCGGTGCGATGCTGAAGTGCGCCATGTGCTTCGACAAGCTCGGCATGGGCGTGAGGGCCGAGCGCATGAAGGCCTCGGCCAAGGAGCTGTAGGACGGCGTGACTTGAATCAAACAAACGAAACTTGAAACAAACCAACAAGGAAAACAAATGAGCAAGATCAAGAAAACGATGGCCGTGTTCGCGATACTCGCGGGAACCTGCGCACTGCCCGTGGCTTCGACCACGTGCTATGCCGACGAAGGCGGCGCGGCTGGCCTTACGACGTCCGACGGCAAGGCGGTGGACGCCAACGCGTCGAAGGACTCCGGGTCGAAGGGCGGCGGATTCTACGACATCGTGTTCGGCTCCGGCATCGTCGGCATGCTGCTGTGGTTCGCGCTGTTCGGCGACGGAATCCTCGCGATCTACTTCTGCATCGACTCGTCGATCCTCATCAAGCCCGAGAAGCTCATGCCCTCGCGCCTCATTGACAAGATCCAGAAGGCGATGTCCGAAGGCGACATAGTCGCGGCGATGGACGCGTGCCAGAACACGCCTTCCGCCATGTCGAACATCCTGCTCGCGGCGTTCCAGCACGTCGAGGAGGGCTTCGACGTGATCCAGGAGGCCGTCACCGCCGCGTCGGACCTCGAGCAGGAGAAGCTCATGCAGCGCCTCACGTGGATTTCGGTGTGCTCCAACCTGGGGCCGTCCCTCGGCCTTCTCGGTACGGTGCAAGGCATGATCCTCACGTTCCAGGCCCTGTCCGCCGGCGGCGCGGGAGACGCCTCCGCGCTCGCGGCGTCGATCGGCCAGGCCCTCTGGACGACGGCGGGCGGCCTGATCGTGTCGATCCCGACGATCACGGCGTTCTACTCGCTCCGCAACAACGCGAACCGCCGCATCCTCAGGATGACCGCCGTGACGATGGAGTTCCTGAACAGCCTCCGCAACGTCGAAGTCGCGCCTGACGACGCGTCCGCCGCGGGCTGAGCGCCCGGATCCGGCTGAATCCGGAGAACACAGATGGCAAGGAAGACACAGCAGAACCCACAGCTCGACATGACGCCGATGATCGACGTCGTGTTCGAGTTGATCATCTTCTTCGTCGTCACGCTCACCGAGGCGCAGAGGAAGGACGAGACCATCGAGCTGGAGACCGGGCGGCACGGCATCGTGCTGACGCCGGAGGAGCTGCCCCCCGAGCACATGCAGGTGGACATCGCCAGCGTCGACAAGAAGGGCCGTCACCTTAAGGAGCCGAGGATATCGATGGGCGACAGGCCGATGACGAAGGAGGACGTGTACAACCGCGTCAAGGCGAGGATGGACAAGTACGGGCACGAGTTCCCCGTCCTCATCCGCGCCGACTTCGAGACGCCGCACAGCGCGGTCAGGGACGTCATGGACGCCTGCACGAAGGCCGGGATATGGCGCATATCGTTCATGGCCGTGGCAGAGGACAAGACCGACGGCAAGTCGCGTCCGGCCCTGCTGACCGGCAAGAGAAGAGTCTTGGAGAAGTGACATGGCGAGGAAACCGCAGGACAATCCGCAGCTCGACATGACGCCGATGATCGACGTCGTCTTCGAGCTCATCATCTTCTTCGTCGTCACGATCCAGCAGCAGGACATCTTCTCCCGCCTGAACGTGAACCGCCCCGCGCCCGCGAACAGCAGCTCGTCGTCCTCGTCCGACGACATAACCTGCAACATCGAGATCGGCAAGGACCCCATGCCGGGGCCGCGCCAGCGCCGCGACGGCGTAATCGTGTACAACAGGCGCCAGGTCTCGATCAACGAGCTTGACGGCTTCCTCAAGGACACGGCGGCGGTCTCCACCGACACGCCCATAATCGTGAAATGCACCACCGACAGCCCCCACAAGACCCTCGTGGACGTCCTGGACAGGTGCTACAAGTACAAACTCTACAGCGTGAGCGTCTTCACGCTCTAAGGAGACGCCCGAAATGACCGAAGAAGAGGACATAATCGTTGACGTAAAGGCGATAGGCGAGAAGTACGAGGACAAGGGCTACTTCCGCCGGCTCAAGGACATGTTCGTCGGCCTCGGCAAGCCGCACGACACGCCTGAGTACAAGATCGCCCGCACGGAGCTCCAGCGCCAGATGGCACCGCTCGTGGCCATCGTCTCCGTCGTCCTCTTCTTCATCGTCCTCGTCGTCGTGACAGCCATGACCGGCACCTCCAAGGACGCCTTCGAGGTAACAATTGCCGAGGCCGTGGAGGACACGAACATCGACGAGCAGGTGGAGGAAGAGCCGCCGGACGACATCGAGACGCCGCCGATGGACGACGTGGACATCCCGATAGACGTGCCGACGCCCACTCCCACGCCGAACGCCACGCCCCAGGCCGACCCGGCGGAGCAGGTCTCCGTCAAGCCGGCCGAGCAGGATTCCGTCGCATTCGTTGACTCCCCCGTCAAGATGAAGTCCATGGTCGGCTCCCGCGACGCCGGCTCAATCGGCCGCAGCACGAGCGGCGGCGCCAACTTCGGCGACCCCACGACCGAGGCGGCCGTGATGAAGGCCCTCTGGTGGCTGAAGGGCACGCAGCAGGCGGACGGCAGCTGGAAATGCTCGTGCCCGCTCGCCGGCACGGCCCTCGCGGTCCTCACCTACCTCGCGCACGGCGAATACCCGGGCTCCTCGTCGCCGTACCGCAAGGACTTCGGCCCCGTCGTGCAGAAGGCCATAAACTTCCTGACGAGTTCGATAATCCCGGCGAACAAGCCGGGCGAAACAACCCACATGCGCGGCGTGGACGGCAACGAGTACGCGTTCCTCATCGCGACGTACGCGCTGTGCGAGGCGTACGGCATGACGAAGAACCCCGACTGCAAGGACGCCGCCATGCCGTGCCTGGAGCGCATCATCAAGGGACAGTCCCCGACTGGCGGCTGGGACTACAAGATCAACCCCAAGTCCTCGCGCGACGACCTCTCGTTCGCCGGCTGGGCCCTTCAGGCTGTCAAGGCCGGCAAGATGGCCGGGCTCCACCCCGACGGACTCGACGAATGCATCAACAAGGCGGTGAAGTGCCTCAGGACGCGCAGCTTCAACAAGGCGAAGGGATGCTTCACCTACTGCGCTGGAACGACCGCCCATCCGGGCCTCACCCCGACCGGATGCCTCGCGATGCAGCTTCTCGGCCACAGCGACAAGCCGGAGGTGAAGAAGGCCCTCGACTTCATGCGCGAGTGGCATCCGACGTTCGACACGACGAAGCTCGGCGCGAACCTCGGCAAGGACTGCCCCAGCCCCCAGTACTACTGCTACTACGCGACGCAGTGCAAGTACCAGTCCGGCATGAGGCCCGGCGCCGTCAAGGGCGACGAGGTCGCGTGGCAGAAGTGGAACGCCGAGATGAAGCAGCTGTACCCCAAGTCCATAAAGGAGCTTTCCGTCAAGGTGAAGGACTGGACCGGCAAGGAGCACAGGCAGGGCTACTACGAGAACTCCGATTCGTTCTCGACGCGCCCGGTGATGGACACGTGCCTTGTCGCGCTGCAGCTGATGGTCTATTACCGCTATCTGCCGACGACGCAGATGGCCGCAACGGCCGTCGAGGACGAGAAGAGTGCGGCGGCCGCCGCTGTGGACAACAGCGACGTCGATGTCGATGTGGACATCTGACCTTCGCCACAAGGTGAACTTTCCCCTTTTCCTCGCGCTCAAGTACATCCGCCCGAAGAGGTCGGTGGCTTCGGCTGTCACGCTCGTCTCGGTGATAGGCGTAATGCTCGGCGTCGCCGTCGTCGTCATCGTGCGCAGCGTGATGACTGGCTTCGGCGACCAGTGGCGGAAGAAGATCCTGGAGTTCAAGCCCCACGTCTCCATTGTCGCCGACGCCGGCCGCCTCATATCCGACGAGAACGCCTACGCGGAGACGATCCGCCGCATCCCCGGCGTCACCTGCGCGACGCCCGAGGTCGATTCCCGCATACTCCTTTCGTTCGGGAAGCGCGTCCAGGCGCCCGTGCTCGTCGGAATCGGCGGGGACGACTTCCGCAAGTCGTACGACGTCGGCGAACCTGTCGCCGGCACGTTCGACCTTGAGCCGGACTCCCTGGTGATCGGCCTGGAGCTGGCGAGGTCTCTCGGCGTCTGGGTCGGCGCGGAGGTGACGGTCTGCGCTCCGCCGCTCCCCGACGAAGTGTATCTGCCGAGGAAGTGGCGCGTCGCCGGCATATTCTCTAGCGGACACTACGACTACGACACGGGCTATGTCATTGCGAACCTCGATTCCGCCCGCGACCTCGTGGGAATCGAGGAGGGCGTCTTCGCCATCCACGTGAAGACCGACTGCCCGGCGGACGACTCCAAGTTCCCCGCGCTCGTGAAGTCTATTCCCGTCCTGGGGCGCTACCGCGTCCTCACCTGGCGCGAGGCCGACAGGCAGCTCTTCGACGCGCTCGCCGTCGAGACGAACATGACCGCCGTGCTGCTCCTGCTCATCTCCGTCGTCGCGCTCTTCTGCGTGATGAACACGCTCCTTGTCCTCACCGTCCAGAAGACGCCGGAAATCGGCCTTCTGAAGGCCCTCGGCTTCGGGAGGCTCAAGATCATGGGCGTATTCCTCGCGCACGGCCTCATCCAGTGTACGGTCGGCATATCCCTCGGGCTTCTCGCAAGCTGGGCCGTCCTCACGAACCTCCAGCGAATCGTCGAATGGCTCGCGAAGATGGGCATGGAGGTATTCCCGCCGGCTATCTACAACCTCGCGGAGATACCGCACAGGATAATCCCGTCGGACGTCGTCGGCGTGGTCGCGCTGATCTACGTGTTCGGCCTCATGGCGTCGCTCGTGCCGGCCATGCTCGCCGCCGCGAAGGATCCCGTCAAGTCTCTCAACGACCAGTGAGGCGGAAAAGATGACCGTACTTGAAGCCAGAGACGTGAGAATGAGCTACCGGGTTCCCGGCCAGCCCCCCGTGGAGGTGCTGAAGGGCGTGGACCTCACGGTCGAGGCCGGGGAGAAGGTCGCCGTGCTCGGACGCTCCGGCGCGGGCAAGTCAACCCTCTTGCACATTCTCGGCGGGCTGCTGAAGCCCGTCTCCGGCACCGTTGCGCGGTCGTCCATGCCGGGTTTCGTGTTCCAGTCGTACCACCTCATGCCGGAGCTGACCGTATTCGAGAACGTGCTTCTCCCCGCCATGGCCCGGCGCTGCGACATGAAGGCGATGCGGCGCCGCGCCAAGGAGCTGATGGAGCGCGCCGGCATATCGCACCGCGCCGACCACCTTCCGTCGGAGCTCTCCGGCGGCGAGCGCCAGCGAGTCGCGCTCGCCCGCGCCCTCGTCACTTCGCCGGAGATCGTCCTCGCCGACGAGCCGACCGGCAACCTCGACGCAATGACCGGCGCTGACATCCTCGCGATGCTGTCGGATCTGTCGAAGGGGTCCACCGCGCTCGTAATGGTCACGCACTCCGCCGAGGCCGCCGCCGTCTGCGACCGCACGCTCTTTTTGGAGAACGGCATCCTCGCGCCGCGCCCGGACGCGCACTGACGGCAGAGCCCGCCGTCACCTTAGGCGGAATGCGTCGCCTTCGCGCATAAAGTCGTTCGCGAACAGGATCGGCTGGGCTGTGGGCGTGTCGGCGCGGACGCGCAACATGACGCTCCTCGCTGCGCCGGATCCTCGCGGCAGTTCGATCTTGAAAGTCCTGCGCGCCCCCGCCCGCAGCGTGCGCAGATCCATCGGCACTTGAACGGCCTTGCCGTCGGCTGACACCTCTGCGCGGCTCTTCAGGAGAAGATGCCCGAATCCCGTGTTCTCGACCGTCACCTCCATGCGCCCCTTCGCATCGACAACGTCCCTTATCACAAACCTGTAGCCCATGTGGGCGCGGATGAACGAGCGGAGGTCGCGGCCGTACCACTCCGAGAGGTCGGGCATTCCGTCGAAGTCGTAGTCGTGCGTCAGCGTCAGCCGTCCGATACGGCGGGCGAGGACGTGCCGTTCGGTGTCTATGTTCCTCAGGTAGCTCAAGTGCGTTCTGTAGAACTCGCGGACGATGTTGTATCTCGCCGTATCGAAGAGCCCGACGGACTCCGCCTCCTCTTCGCTGATATGGGCCAGCTCCCCGCCGTATGGGACGTTCCGCCGCGCCTCCAGATAGGCGACGCCCTGTTCGCGGACCAGCCATCTGTCGCCCTTGCGCCAGGTGCCGTAGTCAGCCTCGGTTCCGAGGTATCCGTCGTTGAACATTCCGATTCTGCGCTGCGCGGGCTGTATCTTGTAGTACGTCTCGGCGGAGACTTCGCGCATGAAGTCGTCCACGTCCTTGTCGGCGTATTCGAGAATCCACTTCGGATAGCGGACGAGAAGGGCGGTCTCTCGCGCCAGCGTTCCGAGCCAGGCGTCGGTGATGGCGCGTATGTGTTCGGGCTCGCGGTAGTTGTTGGAGTGCATCTCGCCCCATGGGCCGATCATTCCGCATTCGACCGCGAGGACGACGTCAGGGAACGCTCCGAGGACGGAGCCGAGCTGCCTGATGTGCGTCAGGATCGTGTTGAAGTCAGTCGGCTCGGCGCCAGTCTCGCTGCCGCTCGTGTAGCCGAAGCGGACGATCAAGACCGCTCCGCTGGAGCGGGCGTTGACGAGGGTGTTCGAGACTGCGGCGAGCGCGTCGTCGGTCAGCGGGGCGTCTTCGCCGCCGATGCAGTCCAGCGGCGGGGCCTTGCCCTTGTATTCATTGCCGCCGGAGAACTCGCCGATCTCCCAGAGCCACGAGCAGAAGCCGCTCGGGAAGCCCGCCGCGTTGCCGTTTTTCGCGAGCTTGTGCCAGCCGCCCGGCGCTGCGCCCCGCGCAGGGTTCTCCGCAAGCGTCGAGCATCCGTCCCGATATTGCGGTTTCGGCGAATCCGCTGCCTGGACGGCCGCGCTTGCCGCGACCGTCGCGGCGAGAAGGGCTGTCAATATGATGTTCTTCCGGCACATATGGCGGATATTATACCAAATTGCCGTCTTGGCGTCTGGCCTTTCGCCATGTCGCGAGAGTCGCCGTCAGAAGCAGGGACGAGAACAGCCACACGGCCAGCGGCTCCGCCTTGTCGCCGAAGAGATGCGCCGCGCCGGGCGCGAACATCTTTCCGAACGCCCGCAGAACCGGCTTGAACTCGTGGCACATGTAGGCCAGCAGCGATGTCTGCCCGAACAGGATGAAGAGCCATGTTCCGCGCCTGAGGCGCAAGATGTCCGCGACGGCGTACAGCGCGGCGAGCGCGAGGCAGCACCACCCCATCGCCTGTGCCGTGAACGTCAGCGTGTAGATGTGCTTTATCGGCGGAATCCAGGGCGAGAGCGCCCATCCGCCCGCGAGCAGCGCCGCTCCTACGGCGCAGAGACGCCAGAAACGGCGCAGAGGGCTCGCGTCTGAGCGAAGGATGTCCGTCGCGGACATTCCGCAGAGCGTCATCGCGCCGAACATCGGTATCGTCGCCCACCACGAATACCCCGGGTCGGCGAGCGCCGCGGCCTTCGACCCTGCGGGGGTGATGAGCGGCAGCATCCACTTCTCGAACTTCGTCGCCGCGTTGCCGTCCGGCGTGTAGTCGCCGAAGATCGCCAGAAAGACGGTGTAGCCCATTGCGAGGACGAACGGCGCGGCGGTTCGGAACTTCCGCGATGGGATGCACAGCACGATTGCCGCGACGAGGTATCCGCTGGCTATTGCTTGCAGGGTGTTGTTGAAGGGATTTATGAGAAGCGCGTCGCATGTGAGCAGCCGTCCCTGCGAGACCATGCCGAGAACCCAGAGGAGTGCGACGCGCGCGGCGACGTGCCGCCAGTAGCGGAATCCCGCCCGTCCGTTCTCCATGCGCTTCGGGAGAGCGAAGGGAACCGCAGCGCCGCACATGAAGATGAAAAGCGGCATTATGACGTCCCAGAGAGTGAAGCCGCCCCAGTTGTGGTGGAATTGCCCCATGAACCAGTCGGGGAGGGGCGTTGCCTTGTCCAGCGCGGCGAAGAACGGTCCGATGACCGTCAGGAGAAACATGTCAAGCCCCCGCAGCAGGTCAAGTGAGTACAGTCTTTCCTGTTTCATGTCATTCTCTCCCTCTCCATATTTTCAACATGATTATACCATATTGCGGCGTTGATTTCCGCCTCGAATTTTCGTCGCTTGCATTAAAAGGTTGAAATTGCTATAATATCGCCGGATTCCGGGGCTTGGGGCGGGCAGCCGCAGGACCGCAGTCCGACGCATGGAGGTAAAAACAAATGAAAGACCTGATGAAGCTCGTTTGTGCGGCCGCCGCTGCATCCCTCGTTGCAGAATGCGCATGGGCGGATACATACATACTTGGCGGCGACGCCAACGAAAGCAATGTTGGCTCTGCTGGCAGCCCGGTATCTTGGTCTGACAGGGCGAATTGGACGCCCGCCGACGTGCCAAGTGGAACAGATGAAGTCAATTGGGCGCCGAGCAAGACAGGCTCGCATCGTCAAGCATACGTGTCTCTCGACGACGATTATGCAATTGGATCTTTGACAACCAAGTATCGTACATTGCATCTCTACAGGGCCTCAAATGCCAGCAAGAATCCTGTGACTTTTACGGTCAATACTCAGCTTGGTGGAGACGATTACCAACAGTGTCACGAAGTCGGTGACGGTGTAAGGCTTGTGCTTCCCGTTGGTTCGACGCTGGTCTGCTCGAAGGGTGGACATACGCAAACGGGTGTGTCTGTGCTTAGTGGAGGAGAGGCAGATATATATGGCGCCGTGCAATCCCGCGTGATGAATCTCTCGGTTCCCGCTGGCGGGGTGCTTGTTTTCGCTCCATCATCTTATGCGATATCGTCATGGGGCCGGAGCGGTAGTGATCATGATGAGATTAACGTAAGCGGAGGAACGGTGTCATTGCCCAATGGCATTGTAATGACGGGAACTTCTTCTACCCCCAACAACCAGTTCAACCAGAGCGGCGGCACTGTGACATTCGGAGGAAATTTCACTTCTGAATTGGCTTGGGACTATACGTGGTCGGGCGGTGCGCTGAACGTCACGGACGACTGCATTTTCGGTGCGAACATCGCTCTTGCGATTCCTGCGTCCGCGAGTGTAACGCTTGATGTAGCGTCGGGCAAGACGTTCTCAGCCCCTGGCTTCACGGCTGACTCGACGGCAACAATCACGAAGACTGGTGCGGGCGTGTTTGCCTTTGCTCCGACGACAGCGCATATAATTGTAAATGCTGGCAGCATTGGGTTTGCCTCGTCAGGCACATACGATCTCTCAAATGTCTCGCTTGGCAGCGGCGTAACGCCTGACATTGCGCTAACGGCCTTTGGCGCGACCCTCAATTCGCTTCCTGCTTCCTTTGCCAGTGCGACCTTCACAGCCAATCTTTCAGGAGTTGCAGCAGGAACAGTAGTCCTCAACTCAAGCGACGAGACGGTTCTTCAGAAGGCGCAGACAGACCTAGCTTCGTCAGTGCCGAGTGGATTCGCCCTTGCTGTCAACGGAACGACGCTGAGCCTGGAAAAGGACGCTGGTGCGGCGAATACATTTAATAATTCCGGCGATTTGCTTACTGGTGCAAATTGGGGTGGTGGCGAGCTTCCTGCGGCTGGATCGGAAGTTGCAATTGCTGGCAATGGTGTTGTCGCGACATATAATGGCGGCGAGCTTCCTGTCTGGGCTTCGATTGAAGTCAAGGATGGTGCGAAGCTCGTCATCTCGGCCGCTGCAGCTGGTTTGCCGACGATCAAGCTCAACAAGTCTGCGACGCTTGAGGTTGCGGAGGGCTCGTCCTTGACTCTTGCGAGCGCGGCAGATTTGGTTGGAATCGCTACTGAGCTGCAGGTGCCAGTTCTTTCGATTGTGTCCGGCGCGACGCTGAACGTTCCCGGCGGCATGAAGTTCTCAAATGTCAACATATCCCTTGCGGGCACGATCGCGGCGACCACCGCAGGCGGCATCACATTCGGATACGCGACGGCAGGCAACACGACCTATATCGGACTGACGTCCAATGGCGGCACAATTTCAATCGAGCCTGGTTCTGGCGACTACAACTCATCGCCGCTTGAATTCTGCTGCCCTGCGGCGGGCGGCACAGTCAATGCCATCGCCAGCCTTGCGCTTACTGACACAACGATCCTTCCGGTGTATGAACGGTCAGGTGTCACGTACCCCCTTACGGTTGCGCATCAGATAGGCTTTTATCTCGGTGTCAACAATCCTGCAAACTCCCAGTTCGAGGTCGTGTTCGACAATACGCAATGGGGCGTTCTTGGCAGCATTCTTATAAAGGGCGGGGCGACGTTCCGTCTTGCGAACGGCGGTACGTACATGAATTTCGAGTCGGTCGGGTATTGGGGCAGATATGCTCAGATTTCAGAGAACGGCAGACTCGTGGTTGGCAGCGGGTGCGAATTCCGGCTCAATTCGCTGGGCGACTACGGTACCAATGCTCTTGAAGTCAACCCGTCATCCGCAAACCATCAGGCGATAGTCGTGGAAGATGGCGGCATATTCGAGACTTACCGCTTCTCCGGCAACGGCAATGGCGTGTTTGTAGCTTCGAATGGCGTCTATCGGATTTATCAACCGAGCCAATACAATGAGCACTATAGTGCATCGTCTGGCACAACAACGATCTACGACACAACGAATATTCCGTTTGCCGGGTTCTCGTCCGTCAGTCTTGCGGAAGATTCCACGCTTACCTTTACGACCCGCAACAGGGTGTTCTGGGATTCGGGACAGTTTGACGAATCTAGCGGCGACCGCGTTGTTGCGCTCGCCGACGTGCCGATCACGGGCAACAATGCGTCGGTTGCGCTTTCCAACGACAACGTAAACGTCTTCGGCGTAATCGTCAAGAGCGGTGCGAACATCGCGACTGGCACTGCGAGCGTCGTGGCCCCGGTGGCGGGCAATGGCGCGACCACGCTCTACTTCGCCAACGGCGCGAACTGGGCCGGCACGGTCGTCGCGGACGGCAACGTCGTTCTCACGAACCTTGTTGACGCGGCGGCGGCGACGACAAACACGTTCGGAACGCTTGAACTCGACGCGAACCTGCCCGTGAGGGTCTGGAAGAGCGGCTTGTCAATCGTCGCAAACGACTCCCTGAACGTGACGCACTACACCGGCTCCGCCAGAATCGCGCCGGAGATAGTCGGCGGCGGCGTACCCGCCATGGGCGACTCCTTCATTCTCGGCACGATAGGCGTGAACGAGGAGCCCCCGAAGGTGGTGTCCCCCTGGATCGCGTCAATTGACGATTCCGGCGAAACACCGCTTCTGAAGATCGGCTATGGGCAGAGCCTGAGGGTCATACTCAGGTAGCGGCCATCCGGGCGGCCATGCGGACAATCGGCGCGGTCCTGGCGTTCGCGGCTGCGGCTGCGGCAAGCGCGGCCGGCTTGGCGGCGACGCCGAAGCATCCGTATCGCGACGGATGCTCGCCGCTCGCGGAGAATCCGGCGCGGGGACTGGCGCCGGGAATATGGCACGTCCTCGGCAGAACAGGCAACGCGCCGGGCGCTCCGGAGGGCTTCTGCTCGTGGCTGTGGAACATAGGCGCGTTCTCCGGCGGCAACCAGTATGGCACGAACGCCGTTCCATACGGCGTCATCGGCGGCTCTGACGCCCCGCTGACCTCCGACGCGCTCGCCGCAGTCTCGAACACACTCGTCAACGCGCGCGCAAACGGCGCTGTCATGATCGTCCGCTTCGGCTACACTAGCGGCAGCGAGAAGGGCGCGGAACCGACAGACTTCAACACGGTCACCGGACACGTCGGCCGTCTTGGGCGCGTTCTCGGCGCCTTCCCGGACGTCGTGCTGGCGGTCGAGTGCGGCATGGTCGGCCCGTGGGGCGAAATGCATTCCAGCAATTACTGCGATCCGGCGCACATCCGCGCCCTCGTTGACACATGGCTCGCGACGCTCCCGGAATCGACCGCGCTTCTCGTCCGCAACCCGATGTGGATACTCGAATACGCCGGAAAGAACGTCGGCGACTTCATGAGCGAGGTCGCAAACGGCACGTACTGCACGACGCAGCCCGCGCAGGGCAGGATCGGAATGTTCAACGACGGCTACCTGGGCTCGGCCTCTGACTACGGGACTTGGCGGGCTGCGAGCAACTGGATGACGCGCGAGCAGGGCGTAGTGTACCTTGAGGCACGGCGGAACGTACCCTACGGCGGGGAGCTCGCGTACCTCACCGAGGCTGAGGCGGACGACGCTGAACGCGACCTCTTCGACCCGGCGAGATACAACATCGTCCGCGAGTTCTACAGGACGCACTTGAGCTACCTCAGGAACATTGACACCAGAGGCCACCTCCTCGCGGGCAGAATCGAGAATCATGCCCTTACCCACGACTACGACTTCGGCGGAATGCCGGACTTGTCTGAGTGGTACGGACGCGACCTCCGCTCGTTCATCCGTGCCCACATGGGCTATCGCTTCGTCGTGCGCGGCGTCGAGTTCTCCGGCGGCACCGTGGAAGTGTCCGTCGAGAACACGGGCTTCGGGCATCTTCTCGTGAAAAGCAAGGGCGAGATCTCCGTCGGGGAGGCGTCTCGCGCCGTCGAACTGGACCTGAGGGACCTCAAGCCCGGAGAAGTGAAAACATATTTGCTGCCTTTGCCGGATGGAGCGGACACGAACGCCCCCATTTTGCTGACAGTGCGTCTTGACACGCCTGCCGCGCAGGCAGTTCATTTCGCGAACGACGCGATGCGGCTGGGCGACGCGACCTGCCTTCGCGGCGTCCAGCGCGTTCTTGGCGGGCTAGAAAACGAAAGCAACGTCGGCTCGGAGTCGCATCCCGTTGCCTGGGGCGACGCGGCGAACTGGACGCCGACGGGGGCGCCGTGCGGAATGGACGTCGTCAACTGGGCGCCGCCAAAGGAGAATTCGCGCAAACAGGCGTATGTCGTTCTGGACAGAGACTATGAAATCGGATGGCTGACGAACAAATACAGAACGGTTCACCTCTATCGGGCGACCGGCGCCGCCGCAAACCCCGTCACATTCACGATCAACGGCCAGCTCGGCGACAATGGCTACCATCGCGGACACACGGTTAACAGCGGCGTGCGGCTTGTCCTGCCTACAGGTTCGTCCATGGTCTGTTCAAGGGGGGATCACGACTGGACCGGAATATCGGTGATGCCCGGCGGACGGGCGGAGGTGCGAAGCGACGTCCAGTCTCGCGTCATGAAGCTCGAACTCCCGGGAGATGGCGGCGAACTGCTGTTCGCGCCCTCTTCGTACACCATACCTTCCTGGGGGCGAAGCGATGGCGACCACGACGAGATCAACATCTGCGGCGGTAAGGCGTACTTCCCGAACGGCATTGCGATGACGGGCTCCGCCAGCACTCCGGGCAACCAGGTCAACCAGACAGGCGGGGAGGTGTCGTTCGGCGGTGACTTCACTTCAGAGATGCCGTGGACCTACACGTGGTCGGGCGGAACGTTGGCCATATCGGACAACTGCGCGTTCGGGGCGAACGTCGCGCTGACGATCCCCGCGAACTCGAACGTCACGCTAGACATTGCTAAGGGCAAGGCGTTCTCCGCGCCGACCATCGTCGCCGACTCGACGGTTACGATCACGGTCACCGGCGGCGGCGCGTTCACGTTCGGCCCAACGTCCGCCAGAATCGTCGTCAAAGACTCTGGCACCCGGCTGATAATGAGGTAAACGCGGTTGGTTGTCCCGTCTGGAATCGAACCAGAACCAAGAGAATCAAAATCTCCTGTGCAGCCTCTACACCACGGGACAGACTGTCTTGACGCTCCAGGCCGAGAGGCCCTTCGCGCTGAGAGACGCCGCGATTTCACGTCCACGCGCCTCCGAGGGGACGAGACCGAATACAGTCGATCCGCTGCCGCTCATCGCCGCGCCGACGGCTCCCGCTTCCGCAAGGGCCGACTTCGCCGCAGCGATCTCGGGGTGAAGCGCTGTCGCGGGGCCTTCAAGGTCGTTGCAGAACGCCGCCGCGATTCGCCCGAGTTCGCCGCTTTCCAGAGCGGAGCGCATATTATACAATATTTCTTCCCTGTTTGTCACGCGCGGAACGCACGCGGCGAAGACCTCCGCCGTCGAAGAGAACACGCCGGGGTTCGCGAGGACAAGGTCAAGGGGGACGTTCGCATACGGCGCCGGGGAGACCTTTTCGCCTCGTCCCTCCATCAGCACGGCGCCGCAGGAGCGCGACAGCACAAGCGCGGGGACGTCCGAGCCGACCTTCGCGCCGACGCCGCACAGCTCGCGCACCGACAGCCCCGCGCCCCACAGTTCGTTGAGGGCGACGAGCGCCGCCGCCGCGTCCGCGCTGCCGCCGCCAAGCCCGCCGCCGACGGGGATGCACTTTTCCGTCCGGATGTCCGCGCCGCCCTTGGCGCCGCAGTGCGCGGCGAGGGCGGCGGCGGCCTTCTGCGCGAGGTCGTCGGGCCGGGGCGGGGCCTTCGGCGCCTCCGCCGCGATTTCCAGCGTGTCGGCGAGCGAGACGGGCACGACGAGAGAACGAAGCGCGTGGAACCCGTCCACGCGCTTCCCGATCACCTCAAGGGTGAAGTTGACCTTGGCGAAAGCCTTTATCGTCATCGCCAGGGCTGCATTCAATTCACGAACATCT
>Ga0265298_10003626_pt1 | contig 20259 bp, 11 predicted proteins | sample AusTroGonzalo_MG_3_FD_193486 | JGI IMG/M metagenome (GOLD analysis project Ga0265298, IMG submission 193486) | Bovine rumen microbial communities from tropical cattle in Woodstock, Queensland, Australia - Gonzalo_01 | ecosystem: Host-associated > Mammals > Digestive system > Stomach > Rumen ... | reverse complement strand
CTACGATAAGTATTGCATTGGATGGATAGAACCTATCGAACTGACTGCTGAAAAGACTGTCAGTGGCATGCGTGCACTGGCGGATGCTGATGACGTATATATTATTAAGAATGCTGCACATCCTGATGAGTACTATCTGTTGGAGAATCGCCAGAGGAAGGGATGGGATGCTAAGGTACCTACTGATGGTATGTTGATTCTGCATGTTGACTACGATCCTCAGATATGGACTTATAATCTGATTAACAGCAATAATGATGGTAGCAATGGCTATCCTGTCAATGACCACCAGCGTTGCACCATCTTCCATGCTGATGGCACAGATAAAACGGGTGAGCTTTATGCGAAGATGCAAGAGGCTGTGGAGAATTATTATACTACATATGACGAAAAATATCTCGATGAGTATTATGATTTGTCTGATCAGTATGATGCTGATGTACAGGCTGACGTCTATCCTCAGGCTAACAACAATCAACTGACCAACACTTCAACTCCTCGTGCATTCACCTATAATGCTAATAGCGATGGTCGCAAACTGATGAATATCGCCATCACTGATATCACGCAGAATGCCGATGGTACTATTTCCTTTAAGTTTGCTCCTGATGCTACTGGTACTGAAGAAGGTGACAACACCGATTATGGACAGGGAGGAAATAACAATGGTGGACCGGAATATGAGAAAGTAACATCGGCCAGTCAGCTCGTTTCAGGTTCAGCGTATGTCCTGGTAAATGAGAGCAACGAAGCTGGTAATGGCGCTTTTGACTCAAAATATCTTTCTGCTGTTAGTGTAACGATTAATGGAGATGTTGCATCTGGCAAAGGTTTGGCTCCTATTACCCTTGGTGGTAATGCTAGTGGCTATTCATTACAGATAGGTGGTAAGTATCTCTATACTGAGGCTGCCAAAACGCTGAAGGTAGCTAGTGCTGAGAAGAAAGACTGGCTCATTGAGGCTACAAGCGATGGCTATGTAGTAAAGGCTAAGAATTCAAAATATGGCGCTATACAGTACAATTCAGGTACTCCTCGTTTCCTGAACTATGCAACGACTCAGAAGCCTGCTGTGTTGTATGTGCAGAAGGCTGCTACTGCTATTCAGACTATTAACGCTAATAAAACAACGACCACTCGCATCTATACCCTTGATGGTCGCTATGTTGGTGCTGATCCTAACCTATTGCCACGAGGATTATATATTATCAATGGCAAGAAAATTGTTAAGTAAATAAATAGAATACTATGAAACATTAACCGGCTGACAGCAGTGATGCTCTCAGCCGGTTTCCTTATTCTAAATATAACTACTAGCTTCGTGATTAGAAGTTCACGCCAACATTGATGAAGAATGAACGAGTGTGAACGCCGTCGAAGTCGCTATCGCCGATATTAGCAATACCGAAGTCGAAACCTGCTTCAGCGTACAGCATCTGGTATTCCATACCGCAACCGATACGCAGACCACCGTCGAAACGATCTACAGCGTCGTATGAGCTGGTAGATCTCTGCTCACCATAATACTTCATCTTGCCACCCAGTCCCAGTGCCATATATCCACCAAGGAATGGCTGGATGTAGAAGTCGTCAACCAGGTCGAGCGAATACTTCACTACTACAGGTACCTGCAGGTAGCTCAGACGGCACTTTACCTTCTGGTATCCTACCTTGTTCTCTGCCATTGTGAAAGGTACACTCTCCATCGTACCACCCTTCTCAGAATAGAAAGCACCCAGCTCCAACCATACAGGCGTTGAGTTTGCCAGTTGGAAACCATAAACAGCTCCAAAGGCCAGACCAGCACGGCTGTCCATATCCAAATCGGCATTGTCGCTGCTGAGTGATGCAATGTTCATACCCAGGCGCAGACCATAATAGCTCTCTGTGTCATTGTGGTTATAACGGCTACGGCTACGGCTGGTGCTAAACTGTGCGAATGATGGCGCTGCCATCATTCCTGCAAGTATCAGAATAAATAATTTTTTCATGTCTTTGTTGTAAATTTGTAAAATCGCGGACAAAGGTACAAAGAAAAAATTTATTTACCAAGAAATTTCGTGTCGAGATATTGCTGGAAAGTGTCTTTATACATATCGCCAATGGGCAGATAGGTGTCCTTGTCCATGATGATGCGGTTCTTGTTCACTTCCTGAATCATCTTAAGATTAACGATATACGAGCGGTGTATGCGCATAAAGTTGTCGGGCAGTCGCTCTTCCATCTTCTTCATAGATAATAAGGTGATGATGGGTTTGCTATCGCCCTCGATATATACCTTTAGGTATTCGCTCATGGCTTCGATATAGCGGATACTGCTGACGCTGACCTTCACAATGCGATACTCTGTCTTCAGGAATATCGTGTCGTCGCTGTCAGAACTCCCCTCCTCTTTGGGAGGGGCTGGGGGTAGGCTTCTGTCTTTTAGCCTGTTGGCCGCCCTTTGGAAGTCCTGCAAACCGAAGGGCTTGAGCAAGTAGTCCACAGCATTTACCTTGAAGCCTTCTACGGCATACTCTGCATAGGCTGTGGTAAAGACGATGAGTGGTGGCGTTGCCAGCGATTTCACAAAGTCCATACCGTTCAGGTCGGGCATGTTGATGTCGCAGAAGATGGCATCCACAGTGTCTTGCTCCAAAAACTGGCGAGCCTCCAGTGCACTCTGGCATTGGGCAACCAGTTCAAGAAATGGTACCTTATTAATATAGGTGACGATTTGCTGTAGTGCCAGCGGCTCGTCGTCAATAGCCATGCATCGTATCATGTCAGTGGTATCGTTAGTTCAACATTATAGCTGTCGGGCTGATCTTGTATCTTCAGCGAATAGTTATTGTCGTATAGCAGATGCAGACGTTGCTTAACGTTTGCCAGTCCCACACCGCCCTTCTCCTGGTTAGGTGTTTCTGCCTTTGAGTTGCTACAGGTAAAGTGCAGTTGGTCGTCGCTCACAGTTATCTTGATATGTACAAACGACTGCTGCTGGTAGCTGATGCCGTGCTTGAAGGCATTCTCAATAAAGTTAATCAGCATGAGTGGTGGCAGCGTCTTGTCCGGCGCATTCTCAGGCAGTTCAGTACGAATTTCTACCTTGTCTGTATAGCGTAGCTGCATCAGTGCCACATAGTGACGAATGAAGTCAAACTCACGGGTGAGGGGCACACCACTCTTGTCACCCTCATAGAGTATGAAGCGCATCATCTTCGACAACTCCAATATGGTGTCTTTCGCCTTCTCTGGGTCAATGTCCACCAGTGCATGAATGTTGTTCAGCGTGTTCATGAAGAAGTGCGGATTTATCTGGTATTTCAGATACTCCAGCTGCTGCTCCAAATTCTTCTTTTGCAAGTCTTCCAGCTTCTTCTGGTCTTTGCGGTTCTTGAAGAACAGCTTGATACCGATGTTCATACCAAACATCAATACCAGAACAACTACCGCTACTATCTCGTGCTGACCGATGAATATTGCCGGCACGCGTGGTGGCCTGTTGAATTCCCTTGGCGGACGATGACCGTCGTGCATTCTCATCCTCATCTCCATGGGTGGCGGACCGAACCTCTTAGGTGTAGGACGGTGCGTACACTGATAGGTGACGAAGCAGGCAAAGATGGCTGCCACTATTGTGGTATAGAGTATGCGCTTCCTGCCATATATCAGCATGGGTGCCAATAGGAAGTTATGGATGAGGAAGATAACCAGATAGACTGCAAAGAGTGACCATATCATCAGTATCTCTCTCCAATTGAAGTAGAGCATACTGTTGTTCACCGTACGGATATACATGCTTAGCACTGGGGCAGCAAAGAGCATGCCCCAGAGTGCCAAGTATATGACGTTCTCTTGTCGTGACTGTGTCTTCATCCAATACATATAACGTCGTCCCTCCTAATTTATTGTGTTCTCCTCTATTCTCAATTTTCAATTTGGCCTACCATCTTCCGCCAGGGCCGCCACCAGGAAATCCACCGCCGCCAGGACCACCTGTTGCAGTGTATGACGAGATGCTTACCGATGAGCCATCACTGCTGGTGCCTCCGATGTTGCCCATACCGTTGAAGTAGCTGGTGCCGTCTGCCACCGTTACGCCCGATTGCAGCGTTGTCGTTCCAGGGGTAGATACTACCAGTGTGGTGCCTCCGCTCGATGGCGTCTTGAAGGCCAGTGCCAGCTCGTCACCATTGTAGAGTGCATACCAGGTGTTCTTGCTCCATGAAGAGGTTGAGTAGCACGACTGCGACAGCTGAGCGCCACCCTCCAGTCCACCGATGGCTACGATAGTGCCACCTTGCACATACAGTTTGTAGCCGCCTTCCGTATTGGCGTCGATACCCACCTCAGGTGTCGTGGTGCCGATGGCATATACCACTCCACCTTTTATATAACAGTTGCCGTTGGCATCCAGTCCGTCGTTGCCAGTAGAGTGAGCCATCACGTAGCCACCGCTAATGGTCATGTGGCTCTTGCTGTTGATGGCGTCATCACTACCGTAGGCATATACATGACCTCCCGTGATGTCGATGGTACTCTTCGACTCGATGGCCTCGTTGTTGGCACTTACCAGTATGTTACCACCGCTAATGGTGATGGCACCGTCAGTCTTGATGCCCTTGGGCGATGTAGAGTCGTTGTTGCTTGAGTATTTCGAGCCTTTAGTAATGACAAAGATGTCGCCGCCAGTCACATTCAGCGTACCGTCGGCACTGATGCCCTTGCCACCATTACCCGTACTCTTCATATATAGCTGTCCGCCATTCACCGTGATGTTTGCGTCAGCCTTCATGCCTGCCGAACCTTTTGTCTCGTTGTCGTCAGAGTCCCAGGCGCCAGCACCTGTAGTGATACAGGTGGTACGACCGCCATTCACGATGATGTCGCTCTCACAACTGATTCCCTTGGCAGCTGCTGCCGATACCTCTACATTCAGGATACCGCCATTGATGTAGATGCCGTCGTTGGCCTTGATGCCGTGGTTGGCTGTCGACTTGGCGTAGATGTTGTTACCTTTAGAGAAGATGATGTAGTCGGCACAAGCTATTGCGTTCTTGGTATTGCCATACACGTTGAGCGAGCCGCTACCACTGAACAGCATCTTACCCTTGCAGTAGAAGGCTGCCTTCTGATCGCTGTCTTTCGATGCACTGCCGTCTGTCAGTGTGTTGTTGCCAGACAGTGCGATGTAGGCACGCTTCTTCGACAGCAGGTTGATAGCCGTAGAGTCTGGGTTGGTGATGCTCACACCGTTCAGACACAGCTTGTATTTCTTCTCACCGGCAATGGTCAGCGAACCAGCACTCGTCTCTCCACTTACATTGTATATTACCTTCGAACTGCTTCCGTGGTCGATGGTGAGGTGAGCACCGTTGGTGCTTACCGTCATCGTATTGGGAGCATCACAGCTCACGCCGCTTTCATTGAATACGATGTTCACTGTTGTTGCCGACGAGAACGACTCATTCTCTATGTTGTCCTCGTCCTCAGGATAATACGCTGAGGCTGCTGAGGTGGGCTCAGCAGTCGTCTTGTCGATAGCGATGTCTGTCAGACTTACCGTATAAGATCCGCTACTGCTACTTCCTTCATTACCATTTCCATTATTCTCGTTTCCACCGTTCCAGGTAGATCCTCCTCCGTAGTTGGTATATTCTGAGAAGGGGTCGTCGGTGGTGCATGCTGTTGTCAGTGCCATTGCTGAGGCACAAAGCATAGTGATTAGCATTATTTGTTTCATTGTTTGTAGTATTTGTTATTTTCCATGACAAAGGTACGCGAAAAGCCTCTATGCACGAAAAATTTTCAGCGAACGGCCTCTTTTGTTCTGTGAAATTTGCAAATGTGCCATAATAGTTGTATCTTTGCTGCTCATTAATGCTAAGTAACACAAAAACTATATTTAAAGCAAACATTCAATGATTAAAAAATCAATCGTGATGGCATCCTTGCTGATGCTAACCCTACAAGCTATGGCACACACCCCTTGGAAGAAAGGCGCTTTTGAGACTGGCCAGTACCGTAACCTCTTTGTAGAGATGGGCTACAAGCAGGCCGATGTCGATGCCAAAGTAAAAGAAGTATTCAATGATGTGTTCCGTGGTCCCAACAAGGTCTATTTCGAGGTGGGCGATACCATGGGCTATGTCTCTGATGTCAAGAACCACGACGCCCGTACTGAGGGTATGTCGTATGGTATGATGATTGCCGTGCAGTTTGGCGAGAAGGATATCTTCGACCGCCTGTGGCGCTGGAGCAAGAAGTATATGCAGCATCAGGATGGCATCCGCAAGGGCTATTTCGCCTGGAGCTGTAAGACTGATGGCACGCGCAATGCCGAGGGTGCTGCCAGCGATGGCGAACTCTATTACATCACCGCCCTTCTCTTTGCCTCCAACCGTTGGGGCAACGATACCGGCATCAACTACAAGGCTGAGGCACAGAACATCCTCAACTGCATCCAGCCTAAGGAATATACTCCTGAGCCTCGTCAGGGTGGCTTCGGTGGTTCCGGTCCTCAGCAGCAGGGTCCTCAGAAGATGTTCCTGATTGATCCAGAAACCCAGCTCATCACCTTCACTCCCGATGGCTTCGGCCAGCGCTTCACCGACCCCAGCTACCACATCCCTGCTTTCTATGAGGTATGGGCTAAGTGGGCCGACGATGGTCGCTCAGCCTACTGGAACGAGTGTGCACAGAAGAGCCGTGCCTTCCTGCATAAGTGTATCAATGAGAAGACTGGTCTCAATGGCGACCAGTGCCAGTATGATGGTTCAGAGATGCAGATGCCTCGCTTCCCTGGTATGCCACAGCGCCCACAGGGTGAGGCTCCTCGCCGCAATGGCAACAACAATTTCCGTTACGACTCATGGCGCGTACCTATGAATATTACGCTCGACTATGAGTGGAGCTGTGCCGATGGTGCTTGGCAGCGTCAGTATGGCGAGACCATCCAGAACTTCCTCTATAGTCAGGGCATCAATACCTTCGTCGATCAGTATCGCGTTGATGGCACGCTTCCTGAAGGTCATGAGATTCTGCAGGCTGGCGGCTTCCGCAAGCTGCGCCATAGCATTGGTCTGGTAGCCACCTCTGCTGCTGCCTCTATGCTGTGCAGTCACGCTAAGAGCAAGGAGTTTGTCGATGCACTCTGGAATGCCAAGCACGAGCCTTTCGAGGATGGCTATTTCGATGCCTACTACGATGGTCTGCTCCGCCTCTTTGCCTTTATGCACCTCAGCGGCAACTATCGTATTATCACCCCACAAAAATAAGGATTAGTCGCTGACTGTTACCAGTCGCGAACCGTCTTCCTGCTCGTTGATGCTGACACGTACGGTATCTTCGGGCAGGATTTCTTCTATCAGCTCTGGCCACTCAATAAAGCAGAGAGCACCAGAGTAGAAGTAGTCTTCATAGCCCATATCATACACCTCTTCCAACTTCTTGATGCGATAGAAGTCGAAGTGGAAGATACGTTGAACGTTTGTACTATACTCATTGATGATGGCGAAGGTGGGCGAGGTTATCACGTCCTCTACGCCCAGCTCCTCACAGATAGCCTTTACAAAGGTCGTCTTACCAGCACCCATCTTGCCGTAGAAGGCAAACACGCGGCGCTCGCCAATCTGATTGATAAACTCGCGAGCAGCCTCGCGGATATGTTCTATGTCTGTTATCTTAATGTTCATCTTTTTCTTCCTTTAAGGGTTACAATAGGTATAATCATTTCCTCCATCGAGATACCTCCATGCTGGAAGGTGTTGCGATAGTAGGACACATAATAGTTGTAGTTGTTGGGATAGGCAAAGAAGTCGTCGCCCGTAGCAAACACATAGCTCGTCGATAGGTTGGGCGAGGGCAGATGTGCCTTCTGTGGCTCCTTAATCACAAAGAGGTCTTTCGAGTCGTAGGCCAGATTCTTGCCTAACTTATAGCGCAGATTGGTGTTGGTGTTGCGGTCGCCGATAATCTTCACCGGATTGGTGGCGCGGATGCTGCCGTGGTCGGTGGTGATGAGCACCTGATAGTCGCTCTGTGCCAACTGGCGGAACAGGTCGGCCATGGCTGAGTGGCGGAACCACGACAGGGTGATGCTACGGTATGCCGACTCGTTGTTGGCCAGCTCGCGTACCATCTTCGACTCCGTACGGGCGTGGCTCAGCATATCGATAAAGTTGAATACCACCACGTTAAGGTCGTTCTTCTCCAGCGAGCTCAGCTGTTGCAGCAGCTTGTCTGCCTCTGCCGATGTGTTTATCTTATGATAGGAGAAGGTGTCGTGCCTGCGGTAGCGCTCTATCTGTGTACGAATCAGTGGCTCCTCGTTGAGGTTCTTGCCCTCCTCTTCGTCCTCATCTACCCACAGGTCAGGAAACATCTGTGCTATCTGTACGGGCATCAGTCCTGAGAAGATGGCGTTACGCGCATACTGTGTTGCTGTAGGCAGAATGCTGCAATACACATCCTCGTCAATGTCAAACAGGTCGCCAATCTCTCTCTCCAGCATCTTCCACTGGTCGTAGCGGAAGTTGTCGAGCACGATTAGGAATACCTTCTTCTTCTCGTTGAGCAGGGGGAATACCTTATTCTTAAATACATCAGGAGATAACAGGGGTGAGGGGTGAGGGGTGAGAGGTGAGAGGTTACTCTTTGCCGAGAAGGAAGGCTTAGACATTTCTCTAGCTTCTAGCCTCTCACTTCTCGCCTCTAACCACTCCATATAGTTCTGCTTCACGAATTTCGCAAAGCCGTTGTTAGCCTCTTGCTTCCGCATGTCGAGCATCTCCGTCATCTGCGAGTCGGTGGCGCTCAGCTCCAGCTCCCAGCGTACCAGTCGCTTATATACATCCGTCCAGTCCTTCCAGGTGCGACAGTCCATTATCTGCATGCTGAGCTGCTGGAACTGCTGCTGATAACCGCTCTGCACGGTCTCCGTCACGATCTCCTTGCGGTGAATGTTCTTCTTCAGTGTCAGCAGTATCTGGTTGGGATTCACGGGCTTGATGAGGTAGTCGGCTATCTGCTGGCCGATGGCCTGGTTCATGATGTCCTCCTCCTCACTCTTCGTAACCATCACTACGGGCACCTGCGGCGTCATCTCCTTGATGCGCTGCAACGTCTCCAAGCCACTGAGTCCTGGCATCATCTCGTCGAGCAACACCAGGTCGAAGGTGCGCTTCTTGCACTCCTCGATGGCATCGGTACCGTTGGTCACCGTTACCACCTCATAACCTTTCTTCTCTAAGAACAACAAGTGGGCGCGTAGCAGCTCCATCTCGTCGTCTGCCCAAAGCAATAGTCCGTTCGTCATATATTCTTTTGAACCCCCTAAGTTAGGGGGGCGGGGGTCTGAACAAGCGTTTATCAGCCCCATTTTTTCTTTCTTGTTAGAGTCTGCGCTTGTTCAGACCCCTGTCGCCCCCTAACTTAGGGGGCAAAATTACCGCCAGAAGTCATCGTCAAACTCATCGTAGCTGTTGCTCTGCTGTGTGGGAGCATTAAACAGCGGTTCGTCGTCAGCCTCTTGGCTGTTACTGTTTGCGGGCTGGCTCTCTGGCTCTTCGTCCTCTTCCGTCACGATGCTCTCTGGCTCGTTCAGCAACTGCTCTGGTGCCACATCCAGTGGCTCCAGCTCCTGTTCGAAGAATATCTCGTAGTCGCGATAGCTGTAGGCAGTGCCCAGCAGTCGCAGGTTCTTCTCACTGACGATGAGGCTTCTGCACGGACGTAGCAGGGTGGCCATCGCCTGGTCGCCGTATAGCTGACGGGCATATTGGCGTGCCTCGTCATAGTTCAGGAATCCACTAATGAGCATTCGTGCCAGTCCGTTCTGATCCTGGTCTATAGCGATATCGAAGTTGCGTACCAGGAAGTTCGAGAAGTTGTATCTCGCCATCTCGTACAGCAGCTGGTTCTGATTGATGGAGTCTGGCTGGAAGGCCAACAGGAATACGTAGTTGGCGTTGCGCTCCAAGGTCAGCGTATCAGTCAGAGTCGAGTCGTTGTTCATATCGATGGCACGTCGCGACCATACGTCGCCGATGTCAAACTTGCCACCGCGTAGCGTTCTGCCCTCCTGCACACCACGGATTATCATACCCGCCATCTCGCTCACCTCACTCTCAGGATATTTCTCCACCACTTGCTTCAGGCGCTCTATGCAGGCCTGCGACTGTCCCTCGTTCAGCAGGCTAAGACCTTCTATAAAGAGGAACTTCGGACGGTGCTGTCCCAATGGGAAACGCTTCTCCGATAGCTCGCTGTTGGCCTTGATTTCTGCGTGGCGGTTCTCCTTGAAGGCTTCGTAGGTAGCCGCATAGATAGAGTCTTCTATATGTACGCCAAAGCGCTGGTTCTCCATGAAGTTGGGGTCAGAGAGTAGGGTAGTCCAGTCGCTCTCCGGATAGCTTTGTTGCAGCATAGCCAGACAGTGGTTGGCCTCTGTGGTGCGCCCCTGTCGGGAGTATAATAAGAATAGGTGATACCACGCCTCGTCGTTCTTCTCGTAGTCGGCATACTGGCTGGTCAGTCTGCCCAGTGCTTTCTCGCTCAGTCTGAGGTTGTCCAGCTTGTCTTTGAAGATGATGCCCGAGTGGAACAGCCCGTCTTTGATGAGCTTATCGCTCTCTGCCTTCTGCTCGTCGGTGAAGGGTATCTGCGCCAAGTAGTATTCGCGCTTGTGAGGGTCGAAGGCAGCACTGTCGGTAGGCTCTTCCTGAGACCCAGCGACGGAATCGGTGGGCACGGCAATATTCGTGCTGTCCGAGGCTTCCGGAGAATCCGGAGATTCCGGATTTTCCGGACTATCCGGATTATCCGGACTATCCGGATTTTCCGGTAAAAGGTTTACTACCGTCTTGTTCAGTCGCTGCCAGTGGTCTTCGTTCTCGCGCTTGCCCCACTGTCGCTGGAAGTTCTGCTTACCCTGGCTCACGGCCTGTGGGTTGTAGAAGTACCACAGACCACTCTGCTGGCTGTTGGCCATTGGCTGTTGCGTGTTGGCTGCCGGCCTGTTGGTTCTGCCACCGTTTCTGGCTTCCTCTTGCTGCTGGGTGCGCTCCGCTTCCTCCTCTTCCTTGGCGCGCTGTTCCTCCTTCTCCTTCTTGATAAGGTCTTCGATAATCTTGTCGATAATCTTGTTGCGCTGAGCCTCAGGCATCAGAGCCAGTCGCTGCAGCGAGTCTTGTAGCTCTACGGCACTGGTGTGGGGCACCAGCTCGTCGAGCACCTTCGAGCGTGCATCCAACTGCAGGAAGTCTTTGCGGTCTTTGTCCAGCAAGCCGATGGCCTCGGCATAGCAACGCTGTGCATCGGCATATTTCTCCTTATCCCAGTAGAGGTTGCCCAGCGACAGTAGCAGCACGCCCTTCTCAATGCCTGTGCGAGTGGCTTTCTTGCAGCCCTCCTCGTAGGCTTCTATGGCGTGGAGCGTGTCGCGCTGCGTGAGATATACGTTACCGATGGCGTAATATACCTGGTCAAGATATTCCTTGTTATTCTCCGACCGTGCCATACGCTTCAGCTTGCTGATTTTCCCCTTGGCATCGGTGGCAGGCATTACCTCTGTCTGGGCAATGCGCGCATTAAACTCTAACTCATAGGGCGGATTCAGACGTATCACGTGCTGAAACGACTTATAAGCCTCCTGCTTCTTGCCCAGCTGCGCCTGTATCTGTCCCATCAAGAACCATTCGCGCGCCTTCTGCTTACGGCGCGCCTCATGACTAATCACCTTGCGCAGATAGGGTAGGGCATCCTCGTAGCGCTCGCTGCGCACATAGTAGTTGGCCAGCGTATAGTCCCAGTCTTTCACGGCACGATAGTGCATCGTGTCGCGGCGCTGTTTGTTGATAATGTCCTCTGCGTCGTACAGCCATCCTAATTCCGTATAGCTCTTGGCCTGCCAGGCACGCGCTATGCCGTTGATGGCGGGCTGCGTCTGATAGAGACGCGACATATAAGAAAAGGTGGCAGCGGCCTCCTCGAATTGGCCCTGCTGAAACTGCGACTTACCCAGCAACAGCCAGGCATGCCATAGGAAGGGGTTATACTCTCTGCGGTTCAGCCACTCTATGTCTTTAGCCGTCTTGCGGCGCCCCTTGTCCCATTCCGGACGCTTCTTGATGCTGTGCAGCTTAATCACCTTCTCTGCCTTCTCGATGGCACGCTCATAGTTGCCCTTACCCATCTCGCGGCTCTGCTTGTTGCCCACGGGGTAGAGCGGTATCAGCTCCGTACAGTTGTCCTTGTTGCCGCTCTCCTTCTCCAGATTACCGTCAATAAAAGCCTGCGAACCATTATAGTAAGCATTGTAGCGAGCGGTAAACGAGTGCCAGAAGCGGCTCCTTGCCGTATTGTTCTTGGTGGAGCAAGAGGTAAGAAGTATGATGGATGATGTAAGAAGTATGACGATAGCCGTCAGGTCGTGATGATGGCACTTCTCTTCTTTCTTCCTTCTTACCTCTTCCTTCAAATCCTTGAGTTTGCAATCCGTACTGCTGGTACACGAGGCACAGTCGCCCTCCTTCTGCACGATAGGATCATCCGTGCTACCGATAGAAGCGATAGCAGCAATGATGCCCAGCACCACAAGCGATATGACGACAATCAGCAGAAATTGCATAATCTCTTAACTTTCAACTTTCCACTTTCAACTTTCAACTCCAAAGCCCGCAGCTTTGAGGTCTTCCCAGTATTTCGGATACGACTTGCTTACCACCTGTGGGTTGTTGATGCGCAGCTGCTCCAGTCGGAAGGCTGCTGGTGCAAAGGCCAGCGCCATGCGGTGGTCTTCGTAGGTGTCGATGGCTGCGTCGGCCTGTGGCTCACAGCGCTCACCATTCCAATACAGCTCACAGTTGTCCTTGTCGTAGATCACGAAGCCTAACTTGCGCGCCTCGTTCTTCAGCGCCTCTATGCGGTCGGTCTCCTTGATTTTCAGCGTAGAAAGTCCACGGAAGTAGAACTTCACGCCCAGCATCAAGCAGCATACTACGAAGGTCTGTGCCAGGTCGGGCGCATTGACGAAGTCATATTCCAGACGGGGCACGCAGCGACCAGAGTGGCGCAGCGTTACCGTAGTAGGCTCGCCCTCCTTCTTCGTGGCGAAGGTAGTCCTCACACCCAGCAGACTGAATATGTAGCGCACGCTCGAGTCGCCTTGCTTCGAGCCGTCCATCAGTCCCTCCAGGCGTATCTCGTCGTCTTCCTGCTTCGACAGTGCCATCATCTCATACCAGTATGATGCCGCACTCCAGTCGTTCTCAATATAGTAGGGGCGCTGACTGTAGGGCTTGCCTGCCACGGTAATGGTGTCGTAGGCACTCCAGTCGGCATCAGCACCAAATTCGCGCATGGTCCATAGCGTCAGGTCTATATATGGACGTGAGATGAGGTCGCCCGTGAGGTGCAGCGTCAGACCGTCGCGCAGACAGGGACCAATCAGCAGCAGTGCCGAGATAAACTGAGAACTGACATTGCCAGGCACATCCAGCTGTCCGCCTTCTAACTGGCGACCTTTGATGCGCAGCGGTGGGAAACCTTCCTTTCCAAGGTATTCGATGTCGGCACCCAGACGGCGCAGAGCATCCACCAGAATGTGTATGGGGCGATGCTTCATACGCTCCGTACCCGTGATGACGTGCTCCTCACCCTCACGAGTGGCCAGATAGGCCGTCATGAAGCGCATGGCGGTACCTGCCGCCTTGATGTTTATTTCGTAGGGATTATCCTTTAGTGCACTGACTATCACCTCTGTGTCATCGCAGTCGGAAAGGTTTTCTGGCAGTACGTCGCCACCCGATAAGGCATAAATCACCAGGGCACGGTTAGAGATACTTTTTGATGCGGGCAACTGAACGGTCTGGTTCAGTGCCTTGGGGGCAGTGATGTTATATTGCATATATAATACGTGTTCCTTTTTTATAATAACGCACAAAGGTACGATTTAGTGAGCACAACACAAAATAAAAATCGTTTTTTTTATTTTTGTTGTCGAACGTTAGTACTTTCGACGAAGTCAAATGTACGAAATATTTGGTGATTTACCAAGGAAATAACAATAATTATAAAAAAGTAGTGAGAAAATTTGCGTGTTTCAAAAAAACTCCGTACCTTTGCAGCCGCTTAACAGCAAAAATTACTACGATCGGGATTTAGCGCAGTTGGTAGCGCACACGTCTGGGGGGCGCGAGGTCGCTGGTTCGAGTCCAGTAATCCCGACCAAAAGTGAGGGAGTTGAAACATTATGTTTCGACTCCTTTCTTTTTTAAAATTACCCTTCACTTTCACCGCCAGTGCTGAAAGTCCCTGTAAATAAAGGTTCGCGGGCGTTTCCTGCGGGCGCGAAGGGCCAAAAACGTTTCACATCGCTTTCACAAAACAGGTGTGAAACGTTTGTGAAACGTCAACAGCAGGGAAGGGGGCTGGAAAGCCCTGTAAATAGGGAATTGTGAAAGTGAAAGCGATTTTTTGAAACGAACTCGCGCGCGCACGTCGCACCCGCGCGCGACCATTATTCACGCAGCGAAGAATGGCTAATATGCTGAAAAGAGTTGCTATCCTACAAACGGGAGTGGCTAATACAGTTGCGAGATCGCTATTCCCGCCAAAAAGTGGTACCACTTTCTGAAAAGTCGTACCACTTTTGGAAAAGCCCTACGACTTTTTCACGTATGAGCTGTCCCCACTGCTGTATTAGCTATTCCCATCGTCAGGACTCCTATTTCTTTCCTTCTTATTCCGGATGATGATGTTACAAATCATCCAAGTCGTCATCGTCTTCGAAGAATTCACGGCTACCGACTTCTCCGTTCCAACTGGTAGGACTGGCAGCCAGCATGTGGTGAATCTCTAGCTTAACGACCTCTACCTGAGGCTTGATATATACCTTTTTCATATTCGTTCTTTTGTTTGGAAAGAAATTACCAGAAATTATTCAAAAATTTTGCTGCGCATAGACATACCGTCTCCAAAATAATTTCAGGTTAATTTCTTCCAATTTCTTTCCTTAAAAATTCTTATCCCTTAATTTCTTTCAGTTATTATTTAACCACTACCTTGCGTCCATTCACGATATACAGTCCCTTCGTGGGCTTCTCTATCTTGCGGCCCTGCAGGTCGTAGTAGTTGTCATTTGTCATTTGTCCTTTATCATTTAGACGCAAAGCGTCGCTAATCTCTGTGGTCTCGCCATTGGCGCTGACTAGAATTACGCTGATGCTCTGTGGCAGTTCGGTGCCTGCTCTGTGCTTAGGTGCTGCGAAGGGATTACCGCCGCCAGTATAAGTAAGGTATGAGCGTCCAGGCTTGATGTGTGCGCCTGCTGCTATCTTCACGAAGTCGCCGGCATTGACATCGGTCACACCGTCGGTAGCCTTGCCGTCGGTGGCTGCGAAGCCGTAGTCGTTGCCCACGTCGGCTGGCGCCCACGTCTTTTCCTCGTAGGTTCCCTTGAATGTCCAATCGCCATTCGTGGTCTGCTGACCGCCGCCACCTGTAGTATTCAGCGTGATGGGATCAGTATTGTTGAAATCGATGCTGGTGCCCGTTGGCATCACGACATACGGCGTGTTGGCTGCAATTGTTCCGCTCGTAACCTGCGTCATCGTTGCTTCCCACTTCTGTTTCGTGTCATTATAAGTGACGCCCGTATAGGTGTAGAACGCAGCACCACTGGTGTTGGCTACATCAATCTCGAATGGCAACATCAGCGTTGCAGCCTCGTTGGCCGTGAATGTACGGCTAAGTGATACGTTGTCGACCGTCACATCGCTTGTGATGTTGATGGTGCCAGTTGCTGTTCCGTCTATCGTGGCCGTCGTACCATTTTCATCTTGGCTTACATCCAGTGCACCATAGTCTGTGACCTTAGGATTAATGGTCAGCGTACCATTCGTAGTGCTGGTCACTACATAGTTACCTGTGTCGTCTTTCGTAGCATTGAGTGTCACACCAGAGAAAGAAACATCGTAATTTCCAACGTTCGTACCGCTACCGCTGGCTGTCACACCTGTGAAGGTCAGTCCATCCACGCTACTGGAGAACCCACTGACAGTCTGCTCTGTACCGCTGTATTCCTTGGTATCACTGTTGGCGGTCAGTGCTACTGAAGCAGGCGTAATGGTGAACGTTTTGTTTTCTGTGCCATCGTAGTTGCCGATACCGGTAATTGTTACTTCATAGTCGCCAGCATTAATGCAGCTTGCTGTCGTGCTGATACTGAAATCGGTATTCTTAACAAGCGGCGTCGTTCCGTCTGAAATGCTGACCACAGGTGTCAGTGCTGAGCCCGTATATTCCTGTGACGGAATGTTGGCAATAGTGATATCCGTATTTGTCAGCAGTTTGCGGAATGTAGCCGTCACGCTGATGTCGTAAGCATTCGTGTTGGCAGGAATTACGAACGAATAGGCATCGTTCACAGCATTGACAACATGGTCACTGCCGTCGTTATAGCTCACTGTGCCAATGCTGTAGCCTGTAGCGGGTGTCACCGTCAGCGAAATGGTTTCACCATCTGAGGCAAAGCTCTTATCGGCACTGATGCTGCCGCCTGTCAGTCCTGTAGCTGCTGTGATGGTGTGTCCCACCTTGGCAGTCAGGTCGAGACCAGAGCGGTTATGTGAATTGTTAGAAGTGAAATTAATTCTTATGCTCTGCCCTGAAGTGATGATAGGATCACCTTCTTTCTTATTGTTGACAGCATGGGTACAATAGATAGAATAAGTGGAACTACCACCGTAAAGCGTGCACAATCTGTTGTCCTCGGATTCTGTGTCGCCGTCATATACATTTATTGGATCTTCATTTACCCTTCCAACTTTATAACCATAGAGATATATAAGGTGTCCAGCGGGAGCTGTTAAAATCAGATTGCCATTGCAGTTATCGCTATAATTGCCCGGCTGATTGTCTTCAGTATTTGAGCCGCCAGGACCTCCATCGTCATGTATTTTTATTGTTGTGAGGTTATCAGGAAGAATCATGTTTTTATCTCCCGTCTTAGGCATTTTTACATATGGTATGTTGCTAAATACCGGTGTAACTGTTACAGCATCGTTGGGCATTCTGAAAGTGCCGGTGTTGTTTGTGAGCCATGTACCATCCGTAACCGTTACTCTGCTACTATTGCTGGCGGTTACGATGAAGTCGTTTAGATAGTAGCCGTCCGATGGCGTACCCACCAATGTCACTATTGTGCCAGGCACTGCCGAGGTAACAACAGCATCGCTAACCTTGGCATTGAACGTTCCACCTGTAATACTGGCTGCAGGGGTAATGGCTAATGGATTGCTGCAGTCGATGACGGTCACAGTGATATCCAGACCTTTATTGCCATTATATTGATTCGTTGGAAAATCAAATTTCAGGCTACGGCCGCTGCTATAAGTTTCTCCGATAATGGCGGCAGATATATCACCTTGGCCTGCACCTTGCCACAGAATAGTGCTACCGTCAGAATCATAGATGTAAAGGTTGTGACTTGACCAAAGCGTACCTGATAGCATAAGCTTACAATTCTCAGGAGCAGTCAGAGTCAAAGTGCCGTCGCAGTTAGGACTATAGTTAAAATCCGGTCCACCAGTATCATATAGCTTTAACGATGTTACACCTGCGGGGATTTCGTCATTCCTTTCACCTGTTTTCGGCATACAGATAAAGAAACCGCCATCAGCCGTCATCGTCTGGGTGAATGTAGCTGAGACCGTAACAGTAGCATTTGGCATAGTGAAGGACGCCGTGTTACTCAGCGAGCCTGCACACTCATGCCGGACAGCTTTCTGGGAGTCGGTTTCCTTTACGGTAAGACTGGAAAGTCTGTAACCGGTTTCAGGCGTGATTGTCAGGTTGACAGGAAGATTGCCTTTGGAACTGGTTGGGTTAGCCGTAACGGTGCCGCCCGTGATGCCGTCGGCAATATTTACGTCATAGGTAACCACAGTTTGCAGCTTAGCTTCGTTGTTGTCATCTAGTTCCACCTCGTAGATGTCGTTGTCTGAAGAAAAGTTATCTACCGTGCCATTACCGCTAAGCCCACTGGTGAAGGTTCCGATGTTTGACATCGTTATGCCGATAGGGGTGGTGTTGGTCAATGTCCCGTCGATGACAATAACCTTATTATTTTCTAAATAAACATTATTGGCCTCAGTGTTCTTTGTGTTTCCGCTGACGGTGGGCGAGCCGGATATCTTGAACGTGCCACCATTAGGATATATGCCTCCTCCTTTATTCGAACAATTATTATTCGTGACAGTACCTCCTGACATTGTAAAATCGGAACACATGTAAACACCGCCACCCAACTGGCCCGAATTATGACTGATGACACCACCGTTCATGATGAAACTGCCATAATTATGATATATGCCACCGCCATTTGTTGTTACCGTGTTATTGCAAACAGTACCGCCTGTCATAGAAAGAGAGCCAGAATACTTATAAATTCCACCGCCGTTTTTTGCACTATTATGACTGATGACACCGCCATTCATATAGAAGCAGGAGGTGTTATTAGACATATACACACCACCACCGAACCCATTTCCTATGCCTGAGCTAACGGTATTACCAGTAATCTTGCCACTGTTTAAGGTAAAGGAAGCGTAGCTGCCAATATAAACACAACCACCTCGATCCATACAGTTGCCGCCAGTGATGGTGCCGCTTTCGCCTTCGCTGGTGTCAACGACAGTCAGGTTGGCTTGATTATTTGTTGAACCTTCCAGTTTCATGACAAAACCGTCAGTAATTGCTGAATTCAATCCGCGGTTGATAGTGTGTCCGTTTAGGTCGAGGGTTGCTGTTACACCACCTGGAACCATCAGATAGCTATCATTCGCGCCAGCGGTCACGTCTCCCGCTAGTGTTATATTACCGCCCGTATTGAGTGCCTCTTGTAAGGCCCCCCATGTATTAACCTGGTCGGTCACATTGAAGGAAATGCTTTTGGAACCTGTGTAAGGACTCTTGCCAGTGATGACTAGCGTATGGTCGCCCAATGTGCTTACACTGAAAGAGTTTGACGCAACGGCATTGTTGTCCAATAATGCCGTGTAATGTGTACCAAGAGTCAGTTCTGCATTATTGTCATTTCGCACAGTAAAAGAAACATTCACAGGATTGTCTCCAGTCTTCAAATATCCGCTCTTGATGCCGCTGACGGTCGCCTTGTGGAAATTATAGGCATTCATGGCTGGCACTACTTGTCCTCCCTCCACTTTCCATCCCGAACCAAGGGTAGCAACAAGGTCATCATTACTCATCTCACCTACCGCTGTTCCCTGCACAGTGCCATAGGCCGTTCGGTAATAGCAGTTACTAAAGGTCGCGTCAGTCTTTTTCGAAAAAGTGTATAAGTTATCGTCAAACCCAATACTGCCTGCCATCAAACAATTGGTAAAGTTCTCAATAGATTGGTATGATGATGCTACGAATCCGCTAGCATAATACCGATTTCCTGTTCCTTCTTTTACAATACTACCATCAAATACACAGTCCACCATGTTTAATGTTGCTCCTGCAGATATCTCACCCACAAAACCAGCGTGATAGCTGCCTCCTTTAGTTGTAGTAATGGTCACACTGCTACGACATTCCTCTATTAAATTCGTATTATTATTACCAAAGATTTGTCCAACAAGTCCTGCTACATAGTTCCCATAACAGGTCGAAATTGTACCCGCAATATGCAATCGCTTGATTGTTGCGTTATTGACGCTCCTAAATGGAGCACAATACGCATCTTGATCATATTTTTTATCAGTAGTAAAAGTAAGGGCAATTGTCAGAGTGTGACCAGCACCATCAAAAAAGCCTTTAAAACAGTTAGCAGAACTGGTGCCCACCTTTGCAGAAACAGGACCGACGTCGGCGTTGAGTTTCACGTAAACGCCCGCAGCCCAATAAGTGTCTTTATTGTTTACATCTGCAAATATGTTCCAGTCGTCTACGTTATTAATGAGATAGGGGGCAGCCTGCGTTCCTGAGCCCGAAAGCCCTTCTGCCCATACACTCTGCCCCACCGCCAGTGCTGCTATCGTCAGCACCAGGGTGAGGACTCTTGTCTTGAATTTGGTTAATGTTGTTGTTTTCATTATCTTAATGGTCTTTTATATATTCGGATTAACATATAGATGAACAATGCCCAGAGCACCACATACACCAGAGTGAGGATGGTGGCAAGGATGGGAGTGTCCGTGTAAAACTCTAAGAGACTCATGGTTAGGGTTTATGGTTGCACATTAAGTTATTTTGCATTTCCATTTGCAAAAA
>Ga0265298_10003625_pt1 | contig 20263 bp, 17 predicted proteins | sample AusTroGonzalo_MG_3_FD_193486 | JGI IMG/M metagenome (GOLD analysis project Ga0265298, IMG submission 193486) | Bovine rumen microbial communities from tropical cattle in Woodstock, Queensland, Australia - Gonzalo_01 | ecosystem: Host-associated > Mammals > Digestive system > Stomach > Rumen ... | reverse complement strand
AATATTTATTGGATTGTAGACTTATGTTAGTGAGTGGCAAAATTACTTCTTTTTTTTGAAATATAGCTCATAATTCTAAAGAAATTCCGAGAAGCAATGCCATTCATTACTAAAATCAATCATTTTCTTGAACAGCATGTTTGCCCCCTCGTCAATTAATACGGAATCGGGTAGGGGACCTGTATTTACTGCAACGGTAAAGATGTTTGCTGCTACGCCTGCCTTGACTCCAAGAGGTGCATTCTCAACAACAATGGCTTGCCATGGTTCAAGTCCGTTCATCTTTTGCAAACCTGACAAGTATGGATCAGGAGCCGGCTTACCTCGTTTCACATCGTAGGCTGTGGTGATGTGATCTTTGACGAGAAAGTCGCTGAAATCAGTGAGCAAACGGTTGATAAGCGGACGCTGTCCACTTCCCGTGACCACACCAATCTGTATTCCGTCAGCCTTTATCTGAGCCATAAGTTCCTTAATGCCAGGCATGATAGGGGCTTCAGGCATTTCGTGGAAATAACGTGTCTTTACGTCATACATGCTTTGTGCCTCAGCTTCTTCAATGTCACGATTCTGTTGTTTCTTCACCATCATTCGAATGGTGTCTATGCCTCGTGCGCCTTCAGTTGCATAGGCATCTTTTTCTGTCATAACTATCCCAAAATCAGCCATCGATCGTCTCCACGCTACAGCGTGATTGGGCATAGAGTTGTAAAGCACGCCATCCATATCGAAAAGCACGGCTTTCGGGCAGAATGCCTTAAAGCCGTGTTTTTCTATGTAAAGATTGATCTGTTCTTTAAACATGCATTATTTCTGTTAGGCTTCTTTTGCCAAACGTTCCTTGATGGCTTTTGAGTCAGCTTCATAACCAGGCTTGTCGAGTAGGGCGAACATATTCTTCTTGTAAGCCTCTACACCCGGCTGATTGAACGGATTGACTCCCAGTACATTACCGCTGATTCCACAACCAATCTCAAAGAAGTAGATAAGTTGTCCGATATAGAACTCATTGAGTTTAGGAACTGAGATACGAATATTGGGCACACCGCCGTCGACATGAGCCAAACGAGTTCCCAGTTCAGCCATCTTGTTCACCTCGTCAACACGCTTTCCTGCCAAGAAGTTCAAGCCATCAAGATTCTCCTCGTCGCTGGGGAATAACAGTTTCTTTTCAGGCTCTTCGATACTGATGACGGTCTCAAAGATTGTACGTTCGCCATCCTGAATCCACTGACCCATAGAGTGCAAATCAGTTGTAAAATCTACGCTTGCGGGGAAAATACCTTTCTTATCCTTACCCTCCGATTCTCCGTAGAGTTGTTTCCACCATTCTGAAACATAGTGGAGTTTCGGCTGGTAGTTCACCATGATTTCAATCTTCTTTCCACTCTGGTAGAGTGCGTTACGAACCGCAGCATACTGAGCTGCAATATTCTCTGCGAACGGAACATCCTTGCCACAAGCTTTTTCCATCTGCTGAGCTCCTTCAACAAGTGCCTTGATGTCGAATCCGGCACATGCTATAGGAAGCAGTCCTACAGGAGTTAGTACAGAGAAACGACCACCAACATTGTCAGGAATGATGAAACTCTTGTAACCTTCTTTATCAGCACAAGTACGGGCAGCACCACGTTTTGCATCAGTCACTGCTACAATCACTTTGCGTGCTTCTTCCTTACCGCGTTGTTCCTCGCACTGTTTCTTCAGCAGACGAAAAGTAAGGGCAGTCTCAGTCGTTGTACCGCTCTTTGAAATATTAATAACTCCAAATTTCTTGTCCTTTAAATATTCAGTGAGTTCAAACAGATAGTCCTCACCGATATTGTTGCCAGCAAACAGAATTGTAGGATTCTTTTTGTCCTGGACGAGCCAGCCAAAAGAATTGCTCAAAGCCTCAATGACAGCTTTTGCGCCCAGATATGAGCCTCCAATACCTGCCACAACAATTGCTTCGCAATTTTCACGCAGAATCTTGGCTGATTCCTGAATCTCATTGATAAACGCAGGAGTAATCTCTGTGGGCAGATGCAGCCAACCTAAAAAATCGTTACCAGGACAAGTGCCGTTTTCCAAAGATTCCTGAGAAGCCTTAACTTTAGATTCCAGTGACGAAATGGCTCCTTCGTTGAGAAAGCATGCAGCTTTCGTAATGTCTAAACTAATGTTCTTCATTATCTTATCTATATTTGTTTTTGTTTCTTATCCTTGTTTTGTTAGCTTTATTTATTTCATTTATTGATTTATCTAACTCGTGCGCAAAGTTACTCATTTTTTTTGAAATAAGCAGTTTTATTCCAATTAATTTTACAGATATTTCAAATTCCGGAAATCCCTATTTATCATAATCGTGATTCTAATTTTACGGAAACATTCAAAGAGAATGACGTAAACCTACCTAGCAAATGACGTAAACGCTGTTAGTGAATGACGCAAACGCTCAAAGAGAATCCTGGGAACACTATGAGAGAATCCAGATAACACTCGAAAATAAAAAGCGTACCAATTTAATATTGATACGCTTCTATTTTTTTTATTAAATTGAATGCTTGTTATTAGAGAATCAAATTATTTCTTTGAATCCTCTTTCTTTTCTGCATCAGCAGTCTTCTTGTATCGCTTGTTCAGACCGTTAATAACATCCTGTGTGATGTCAAACTTCTTCTCAGCATACAGGATTGCGCTCTTATTGATAATAATATTGTATTTCTTATCCTTATTATAATCCACCAGGAAATTGTTCAAACTATCCTGAAGAGCCTGAAGGAACTTCTGCTGCTCACTTGCAAGTTCGTTCTCCAATCGTGCCTGAAGGGCTGCCAAATCGTTCTGCTGACGCTGTAGAGCTTGCTGAACGCTCTCGGCCTGCTCACGACTTGTAAAGCCATTATTCTGCAGTTTCTGTTGGAAATTATTTGCTGCTGCCTGCAGTTGATTTCCCTTCTGTGTCAAGGTGTTACGTGCATTAAGGCTTTTCTTTTCAAGTTCTTTACTCTTCTCCTTGGCAAATTCAAACTGAGTCATCAATGAGTCAACCTCAACATAAGCAATTTTAATATTGCCCTGAACGCTATCATTCACCTCGGGTTGTTCGTCGAGTTTAGGACTCTGGTTGTTACACGATGTCATTGCTGCTGCAACGGCAAGTGCTAAAAATAGATTTTTCTTCATTATTAATTTTGTTTTATTTTTTAGTTACGCTTTTCGTTGACGGCATGACGACTCTTCGTACGCATCTCCCGGTCTTGATCCATCACACAATGAATACCTCTTTCGCGCATTGCTTCGGAGTCATGAATATGCTGTGATGAAAAGTGTCCATTCTTCCTCAGAATTACTTTTACACACAAAAATGCCATAGCAATAGCAATTATTAACGTGGTAGATAGAAGAATTTCCGTCATTTTTTACTAATTTTGCGGGTGCAAAGGTAATCATTAATTCAGAAATCTAATAAAAACTATCAATAAAAAGGATTAATAATGAATAAAAGTGAGTTAAAACCCGCAATTGTATTCGAGCAGTTTGCAAAGATTAACCAAATTCCACGTCCTTCAAAGCGTGAGGAGAAAATGATCGCTTATCTGAAGGATTGGGGCGAAAGTCACGGACTTGATACAAAAGTTGACGAAACTGGCAATGTGATCATTCGCAAGCCAGCAACCAAAGGTATGGAGAATCGACGTACAGTGATTCTGCAAAGCCATATGGATATGGTATGTGACAAGCTCGTCGATGTAGAGTTCGATTTCGATAAGGATGCCATAAAGACCTATATTGATGGTGAGTGGCTTACAGCTGAAGGAACTACACTGGGTGCTGATGACGGTATCGGATGCGCTATCGAACTGGCTATTCTTGAGAGCAACGATATTGAGCATGGACCACTGGAGTGTGTCTTCACACGTGATGAAGAAACCGGCCTTAGCGGTGCTGAAGGCATGAAGCCTGGCTTCATGTCTGGCGACTACCTCATCAACCTCGATTCTGAGGACGAAGGTGAAATATTCGTTTCCTGTGCTGGCGGTCGCAACACGACTGCTCGTTTCTCCATGAAGCGAGAGCAAGCCCCTACCCTGTTCTATATGCGTGCTCAGCTGAAGGGGCTCGTAGGAGGCCATTCTGGCGATGACATCAATAAAAAACGCGCCAATGCCATCAAGATTCTTGGACGATTCCTCTATCAAGAAATGAAACGCTATGAAGGTATCCGTTTGGCACAGTTCCACTCAGGAAAGCTCCACAATGCTATTCCTCGCGATGGCTCGTTTGTGATTGGTGTTCCCTCCGAATTGAAAGAGAATGTAAAGGCCGATTGGAACATCTTTGCAGCTCAGGTGGAAGACGAGTTCCATGTAACGGATACACAGATGGTTTGGACTATGGAATCAACCGATGCAGAACCAGTTATCGAGCAGGAAGTAGCATACAACTTCGTTCGTGCTCTTCAGGCTGTCGATAATGGTATCTACGCCATCTGTCAGGACGAAGCACTTGGAGGAATGGTTGAGACGTCTTCTAATATTGCCAGCGTTCATACTGAAGAGAACGAAATCAACATTCTTTCGTCTCAGCGAAGCAATGTGATGTCAAATCTTGACAACATGTGTGCAACAATCGTTGCCACCTTTGAGCTCGCAGGAGCTGAAGCTTGGTCGAGTGATGGCTATCCAGCTTGGAAGATGCGCCCTGAAAGCAAACTTACAGAGATTGTTGTCGAAGCCTACAAAGAACTGTTTGGCAAACAACCTGTCGTTCGAGGCATCCATGCAGGATTAGAGTGTGGATTGTTCTCTGAACGCTATCCACAACTCGATATGGTAAGCTTTGGCCCAACCCTTCGTTACGTACATACTCCTGACGAACGTCTTCACATTCCAACTGTTCAGATGGTATGGGATCATCTACTACTCACGCTGAAAAAAGTTCCCCAAAAATAATTTGAAACAATTTCACAGATAAGGGCATGAAGAAAAAATCTTTATATATAATAATAGGTGTAATCTTTGTATCGTTTTTCGTCTCTTGCGGAAATCAACAAACGGCAAAGAGTCTTGTAACCGATTTTATTGAGCAAAACGCGCTCTCACCTGAAAAGATGATTGCCCGAGAGTTCTCGTCACTCGATTCCACTAAGTTTATCAACGACTCTATCGTTCTCTCCATGCAAAAACGAGGCCATGAGTTGTATAAGAACGACATTCGTTACGAACAATCACAAAGTGGTCGCATGCTTTATTATCTGCGAATGAAGTGCATGTACGATAGCGACACACTTCAACAGACATTTTATCTTGATGAAAAACTTACCAGCGTAGTGGCATTCAAATAAATAGTCATTCAGAAGAAACGTAGAGACGTTAAAACCAAGCGATGAATAATAAGGATTCAGGCTATATCGAAATCAAGGGAGCGCGCGTTAACAATCTGAAAAACGTTGATGTGCGTATTCCTCGCAATCAGTTAGTAGTTGTTGCAGGCGTATCTGGTAGTGGCAAATCGTCGCTAGCATTCGATACGCTCTATGCCGAAGGACAGCGACGCTATGTAGAGAGTCTTTCAAGCTATGCGCGTCAGTTCTTAGGCCGTATGAACAAACCTGAATGTGACTTCATCCGAGGTATTCCGCCTGCTGTCGCTATCGAACAGAAAGTGATTGCTCGCAATCCTCGAAGTACAGTTGGAACCTCTACAGAAATCTACGAATATCTGCGTCTACTCTTTGCACGCATCGGTCACACCTTCTCCCCTATCAGTGGCGAAGAGGTAAAGAAGCATTCTACGGAAGATGTCGTACAGAAAATGCTGGAGTTCTCAAAAGGTACCAAGTTTGTTGTGATGGCCCCCTTGCATGTTCATGAAGGCCGTACGGTTGAACAGCAGTTGAAGGCTGAAATTCTTCAAGGTTACTCGCGTATCTTCATAAATAATGATTTCGTCCGCATTGATGACTATCTAGAAACGCTCAGTACCCCTTCCAACAATGAAAGTGCTACAAACAATCAGCACGAAATCTACCTTGTTATTGACCGACTCTCAGTCGATGATGCCAAGGACACTATCGCGCGTCTTGTCGATTCCTCTGAAACAGCTTTCTATGAAGGACAGGGGGAGATGCGTCTGATGTTCCTGCCCTCAAATATCTGCTATGATTTCTCCACACGTTTCGAAGCTGATGGAATGGCATTCGAAGAACCTTCCGACCAGCTATTCTCATTCAACTCCCCTATGGGTGCTTGTCCTGAGTGTCAAGGTTTTGGAAAGATTATCGGCATCGATGAGCATCTCGTAATCCCCAACACCTCTCTGTCTGTTTATGATGGTTGTGTCGTTTGTTGGCATGGTGAAAAGATGAGTGAATGGAAAAATTGGTTCTGCCGCAATGCAGCCAACGATGATTTCCCCATCTTCGAACCCTATTACAATCTGACACAACGACAGAAAGACCAGCTCTGGCACGGATTACCCAGCGATAGCCATAAGGATCTGCACGACAAGCCTTGCATTGATTCCTTCTTTCAGATGGTCAACGAGAACCAATACAAAATTCAGTATCGGGTAATGCTCAGCCGTTATCGAGGAAAGACCACCTGTCCAAAATGTCATGGTACGCGCTTAAAGTCTGAAGCCGATTATGTTAAGATTGGAGGCCGTAGCATTACCGATTTGGTTCAAATGCCTGTCATACGATTAGCCGAATGGTTCAAGCACTTGGAGCTCTCTGCTCACGATGCAGAAGTCGGGAAACGTCTGCTCGTAGAGATTGAGTCACGCCTGCAGTTTATGTTGGATGTAGGCTTGGGATATCTCACGTTGAACCGTATGTCAAATACCCTCAGTGGTGGTGAAAGCCAACGCATTAACCTCTGTACCTCCCTCGGAAGCAGTCTTGTGGGGTCACTATATATCCTTGACGAGCCCTCTATCGGCCTTCATTCGCGTGATACCGACCGTCTGATACATGTTCTCCGTGAACTGCAACAATTGGGCAATACCGTTGTAATCGTTGAACACGACGAGGAAATCATCCGTTCAGCCGACTACCTCATCGATGTTGGTCCTGATGCTGGCCGTTTAGGAGGCGAGATTGTCTATGCAGGAAACGCCTCCAGCATTTCCACTGCTGATGCTAAGAAATATGCGAAAAGTTACACAGTAAAATACCTGCTCCATCAATTAGAGCTCTCCACCCCATCCTCTCGTCGTCCTTGGAATCGACATATCGATATCGAGGGAGCTCGCATGAATAATCTTCGAGGCATTGACGTACAAATTCCCCTGAATGTTATGACAGTAGTCACAGGCGTTAGTGGAAGTGGTAAGTCATCCCTCATCAAGGGAATCCTCTATCCATCAATCAAGCGTTTGTTGGGTGATGTAGCAGATACACCTGGCGAATGTATTGCCATCAAGGGCGATATTGATGCTATCAAGCGTATTGAGTTTGTCGACCAAAATCCTATTGGAAAGTCCACTCGCTCCAATCCTGCTACTTATGTGAAAGCATACGATGCCATCCGTGACCTATTTGCTGAGCAACCATTATCCAAGCAGATGGGCTTCACGTCGCAGTATTTCTCCTTCAACACTGATGGAGGACGATGTGATGAATGTAAGGGGGCTGGTACAATTACGGTCGAGATGCAGTTTATGGCTGATCTTGTGTTGGAATGCGAAGCCTGTCACGGTCATCGTTTCAAACACGACATTCTAGATGTGCGCTTCCAAGGAAAGAACATCGATGATGTGCTCAATATGACCATTAACGAAGCCCTTGAGTTCTTCTCCCAATATGACTGCAAGGCCATTGTTTCGCGCTTAAAGCCTCTTCAGGACGTAGGTCTGGGCTACATAAAACTGGGGCAAAATTCATCCTCGCTTTCTGGTGGTGAGAACCAACGTGTGAAACTCGCCTATTTCATCGGACAGGAACGTCAAGAACCAACACTTTTTATCTTCGACGAGCCCACTACAGGTCTGCATTTCAACGATATTCGTCGTCTGCTAGATTCACTGAATGCCCTGATAGAACGAGGGCACAGCATCATTATCATCGAACACAACCTCGATGTTATTAAACAAGCCGACTGGGTCATCGACCTTGGACCTGAAGGTGGTGATGGTGGTGGTTCACTGGTTGTTGCTGGAACTCCAGAGGATGTTGCTGCCTGCGAAAAGAGTATCACTGGCAAATATCTGAAGCCTAAATTGTAGCGTCTGATACGTCAATATACTTATCGAGATATGCCACGCCCTCCTCTGTGCAGATGCCCCTGAACGAGACAAACAGCACATTGTGGAATATCTCCTCTATAGTATAGGTCTTATAAAGATGTTGCATCATAACATGTTCCATTATTGAGGAGTAAAAATTCGCAACAAGATCATAATTGACATCCTTACGGAAGAATCCCTCTTCGGCTCCACGATTCAGATAGCCGACCAACGAATGATGAAACTGTTTCTTATCTTGTTGGAATAAGGCCATCACCGTTGGGTATTTCACAATATCGCTATAAAATTCCGGACATGACTTTCTAAACTCAGTCACCTTAATTTTATAGGCCGTAAGCATGATGTCCATCACATTCTTGCAATCCGCATAAAGAATTTTAACCTCCTCATCCTTCATGGCTTTAAATTTTTTCACGCCTTCAAGCAGGAGTATCTCTTTATTCTCGTAAATCTCATACAACGTTCGTTTCGAGATTCCCAGCATCTGTGCGATATCATCCATTCTTACTGCTTTGATACCTTTCGCAGCAAATGCCTGCATAGCAGCATCCAGTATACGATCTCGAAGCGAAATCATGTACGGAGTCTTTGATTTCATCTCTTTCATGTTTGTCAAGTGTTTATATACCGAATTATGCGTAATTATGGTGCAAAGGTAATAAAAATTTTAATACGCAAATAGTTTTTTACTTTTTCTTTACCGTTTCCATTGATTTTTCGTACTTTTGCACAAGTATTCAGTACTATTTCAAATTTTATGTTACGCAAATTTATACTCTTATTTCTGCTGGGCATCGTGAATATGTCCATAACCAACATGATAGCCAAAGGCACAACTTATAGTTTTCGACTTCTTTCGCAAACTCCTGGCTCAGGTATCCGTTATGTTGAAGGAACCCCTGGCTATTATTTAGTTGAAAAGACCGACACCATCTCGGCCGACGATTCTTTTAAGTTGGACGAAGGCGTTTATGTACGTTTCGTCGATGGCATGTCACTCGTTATTGAGGGTGAAGCAGACTTTTCGTTACCTGAGGGGAAGTCCACTACCCTTTCAGCATTCAACGCGGTAGCTATGGCCAAGAGCATCCGAATCAATAATACCACTGGTATTGAAGTGCGCAACGTGGTGTTCGAGAGTATCGGCTTGGAGTCTATGAGTAAAGGGGCTATTGTTGTCGAGAACTGTCAGTTCATCCAGCATAACGGTTCGTCGGCAGCCGCTCTTTATTTTCTCTCTGAGGGCAAGAAAAGTACCATTAGCCATTGTACTTTCGAACGATGCGCCAAGGCGGCCATCGGAAGTGCAGCTAATGTAAGTCAGCCCCTCACCATCAGCCATTGCACACTACTATGCAACTCGCTCAACAATCAGAATATTCCACAAATCAACATTACTGCTTCCAACCTTCTGATTGACTCCTGCACCATCCTTGGCGACTCTACGAGTCTCACGTCGAACAATATGGTGGGAGGCATTGGTATTTCCAATCTTTTAGGATATACCGATGTTAATGTTACCGTCAGCAACTGCATTATCAAACATAACCGCTACGGTATTGGCATCGTAGGCCCTGCAAACGTACGTATCGAAGACAACACTATCACCGACAACAACCATGAGGCCAACCCGATGAATGGTGGCAGTGGTATCAGTTTCTACGATCCCTATGCAAAAGCCACTGCTGTCGTTGCCCGCAACACCATCGAGGGAAACATCTGGGGAGTAACCATCATCGGCTGCAAAGATGTGAACCTCGGTCAGCCACAGTCATCCGCTGTTCAGAGTCCTGGCGAGAACCATTTTTCACGCAATGGATATGATGGCAATCGTTACGATATATACAACAACTCCACACTTACCATCTATGCTCAAAACAACATCTGGGGCGTTGAACATCAGACAGCTGATGAGATTGAGGACGTCATCTTCCACCAGTATGACAACAGCAGCCTGGGCGAAGTTATATACATGCCGGCCCATGATGGAAATGCCGACATCAGTCTTCCTCGCATCGAAACGCAGTCAGCCGCCTACACCCTTCAAGGCACTCGCATGAATACCCCAAATCGTCACGGACTATATATTCAAAATGGCAAAAAAATCATTCGCTAAAAATTGCCTCACAATTACGATTGTATGTCTGACAACCCTTTACTGCCAGGCACAACAGCATTTTTCCTGTCACCACTTGAAACGTGCTGATTTGCTTTTCCACATAACTTTCTCCGCAAATCCGATCACTGAGGTAACGTCTGGAAACATCGACCATGTGGCCATCTATCTTGGTGGTGACAGTTTGATTGAAGCTGTGGAGAGAGGAGTTGTCATTACCCGTCTCGACAGCCTCCGTCAGCGTGAAGGCCAATGGCTAGTAGGGCGAGTGAAGAAGGTCTCTATCGAGCATTCCATCGATAATGCTCTCCACTATGTGGGACGTCCTTACGATTCCTTTTATCTTGCCAACAACGACGCGATCTATTGCTCTGAACTCGTTCAGTTATCCTTCGTCAACCGTAAGGGACATCGTCTGTTCACACCTATTCCTATGTCCTTCCACGATGGCGATGGACGCATCACTCCCTATTGGCAGGATTTTTACGCTCGCCATCACATGCAGGTTCCTGAAGGTCAGCCAGGCACTAATCCCTCCGAATTGTCCCAACGTTCCAATATCCGCATACTCGGCATTCTCACATACGAAACTAAAACGAAAACCCAATGATGACATACGAAAAGAAAGCAATCGTTATTGGAGCTTCCTCCGGTATTGGCAAAGAAGTAGCACGCTTACTCATCCAGCAGGGATGGACGGTCGGAGTGGCAGCACGCAGAGTGGAACTGATGCAAAACATCGGTGCAGCAGCCATCGAACAGATCGATGTAACATCCGATGATGCGACCACAGCGCTCCAGCGTCTCATCACCAAAACAGAAGGTATGAACCTTTTCTTCTATGCTTCAGGAATCGGCAAGCAAAACATTGAACTACAAGAAGATATAGAGATCAAAACCGTTCAAACGAACGCTCTCGGTTTTGTTCGTATGATAGGAGCTGCTTATCGTTATTTTACCCTACAAGGCAGCGGCCATATTGCAGCCATCACATCCATCGCCGGCACCAAAGGATTAGGCCCTGCCCCCTCCTACTCTGCCACCAAGGCCATGCAGAACGTCTATCTGCAAGCCCTCGAACAGTTGGCACATAGTCGTCGTCTCAACATCCATTTCACCGATATCCGTCCAGGCTTCGTCGATACAGCTCTTCTCAACGGCGACTTCCATTACCCAATGATGCTCAGTCCCAATCGCGTAGCTCAGGAAATCGTTTGTGCCATCAATAAGAAACGACATATCCGCATCATCGACTGGCGCTATCGTATCCTTACTGCCCTTTGGCGTCGCATTCCCCGTTTCATTTGGCGGAGAATCAAACTTGTCAAATGATGGCTGCACGAATAAGTTAGAAAGAAACAGAGTCAGGATGTATGTAAGCATTATTTGACGTATTTACTCCTAACGTTTGACGTAAACACCCAGAGTGAGTGACGTATTCACTACTCTAGAACAGATCAATTGGTAAACTCGTCATACATCAATCGTACTTCGGTAGTTGAAATGTCATGGTTCAAAAGAATGTAATTATCAGTCTCAAACAAAACTTTATGTAGCTGTTCGAGGCCGTTTTCATGCAAGCTAACGAATTGTCGCAACAAACTGATAGCACTACGAACGTCCTTTTGGAACCACATGCAATAGCCATAATTCAGATAGTCGTCGGCAATTTTCTGCTCAGAAGACAACAGTTTGTCGTAGATTTTTACCGCCTGTTCATATTTGCCTGTAAGCGAGAGTGTCCATGCCAGCGCACGATTGATGCTTTGATCGTCAGGATTATTGTAGTTCAGTCGGAAAAGCGTCTTAAGCGCTTCTTCATAGCGACCTAACTTGATTAGACAAGTGGCAGCATTCAGCTCTGCGCCACGATTGTCGGGCGACACTTCAAGTAAATGACTGAATGTCTCTAATGCTGCTTCGTATTTCTCCTCATCAAACAACTCACGCGCATAGCCCTTCAATGCTTTCGAATTGTCGGGTGCCAAACGTAGAGCTTGCATAAAGTAATATTTGGAATCGTTGAATCCATTTAAAAGGGACTCCTTGACCTGATACTGATGAGCAAGCGTGATGGTGTGTCCCATGAAAAGATAATAGTTTAAGTCGTGGAAATCATCACCAATGTGCTTAACCACTTTCAGCGCTTCTTCAATCAACCCACGCTTCAGCAAGAAATAGGCTACTTCAACACGATTGGCATCGAGCGGAGTTTCCCTAAACAGCGGATTAGCAAAAAACAGACAACTGCTAAAGGGATTGGTAAACTCGCTGCGTTGTGGAAACAGGCGATAGAAACGATAAAGGTTCTGTAGATATATGCGACGGATGAAGGCAGGCTTGAGTTGTTCCTGCATAGCCACTTCGCCACCCACGGGCATAGGCATTGCTTCGCCCTTTTCCATCATCTTCAACATGCTAGAGGGCATCTGACTAATCACCTGGTCGAAGGCCAGGACAAAGGAGTATTTATCACTATCGCAGAAAGCCCCCATTTGCGTGATAGAGTGAAGGAAATTATTGCCTTTCGTATGGTTCCAAATACGACTGATGTCAGGATGTTGGGGATAGAAAGGAACGAACCAATTTGCGACGCTATTAAAAAAGGAGAAACGCTTCATCTGGGCAAAGCCGGCGTAATAAATGTCAGAACCCTGTTTCTGCATATCAGCCATCCGATGCATAGACTCTTCCATACGCTCCATATTCTGCTCCTCAGCCTCTGGATGGAGAATGTTTTCCAATTGATCCTCATCGGTCTCAACGAGTCCTTTACCCGTGTATTTCAGGTGATTGCCTTCCATGAGATTTGGCATAATCTCGTTCTTAATCTTCTGTGAATCCTCATCGGCAGCAATACAGTAGTAAAACTGTTTTTGAAGTTCTTTCAACTCTTGACGACATCGATCATCCTTAAGCAGATGATGAACAATATCCTTCTCCTCTTCGTAAAGCGTAGCAACCTCCGCATGCATAGTTGTCACCCAACCAACAAGTGCACGTTGCCGAAGAGGTTCCTGTTGAGCACGTTCATAAACGGAAGTAAGCAGCCGAAACTTATTGAAGCAGAACGTGTTATGCAGAGAAAGGGTGATAGCGCTCACCAACAGTTGCTGATCGTTGGAATCTATTGTGGGCGACAGCAGGATTTCTTCGAAGGAACGGGCAACATTCTCTTTCCACGACATGGACAACCAAATATTGTCGAATAGTTCGTTCATCAGCTGCAGATGGGATTGATAAAGGGCTTCCGACTTTGTCTGTCGTTCTTTTTCAGGCAAGAGCTCAAGCAAAGCAGCCTCCTGAACATAGTTTTCGAGTTCGTCCCTGATTTGTTCCACGCTCCACTCATGCTTCACACCTTTGCTTATCGACAAAAGGAAAGAGGAATGATTAACGGAATTACTCAATGAGAGGTCAGACAATAGCTCGTAGGCCTGACGTAGCAACTTGTCATAGAGTTGACCACGCTGAGCATCCTCGGCACCACGCCGCCAGTAATCGGCCAGCAGGCGGTAGTCATCTCGCAACAGCTGAAGTCTTCCAGTGAAGCTCGGATTGGGATGCATCAAGAGGTAATTCTCTAAATCGACCAATGCATCCCCCATGAGACCTTCTGTAATCTTACCTTGAATGGAAACAAGCTCCTTATCGTTCTTCATGCTGTTATTCATCTAAAAAGAATTATTTTTCTTAACCTCTCAGAAATTCAGAGATGACAATCAGTCTATCTGAAGACCTCGTTCCTCCACAATATTCTTCTGTTTCTCCAACCACGCAGAGGCACGCTGGATATCAGCGATCCTTGGGGGAGCCGTATGACTGAAGGGTATACGGGGAAGGGAGTCGATAGTCTCCTTACTTACTCCACAGCGTTTCACAATCAAATCAACAAAAGCATCGATACCTTGCTCGTTAAGCGAATCGACAGCCATGTCGTATGACTTACAGAAAGCATCACGTTGACGTTTCGTAGCGGCCCTTTTCTTAAAAGCAACGACACCCAAACGGTAGTCTAAATCGCGTGTATCTAATAATAAACATGCACGCTCGTTACGAGCCACAGTGGCCTGAGGTTCTGGCAATAGCAGCGCATCCATTATGCCTGCTTGAAGCATACCTAGACGCACATTGACATCATTCACCTGAATACGAAAAACTCGCTCCGTTTTAAGACGGGCAGAATCAACAGCCAGATCACTCAGCAGATGAGTGGCAGAATAGCGCGTCATGGCTACCATCTTATCATCCAATTGACGCAACAGCCTCAGACGGGCGGTGCGATTCGTTAACAACTGCCATGAAGCATCGGTAGCAGTGATATACTCTAGATTCATCAAACTGTCGTTCATACGACCGCAACGCACAAGATCGGAAACGATGGCATTGGCGTGACCTTGTTGAATAGCGGTGTCACAATCCATCTGAGCTGTAAAAGGCAGCAGACTAACATCCAAGTCATTATCCTTGAAAATGCCACAAGCCTCAGCAACATAGATAGGCAGACAGTCGAGCGTAGGCATCACAGCAATACGCAACTGAGCCGAATCATCAGGCACTATAATATCGGAAAAATGGCGTTCTCCCCTTTGACCACATGAAAAGATGGTGGCCACAATCAGCATAGCAAAAAAAACACTCAAACAGGTAATCAAACTACCATGCAACGAATATCTCATAACTGTTTATATTTTCCAATTTATCAACCGATAATCTATTTTGCGTCGGCAAAGGTACAAAATATTTGCATACAAAGTGAAGTTTTTAGAAAAAAGTAGTAACTTTGCAGCATGAATACAGACAAAGAGACACTAATGGGTAAGACTACTACTGAGTTGAAAGGCTTGGTAAAGGGTCTTGGAATGCCTGCATTTACTGGTCAGCAAATTTCTGACTGGCTCTACAAAAAACACGTGAGCAGCATTGATGAGATGACTAACCTTTCGAAGAGAAACAGGGACTTGCTTTCCGAGAAGTATTGTGTGGGAGCAATGGCCCCGATAGACTGTCAGAAGAGTAAGGACGGTACCATCAAATATCTTTTCCCCGTAAGGACAACTGACAACACTACTTCCAAGCTATTTGTAGAAACTGTATTTATCCCTGACGGCGACAGAGCAACACTCTGTGTGTCGAGTCAGGTAGGATGTAAGATGAACTGTCTGTTCTGTCAAACAGGCAAACAGGGATTTGAAGGACAACTTACCCCTGCTGATATTCTAAACCAGATATATGCACTACCAGAACGCGATATGCTTACAAATGTCGTGTTTATGGGACAAGGAGAACCGATGGATAATCTGGACAACGTGCTCAGAGCAACTGAGATACTGACCGATGAGAATGGCTTTGCATGGAGTCCAAAACGTATTACAGTGAGTTCGGTTGGCGTAAAAAACAAACTAAAGCGCTTTCTAGATGAGAGTAATTGTCATATTGCTATTTCCATGCACTCCCCCCTACCCGAGCAACGCCAACAGTTGATGCCTGCTGAACGAGGAATGAGCATTAAGGACACTGTCGAGCTTCTCAAGACATACGATTTCACTCACCAGCGCCGATGTTCGTTCGAGTACATTTGTTTTGCAGGACTAAACGACACGTTGGAACATGGACGGGAAATTATTAAGCTACTGAAAGGGCTGGAATGCAGAGTGAACCTCATACGTTTCCACACAATCCCATCGGTAGACCTTCCAGGCGCTGACGAGCGAAGGATGGAGCAGTTGCGTGACTACCTCACATCACATGGCGTATTCACAACGATACGCGCCAGTCGCGGACAGGATATTTTTGCCGCTTGCGGACTGCTCTCGACTGCAAAAAAAGAAGAGAAAACCACTAATAACCTGTAAAATATGAACGATATTAAAATGCGAATAGCCATCACGCATGGCGATACCAACGGAACCGGATACGAAACCATAATGAAGGCTTTCGATGATCCCACAATGTATGAGCTCTGCACGCCCATTATCTACGGTTCGACCAAAATTGCAGAGCAACATGCTAACGCTTTAGGAATCAACGCAAAGTTTAACGTGATAAACGATGCCAGCGAGGCCCAACAGAATCGTCTGAACATCATAAACTGCTTGAGCGACGAAGCAGGAACAGTAGAATTCGGACTAGCAACGCCCGAATCAGGTAAGAATGCTCTACAAGCACTGAACAAAGCTTTAGAAGACTATAAGGCAGGAAAATATGACGTACTCGTGACATCTCCCGTCAACCGCAGTACGATTTCCTCATTTAACGGTCATGCAGACTTCATTGAGTCAAAGCTTGGAAACGGTTCAAAAGGACTCAGCATTCTGCTAGGCGAAGATTTGCGTATTGCATTCGTGACAAACAACCTGGCCATCAAAGATATTCCAGAATCAATAACAAAGCAAAAGATAGTAGAGAAAGGAAAGCAGTTCCATAAGGCATTGAAACGCGATCTGAGAATTTCCAATCCTCGCATTGCAGTACTATCACTAAACCCTCGTTGCGGTGAAGACGGTGCATTGGGCGATGAGGAGCAGGAAATCATCAATCCTGCTATCGAGGAACTGGAGAGCAATGGTATTCAGGCCTTTGGACCTTATGCAGCCGACAACTTCTTCGGTGAAGGAAAATATTATCATTTTGATGGCATCTTAGCCATGTATCATGATCAAGGAATGTCTCCGTTCAAAACGTTGAATACGAGTTGGGGCGTTAGATTCACATCTGGACTCCCATTGGTAAGAACTGCTCCATACAACGGTCCTCAGTTAGATATTGCTGGCAGTAATCAAGTTTTACCAGACTCACTTCGTCATGCAATCTACTTCGCATCCGACATTCTCCGTAACCGAACGAATTACGACGAGCCATTGGCTAATCCTCTTCCTAAACTATACCATGAGAAGCGTGACGACAGTGAGAAAGTACGTTTCCGTTCGTCTGATTCACGTCAGCAGTCCACTCTCAAGGAGCCAAAAGATTGAAAAAGAAATATCAAAACGCATTCTTTCTAATCGGGCTGAGCATCCTCATCATAATGGTGTCTCAGCTTGATTTTGTTCAGGTAAGTGAAGGCATTGGAAAGGCTGGCTATTGGTTTGCTGCCGTAGTCGGCCTATGGGCTGTCTTGTATGTATTAAACACCTGTGCTTGGTGGATTATCATCAAGGCAGGAACAGACAAACAGCTACCATTATCGTTTGCATGGCTTTACAAGATTACCATTTCGGGCTTCGCACTAAACTACGCCACACCAGGTGGACTGATGGGGGGAGAACCCTATAAAATCATGTCACTAAGCCCATATATTGGGACAAAAAGTGCAACAGCATCGGTCATACTGCATACGATGACACATATATTCTCGCATTTCTGGTATTGGCTGATTTCCTGCGCACTATTTCTATTGACAGAACCCATAACGATAGTCACTGGTATTCTTCTGCTCCTCGTATCTGCCTTTTGTGTTACAGCTATATGGTTCTTCATGAAAGGCTACAAAAAAGGAATTGCCAACAGCATACTGAACATGTTGAGTCACCTGCCTTGGATGGGCCGATGGGCAAAAGGTTTCATAGACAAGCACAAGGAAAAACTAAGTGAAATAGATGAACAGATTGCTTCCTTACACAAGGAAAACACACAGACATTCGTAGCTGCAGTATTATTGGAACTAGTGTGCAGAATTATATCAGCTCTTGAAATCATGTTTACACTGTTGGTGATTATGCCCGATGTAAATTTCATAGAATGTATTTTAATTCTTGCATTCACATCCCTGGTGGCCAACATGCTTTTTTTCATTCCATTACAATTGGGCGGACGCGAAGGAGGATTTCTAATGTCGATAGGTGGATTAGGGATGTCAGCATCAACTGGTATCTTTGTTGCACTTATTGTTAGAATAAGAGAATTGATATGGACAGGAATCGGATTGCTATTAATAAAACTGGAGCGAAAAAGAGCGTAATTACATCTACAGGGCGCAAAACAAGCTAAAAACGCTTAATTTTATGTCAAAATTGCAGTGATTTGAAAAAAAAAGTGTAATTTTGTCAGCCGTATGAAGAGTACAGAACTACAAAACATCAAGCAGAAATACAGTATTGTGGGCAATTGTGACGCACTAAACCATGTGTTGGACGTAGCGTTACAAGTGGCTCCCACTGACTTGAGCGTACTCATCATTGGAGAAAGTGGCGTGGGTAAGGAAATCATTCCACGTATCATTCATGACAACTCTCCACGTCGCAGAGAGAAATATTTCGCCATCAACTGCGGTTCTATACCTGAAGGCACCATCGACTCTGAATTGTTCGGACACGTGAAAGGTTCCTTCACAGGAGCCATCAATGATTCGCCTGGATATTTTGGTGTAGCAGATAAGGGAACGCTCTTCCTCGATGAAGTGGGTGAGTTGCCGTTGGCTACTCAAGCTCGTCTGCTGCGTGTATTAGAGAATGGCGAATATATTCCTGTAGGAGCCACAGAAGTGAGAAAGACAAATGTCAGAATAGTTGCTGCAACCAACGTAAACATTCAAAAAGCGATCAGTGAAGGGCGCTTCCGTGAAGACCTATACTATCGACTGAACGAGGTTGCCGTACAAATGCCTCCACTCAGAGAACGCGGTGAGGATATCATATTGTTATTCCGACTGTTTGCTATGCAAATGGCTGAGAAATACAAAATGGATCGCATTCAGCTGACGAACGAAGCCAAGTATATCCTCATGAAATACAAATGGCCAGGAAATGTACGTCAATTAAAGAATATCACCCAACAGATATCTGTACTTAGTACTGAACGTATCATTACGCCAGAGATACTGGCAAAGTTCATTCCACAAGACAGAGAAAGTACTCAGTTGGCCGTAGTCAACACGAACGGAAATGAGCATTCGTTTGAAAACGAGCGCGAGATTCTATATAAAATTCTATTCGAACTGAGAGGGAATGTGAACGACATGCGACGCGAGATGGGACAGCTAAAGAAGAAAATAGAGGATGTTCAGAATACTCCGTCAGCAACGAAAATCATTGGAACAACACCAACTCCTATCCAACCTGTTCACGCCATACAGCCAATACCCAACGTGGAAGATGCTGTAGCAGAAGAATACGTAGAGCCAACACCAGAACAAGAGAATCTGAACTTGGGAGATCTCAGTCGACAGACCTTGATAAAAGCATTGGAACGTAATAACGGTAATAGAAAGAAAGCAGCCATAGAATTGGGAATCAGCGATCGAACGCTCTACAGACGTTTGAAGCAATATGGACTAGTGCTCATCTTCCTGATATCAATGCTATTCACGTCATGCACGGTAAGCTATAAGTTCAATGGTGCAAGCATTGACTATACGAAAACGAAAACAATTCAGATTAACGATTTCCCTATTCGTTCAGCATATGTATGGGGACCAATGGCCAGCATTTTTAACAATCAGTTGAGAGATCATTATGCCAATCACACAAAACTCATTCAAGTGAAGCGTAACGGCGACTTGAAAGTTGAGGGAGAAATAACCCGATACGAACAGCGAAACAAAGCTGTTTCTGCCGAAGGTTATTCTGCACAGACAGAATTGACAGTAACAGTCAATGTAAGATTTACAAACACCAAGAATCATGCAGAAGATTTCGAACGACAATTCTCAGCATCCTCAACATACGAAACATCGCAATCACTGAATTCCGTTCAAGAAGAGTTGGTCACTCAAATGATGAAAGATATTACTGACCAGATTTTCAACGCAACCGTAGCCAACTGGTAAAAAACAGTTACCTCAACTGTCAAAACGACAAAGAAAAATGGAACTAACAGAGTATATCAAGCATCCAGAACGACTTGACCGAGATACGTTATACGAATTGCGGTCGATGTTGGCTTTGTATCCATATTTCCAAACAGCCCGACTATTGA
>Ga0265298_10003624_pt1 | contig 20266 bp, 19 predicted proteins | sample AusTroGonzalo_MG_3_FD_193486 | JGI IMG/M metagenome (GOLD analysis project Ga0265298, IMG submission 193486) | Bovine rumen microbial communities from tropical cattle in Woodstock, Queensland, Australia - Gonzalo_01 | ecosystem: Host-associated > Mammals > Digestive system > Stomach > Rumen ... | reverse complement strand
AGCGGCTGCGCTGCTATCTACCAGGCAATGGCGGCCTGCTGACCGCCATTGCCATGATGTGCGCCGGATGGGACGGCTGCACAGAAAAGAATCCGGGATTTCCCAAGAACGGGAAGTGGAATGTGCACTGGGAAGGGCTGAACAAAATGCCCTAAGGCCGTTTACCACTCATCATCCTCATTGCCTACGATGCCGTTCTTCAGGGCTTCTTCCACCTTGTCGATGATGGCATTGCTATAGGCGTGAGTCATCACGAGCGCCTTGGCACAGGTACGCTTCCGCGTATCCTTCTCCACGAAGGGATAGTGCTTGGCTATCTCCCACTGCTCGTCGTAGAGACGGCGGTCGGTCTTATCGTCCTTCATACGCTTACCATCACTGTAGATGTTCTGGTGGCTCTGGCGATTGTCACTATTGTCCAAAAGTCCGCCCAGCCATCCAGCATCCTCCGCTTTGAGGATATCGTAGTTCTGTACAGTATAGGTAACACGCACACGTCCGTCCTTGATATCAATCTTGATAACGGGCGTAATGCTGACCACGTAGCGATTGACAGTTCCTGTATGGTCGGCAATGCCGTCGATAGTCGACGAAATAATGATGCAACCGGCCTCCTTGTCATTCAGCGTGATGGCCTGCTTATCCTTGAAAGTAGCCGTTACCCAGTAGTTCAAGGCCACATAGAGCTGCTGTTTATTCTTGCCAGGAGCCTCAATCACCTGCTGATACGTCAGACTCTCGTTCTTGTCAAGCGTCAGCGTACTGGCCAGGTTGGCAGCAGCGTCAAGCCACTTATCGCCGTACTTGCTCTTGGCATACTTCTCCAAGTCGGCACTTTTCATCACCTGTGCCTGCACACTCATGGCGCCGCAGAAAACGAGGATGGCGGCGAACATCCACAGTTTAGCCTGTTTCATAGTTAAGAATGTACGAAAATGAAAAGGGCAGGCACCTGACGACTATCAAGCACCTGTCCCTGTATCACATTCCCTTAAAACGGGATCTTATAGCCAACAGTCAGCGTAATGACACTGTTGCGAACACTGCCATCAGAGAGCCAACCATCATGTTCGTCCTTGTTGATCTGGGATACACCGATATTGTAGCGGGCATCAATGATGAAGTCACTGATTTCATAGGACACACCTACAGGAATAGAGAAATCAACTTTTTTCATAAAATCCTTGAAATCAAAATCTTCACCATTGACCTTGGTTTTAGCACGGGTAAGGAAACCTGCCTGCACACCAGCTTTCAAAGCCAAACCAGGAATTACATAGACGTTAGCCAGAACAGGCACATTGAGATAATCAAGGTTCATGTTCTCGTCAGTATCATCGTTCTTAGCACCTTGCAGGGCATATAAAGCACCTGCTGTCACGCCAAAACGCTCATTGATATTATAACCCAACTCAAAGCCAGCTATCAAACCAACCTTCATTTTGGCATTATCAGCGTCGCCAACAAGAGTCGACAGTGTACCACCGACCATTGGCTTGAGGTACATTTCACCAGCACTCTGAGCATCCACATTTACTGCAGCCATTATGGCGACTGCGACCATCATCATAAACTTTTTCATAATCGTTTAATTAAAAAGAGTTATACTTTGTGAAAAGTTGCTGCAAAGGTACGACTATTTCCTTAAACTACCAAACTTTTCTGCAAATTTCTTCTAGAAACCTAATTTATAGCCAAGCGTTACTGCAAAGACTCTGTTATGCACTGAATTGTCGATACCGGAAAGCAACTTGGTGACGCCAAAGTTGTAACGGACATCGAGCGTGATGCCACTGATCTCGTAGGAGAGACCGACAGGGATGGAGAGGTCGAACTTGTTCATCTCAAGATCATTGTCATCATAATACACTTTCAAAAAATCGATAAAACGGTCGTAGTCTATCTTCTCACTACCCTGCTCTACCCTGGCCTTGACCCTGTAGGCAGGCTGCACACCAGCCTTGACGGCCAGACCTGGCAGCACATAGTAGCTTGCGGTAATGGGGAACGTTGCATAATAGAGACTCATTTTGTAGTCGCCACTCGCGTCCTCAATCTTTGCTCCCTGATCCGTAAAGAGCAGGCCGGCAGACAGGCTGAACTGGTCGGTAAGGTAATTCTCCAGTTCGGCACCGTAGCAGATATTCACCTTCATCTTGGCATCATCAGTATCGGTCAGATTGGAGAGCGTGACACCTACCCGAGGCTGGATGCTCATCGTACCCTCTTCATGCTGTGCTTTCACGCTCACAGCAGCCATCATAGCGACTGCGGTCATTAGCAAAAACTTTCTCATTACTATCTTTTTTTGTTATTGTTTTTGTTATCCCTACATTCCCCACTGGTTGTAATTGACATCGAATCCAGCAAGGAGGAACCAATTGGTCAACTGCTGCTCGTAGAATCGAAGCAAGTAGAGCGGAGCTTCGACTCTTTCCTCTAGTGGCGATAGTGTGTCAGCACCGTCGTAGGCAGGAGCGGCCGATGATTCTGTCAGGTAGTTCACCACCTCCATGATGTTTTCAATTGTAATACCAGAGTCATCAAGCATCTCGTAGGCATCTTGCAGCGTCAGATCCACTTTCGCCAAGGCATCAGAAATCTTGCCTATGATCTCGAAGAAACTGGCCCTTCTTGACAGCTGACTGACACTGCCATCAGGCTGAATAGAACCGTTGGCAATGCCATCGGAAAAATCATCTTCCAGTCCTGGTGCCGATTGTATCAGTTTACGCAGGTCTATGCCCCAACTTTCCAGATACTTAATGACCTTCATGAGGTTCAAGTCGCCTACTACGCTGTGGAAGTAGCGGTTCTGCTCGCCCTCGTAGTAGAGCACCGGCCAGAACTGGATGGCGGCAACAGTCTGTATGAGCCACACAATGGCCGAGGTAGTGTGGTTGAGTTTGAACACAAGCGTATTGGTCTGTAGGTTGGTCTTGCCGGGCACAATGCTCGGTTTGAAACCCTTTTCCTTCATCCAAGGGATGATGGCGCGTACGCACTGGATGGGCACATAGTTGTCGTGACGACTGTGCTCAACAAAATACTTCTGAGTGATGTCGGGCTCCCAGCCATTCATCAGGTTGATTTTCTCCAACGCAGCAATGAATGCCTTAGCCTGATCACTCTGCAGATTCATGTATGCCGGCTGGATCAGGTTGTGGAGTGAATCCTCCATGCTGACACCGTAGTCGCTGAGTGTCGACTTTTTCTTGGTCTTCACGTACTCTTTGGCGCCTGAAGCCAACGGCTCCTTGAAAAGATCCTTGTAGTCGATGTCCAAGTGGCAGTTCTCCACACACGAAATCAACATCATGATGACGTCCTTGCAGTCCTCGCACCAGTCTTTTTTGACATACTCACTATAAGCTACGGCATAGTCGGTAGGACCACCGCCGGCAAAAGTCTTGGTAAAAGTGACACCTTTGTCCTTATACTCCATGTCGCGCAGCTTAGCCACGTATAGGCTTTCCGAACCACCCTGTGAAAAGCCTAAGTTGAAAAGGTACTTGCCTTGCGGTAACTGCTGGTCGTCAAGTATCTGGCGTGCAGCCAACAATCCGTCAAGCGAATTGCGAGCGTTCACATCGCCGCTATGGTAGAACGAGGGGTACTGTGATGACGAGCCATACCCGATGAAGTCGCTCATCACGAGGATATAGTTAGGCTTCAAGGGGTTTGCAATCAGACCGTTGATCAGCTCCTGATTACCTGTTGTCGGGCAGTCGTCAGGCGAACCTAATGTGGCACGGTTAAAGAGCAGGATACCATCGCAAGGTGTTCCGTCGACAATCTCGGAGGGAATCATCATCACACCGCTGATAGTAGCGGGATTACCGTCGGCATCCTTCGAGGTATACTCGTAGATGATGCGGCGCACAGGACGTGAGGACAGCGTAACGCCTCCTGTGCGGGTCTTGATGACCGTGTCACGTTCGTAGATGATATTATAGGCAGCATCTTGTGCGACACTTGGTGCACTGAAACTTATAAGTAAAAGGGCAAAAAGGCAGAAAGGCAAAAGGCTTTTTACCGTTCCCATTACTTTATTAATGACTATTGTTTCCATATCTTCCTGTTTTTACTATTTTACCTTTTTACTTTTTTACCTTTCCCGTTCTTGCCTTGCTGCTCAATATAAATGCCGCTCTGAGGCTGGCTGACGCGCTGGCCGTTGAGGTTATAGACAACGTTAACGTCGACGTTAACCTCATTGTCAACAGTATGGATACCAGCGGTTTCGCCTCGTTTTAATTGGAACGTAGCAGCTAAAGGCCAGTGATCGCCCAACGGTTTGCCGTCATGCAGATAGCCATCGCGGTCAATCGTGACAGATACGGGCTGGATGTTCGTACCCATGGCAGGGTTGATGTAGAGAATCTTGTCAAGCGTTTCGTCGCCAGCCGTAGCTTCAGTAACCTTTTCCGTAGGATAGACACCATCGCGTTGCAGCTCTATCCACACGTCAGAAACAGTGCCACGCCCACTTTCGTTGATGGCATCGATAAACTGACCCTTCACGTCGTCGCGGCCATAGAGACAATTCATATCGCCAGCAATGATAATGGGACGTGAGTCGAGTTGCTGGAGCACATCTTCTTTCAACTGTGCCAACTGCAACATACGGGCCTCGTTGTCCTTGGCTCCATTCTCCTCAGCCTCATCCTCGTCGAGAGTAGCATCCATGTGTAAGTTATAGACCACAATGCGCTCGCCTCCACGGAGTGTCACATCGTAACGGCGGAAGCCCTTAGTCACCATCTCGTCATTAGCATGGCTGAACTTGCCGAAGTTGTGTTTCCAAGGAGTACGGGGAGCAGGTGTCACCTGCAGATCATTCTTCCAGCAACCCAGCAGTCCATCGCATTCGAAACGGTGATTCTGTAGGTGCAAGAAGTCTACCGAGTGAGTGCCGTCCAATACTCCTACGTCGCCACTCCACTCGTCCATCTTGTAGTCGTCTTCAAGCCACACAGCGAGAATACCATGATAGTTGAAGTCCTCCTGCATCATTATCAGATCATAGCCTTTCTGCACCAAATACTTGCCAATGCGGGACGTGCCAGCATCGCCTGGTCCGTCAGCATTCAGCTTGATCACCAATAATTTCTGGGGCAGTCCGTCTACATTGAGTGTAGCAAGTGTGAACTGCTCGCCAGTCGTTTGTCCCAAAGCTGTCACACTACTGCAAAGGGCAAGGATAGCGACAAGCGCCCAATAATAATGTTTTTTCATATTCCTGTTATTTATATGTTTTTGTTATTTCAATTTATACTGCTTGACAGGGAAAGTAAAATAGGTATCAGGGAAGGGTTCGTCCTCCAAAGTAAAGTGCCACCACTCAGTGGATAGTGGCTTAAAACCGTGACGAAGCATAGCCTTACGGAGTATCATGCGGTTGGCAAACTGCACGGAAGTGATGGTACGTCCGACTGGGCTTTTACTATTTTCGCCCGTAAACTCGCCTGTCTCAGGATTGCCGCAGAAGTCGGGATGGCTTTCAGGACCGAACCAGTCGAAGGTGCCACCCATATCAAGTTCCTTTTCGGTAGCCATATCGAAAAGCGTCAGGTCGATGGTACTGCCGCGGGTGTGGCCACTCTTCTCCATGATATACTCCTGTTTGAAAAGCACGCTCTTGTCAAGGTCAGGATAGAAGTAACGTTTCGTCAGCGTATCAGAAATATCGGCAGCCCACCGCATAAAATGGTCTACCGCTTTTTGCGGACGATAGGCATCGTAGATTTTCAGACGGTAACCCTGAGCCTTCACGTCGTCACTCACAGCCTTCAGACTGTCGGCGGCCTGTCTGGTGAGTAAGGCCGTGGGGTCCTCGTAGCCGTCAACCCGCTGACCTACAAAGTTGTATGTGCTGTAATAGCGTACCTCCAAGATAGCGTCAGGCACAGCTTCTGCCAACATGACAAACTGACTTGTGTCATCAGCAGCGCCGACCTCTGCGCTTTGTTTCCTGTCTGAGAAGCAAGACACCATTATTGCACTACAGAGGATAAAGCTCACTGTCAAAGCCCCAAGATAGGATTTCTTCATAGCCGTATTACACGCATTAATATATAATCGCGTGCAAAGGTACGAATAAGCGAAGAGAATACCAAAAGAAAAAACATTTTTCTTAGGTATTCTTGAGCGAAAGTGCATCGAGTTTGCAGAATTATTCGTAATTTTGCACCATCATTCCAAACACAAACAGAACAAATAGAACGAAATGAACAGAAGAATAACAATGATGGCCGTTATCCTGTTATTGGCGATAGCGGCAATGGCACAGGAGAAGGGAACTGCATACTGCACGCTCAAGGAGATTGAGAAAGGCTGGAAGACAAAGCCTATCACCAATGTCATCAACGGCAGTCTGGGCATCATGCTGGAGCGCTTCGACCAGACCTGGCCCACCTGGATGGTGGGAGCCGTCAGAAACACCATGGAGAAAGGACTCGACAAGGAGGTGCTCGACGACGAAACAGAACTGACCATTATCGTTGATGCCATAAACGGCTATGTGGAGGTGAGCGATGCTGGCACCGACGGTGAATACATGACAGCCTGCGTCTGGAACCGCTCCAATGGTCACAAGCTGCTTGCCGTCTGCATGGGCGACCCCACCGACCCCTTCATCGAGTTCGTGTGCTTCTACGACTACGACTCACAGCAGCGAACGCTCACCCCTGAGCCGGATATTCTGACAGGTTTCAGAAAGTGGACGACCCAAGATCCGTACTTTTGCAGACTGCCGAGGAAAGGCAAGAATCTGGTTATCGACGACTGGGGCGATGGGGACCACGTCCTCCATACTTTCACATGGGACGGCATGAAGCCCGTCTACAAGTCGACCAAACCAGCAGAGTAAACGACGGGGGTCCATTCCTGGACATGGCTTCTATGGAACACGATGGTGTCAGAACGGGTGACGGTGCCTGCTGCAAAATAGCCTGAACATCCTCCGACGATATTGCTTTTCGGATTGGCACCACCTCCCTGTCCGGCACGGAGGGAAGCAAAATAGTTGTAGACGCTCTGGTCGACGGTCATCAGCTGAAAGGTGATGCGGTCTCCCTCGTAGAGTATATGCTTCCAGTTATCCTCTTCATCCTCGTCCATCGCTTTCTCGCTGGTACAGATCATGTCAAGGAAAAGCTTTCCCGGAGGACAGCCACGGTCGTCATGCACATTCCAGCGATAGGGCTCTGTCATGTTCTTGCCTTCAAAATGCGGATGGGTGGAACGACGGTCCATCCGGAACCAGAAGTAATTGCGCTCGTCAGGATTGGGGTCTGTTGCCCACAGTTCATAGACGAGCATGCGTTCGTCGAGCATTTTCATCCAATAAAATCCGGCAGAAAGAATGGGGGCTGCAGCCGGCATGGTAGCCACAGACTCGTAATGCTGTCCCTCGAATTCGACTGTCAGTCGATAGGAATGACCGGCGACTCCCTTCATGTCAGCGTGATAACTGTCGGATGATGCATCGTAGGACAGGACAACAGTGGAGTCTCGGTCAGTAATGGCCACAACGGCGCCGGGCAGGCAACGTGACCGCACGGAGTCGGTAACCGAGCGGCTCTTGGTAATCGTGACAAAAGAGCCTTCGTTGGTCACCCTTCCCTCAATCACCACAACAGGCGCTATCTCGTGAAAGTCGAAGTCTATCTCTTTCTTGCAGGCTGTCAGAGCCATTGTCGTTAATAGAATAATGTATAGGAACTTCCGCATGGTCTTTCAGAATTTAAGGGTGAACGAGACTGACGGGATGATGCCGAACAATGAGGTCTGCTCGACAACAGTTCCTGTAGGACTGTCCTCGTCGTTGACAAACTGGATGGTAAACGGGTTATAACGGCAATAGGCATTGTAGAGTCCAAACGACCAGATGAGCATGGCTTTCTGCAGTTTCTTGGTGTAGGTGGCACTAAGGTCTAACCGGTGATAGGCCGGAGCACGATAACCGTTGCGTTCATTATAATAATAGAAGGTAGTACCGTCAATATCGTATTTCGCCGAAGGTGCCGTCAGTGCCTGTCCCGTATTGTAACGCCAGATGGCAGCCAGCTCCCATGCTGGTGACATCTGATACATACCTACGACAGCCAGGTCGTGACGGCGGTCGTTGGACGCCGTGTACCACTTTCCGCCATTGATGCCTTCTATTTGGTTTTCCGACCACGACAGGGTATAGGAGACCCATCCCGTGAGCGGTCCTTTGTTCTTATGGGCACACAGCTCCATGCCATAGGCTCTACCCTTGCCGCCCAATATCAGACGTTCGATCTCGATTTCCGAGTAGAAGGCTTTTCCGTCCCGGTAGTCGTAGACGTTACGGATGTTCTTAAAATATGTCTCTGCCGAGAAATCATAGTCGCCATGGGGGGTGATGCCCACCCATCCTAAAGCCACCTGGTCGGCCTGTTCGGGACGGACGATATTGCTGGTCATGGTATAACGGTCGAAAGGCATTGACATGGTCATGCCGCTAATGGCATGAATGTCTTGCGAAGTGCGGCTATAGCCTACTTTCAGGCTGTTCAGTTTGTTGAGCTTGAACTTGGCACTGACACGAGGCTCCACATCGGCGTATGTCTTCACGATGGTGCCGCTGCCACGTTCCGTCGTTTCGGTGATGTTGCCTTCACCGTCAATCTGATAATACGGCGCACCGCCCAACACCGAGAACAGATGGAACCGGACACCGGCCGAAAGCTCGACACGGTTGCCCAACTGCCACTCATCGCCAACCCAAAGGGCTCCCGTCAGCGCACGACGACGCTCGCGCTGATGGAGCAGGTTGATGTCCCATTCAGCCGACTGTAACTGCAGAAAAGAGGCTTCGAGTCCGTAGTTGAACCGATGGTGCCTACCAACCCGGTATGACTGCTGATGCTGCAGCGTGGCATGACGTATGTAACCCTTCATGGTATAGTAAATGTTGAGCATATCGATACCCACATCACTCACGAAGTCGCTGTAAATCAGCTTTGTGTTGGCATAGTGGTTATCGCTGAACGTATGCAGCCAGTTGGCCGTAGCTGTCGTGTTGCCCCACTCCATGTCCATCATATCGGCCAGCCCCATGTTGTCTCGACCACGAAAGAACGCAAGCGACAGAACGTCACGCTGCGAGAGGTGGAAGTTCAGACGGAGGTTGGCATCATAGAAATGGAGTGTGTTGTCACGATATTCGTCGGAGGTCTTCAGGAAAAAGTCGAGATAGGAACGGCGCCCGGCAAAGAGAAACGACGACCGGTCTCTCTGAATAGGTCCCTCAGCCACGACCTTGGCGGAGAGCAGTCCCACGGTGCCGCCAAAGTGGTAGTCGTGCAGATCGCCCGACCGTGTACTGATATCGAAGACGGAGGCTGTTCCACCACCCAACTGGGCAGGAACAAGCCCCTTGTAGAGTGACCCGCTCATCAGAGCGTCGTCGTTGAACGTGGAAAAAAGTCCCATCAGGTGTCCGGCATTATATACCGTAGCACCATCAAGGAGAATCAAGTTCTGGGCTGAGGTACCTCCACGTACCTGATAACCTCCCGAGGCTTCGCTCTCACTCTTTACGCCGGGAAGCAGCTGGAGGCTCTTGATAATGTCTTTCTCACCAAACAGCGAGGGTACGCTGGCCAGCGTGGCAATATCAACCTTCTCCACACCAATCTGCACCTCATCAACTCGTTTTTGGGCAGAGCGTGAGGTGACTGTCACTTCCTGCAACGTATCGCCAACCACAACACCGTGATGCTGCGCCTGACAGGCAAGAGTGACGACGAGAAACGATATGAGGACTAAACGGCGTCTCACATGTTCATGCCACCATCAACCTGAATAACCTGTCCGCTGATGTAGCTTGACATGTCAGAGGCAAGGAATACGGCACACTGGGCGATGTCGTCGACGGTGCCGCCACGGCGAAGGGGAATCTTGCCGATCCACTCCTTGCGGATGTCGTCGGGCAGTGCCTGCGTCATAGCTGTATCGATAAAGCCGGGGGCAATGGCATTGGCTCGGATACCCTTGGGGCCCATCTCCTGACCAATCGACTTGGCCAAAGCGATAAGACCGGCCTTCGAGGCTGCATAGTTTGCCTGTCCGGCATTGCCATGAACTCCCACCACAGAGGCCATGTTGATGATGCTGCCTCCACGCTGACGCATCATGACGGGTACGCAGGCATGGATGAAGTTGAAAGCAGACTTCAGGTTGACGGCAATCACAGCATCCCACTGCTGCTCGGTCATACGGAGCATCAGACCGTCCTTCGTAATACCGGCGTTGTTCACAAGAATGTCTATGGAACCGAATGCTTCCTTCACCTGTTTCACCACTTCCTCGGTCTGAGCAAAGTCGGCGGCATTGGAGGCATAGCTCTTGGCCTTGACGCCAAGGGCAGCAATCTCCTTCTCGGTCTCTTCATTCACTTCCAGGTCGGTGAATGCAATGTTTGCGCCTTCTGCGGCAAACTTCAGTGCGATAGCTTTTCCGATACCGCGTGCAGCACCCGTTATCAGTGCTGTCTTACCTTCTAATAATCCCATAATTCTAATATTTATTAAAATCAATTATCAATTAAGCATTATGCATTAAGCATTATATTACGCTCTTCTCTTGCCTAAGGCGCTGTACACAATCTTGGCCACCTGAGGCTTGGTAGCTTCAGCGGTCATGCCATGGGCAATACGGCCGTAGATGTAAGGTACCTCGAGGCCTTTGATACAATAGTGCGTGATATCGGCCACCAGATCGACGTTATCGATATCGAACTCACCGTCCTCCTTGCCCTCGCGGAACACCTTGCGGAATAGTTCTATCTCAGCATCGTCAAAGTGCTTGCGGACTTTCTCAACCATCCAGATGTTACGGAAGAACTCGGCACGCAGGTTACCGTTGCGCACCACGGTCTCACGAATCATGCTCAGATGCATGTAGATAAGCTCGATGATCTTCTCCTGTGGGGGGATGCGCTTGGCGGCTACCTCGTCAAGCTTGTCGGAGAGACGCTCCAGCTCACCTTCGATGACGGCATAATAGATGTCTTCCTTCGACTTGAAGTAAGTATACAGCGTACGGCGTCCCTTGCCCGACGACAACGCAATATCGTTCATCGTCGTGTTTTCCAGACCGTTCTTGGCGAACAACTGACGGGCCACGTCTACTAATCTCTGTCTTGTCTTCAATATGGACATAATCGGTTCGTCTGAGCGCTAATAGAAATTGCACATGATGTATACAGTGTGCAAAATTAGGAAATTATGATGAAATGAGCAAATATTTCAGCGTAAAAAGTTCGAAAAAGCGTATTTTTAGTGAAAAGTTCAACAATTATTTGGATAATTCAAAAAATATACGTACCTTTGCAGCGCTTTTCGAGAAAAGCACTGAAAACATCGCGGAGTGGAGCAGTTGGTAGCTCGCCAGGCTCATAACCTGGAGGTCGCATGTTCGAGTCCTGCCTCCGCAACCAAATAAGAAAAAGCGCTAAGTTCGTAAGACTTGGCGCTTTTTCTTATTAGTCTAAACAAGACTTTACTTCATTTTGCTCATGACTTTCTCAAAATATCTTTGAGTACCCCGCTTGGTGTAGTTCATGCCACCGTTCCATGAGCGGATAGCCAACTCCACATCGTTGTCAGGGTTGTAGAACGACTGGAAGAGAAGAAACATCTCTTTCGACTTGCTGACGCTGAAACGGTCATCCATCGTGTAGCGCTTCTTGCTGCGGCGGAGTTCCAATATACGGTTGCACTCTTCCACTAAAACCGGGGTAATCTGCATGACACCGCACGATTTTCCGCCTTTATCTACAGCTTTTGCATTGCCGCCACTCTCCACCTCAATAATCGCATCGATAACGGGAGACCAGTCAAATCCTGAGCTTTGTTTTCCCTTAGTCCCTGCCGTAGCATTCATGGGAACTAACATCAACAACATGCATATCAAGCATGCAATCTTAGCTAAATTTTTCATACGCTTTTTCTTTTAAGCACAGCCGTCTCACCACGAGACATTCAATCGCCATACTATTGTTTTCGCGTACAAAGGTACTGCTATTTTCCCAAACAGCCAAATAATCCGGAAAATTATAACATTGATTATCAATTAATTAACATAAATCAAGAGTTCGGTTTCAAGCCTCAATCACTCTTGACACGCCTCTTCAGCTTACCAATGGCATGCTCCAGATTCTCGGTAGGCTCTATGATATTATAGTCTGCCCAGAAGTCTGGATCCTCAAAATATTCCACCTTATCATAGAAGCGCTCACGCAGTCCGAACGACGAGCGACCATGTGGCTTGCGGGCATCCTTGCCACGCTGCAGACGGTCGGTCACCACCATCTCGCTGACCGTCGTAAAGGTCGAGGCAAACAGCCGCCGTTGCCAGTCGCAGTTGAACCGCATGACATTACGCAGATAGCTCATACGGGTCAGACCCTGGGCGTCCGTCTCATAGACGATGGTCACTGACAGCTCCTTCGGACGGAAGCGCAAGCTGAGCGGTTTCTTCACCAGCATGTACTCAGAAGCCTGCCGCCAGTCACGCATGTCCAGCTCCAGCTCAGCACGGGTAAACGCCAGCGTTTCCTGATCGATGAACAGAAGACCTGTCATCTGCGGAAAGTCCACGGGACCGTAGGGCACTAACCTGACCACATATTGCAGACGTTCACCGATCTTGGTGGGGACTTCCAAGGACAGCTTATACCGTGAGAGATTCTCTTCGTTCAGCATATAGTCGGGATTCTTGGCCACATCGACCATCAGGGGGAGCACGGGACCGCCCTGAATCTTCACGCCGAGCGTGTCTCTGGCGTTCATACTCATCAGCCGGCGTCCCTTCAGGATGGCTACGGCATCATAATTCGGGCCATGACTGTAGTCCGACTTATACATGTCCGTCACAGCTTCTGCCACTGAAATAAAACGGGAACCGCGCCGTGCCGTCTCGCGGTAGAAGCAGCGGACAAGTTCAGGTTCCGACGGATAGTTGGTAGCTAACCGCTGCATGGCAGCCTTCAAGATAACCATCGGGTCGTTGACCGACACCAGCACTTCCTGCAGCTGTACGGCATTACCCACCATGGCAATACGCAGCTGCTCGGTACTGCCATCTGTCAGCTCCTGCCGGTACGACTTGTAGCCGATGTGACTCAGCTGCAGATAACGGGCAGGTTGAAGCAGCTTCAACGTGAAACGACCGTCATCATTTGTCACCGTATGCTGCTTGTTGCCTTCGGCTGTTATGCTCACATGCGGCAGGGGACGCCCCGTCTGACGATCGGTCACCACACCGCTCACCACCGTCTGTGCCCTCAGTGCCAACACCGTCAGCAGCACAACACATGTTATCCATATCCTCCTTATAGTCATAGTCCTGTCAGTTTTATTGATTTGCATCGCAAAGATAGCGACTATTTTCGATAATTCCAAATATTTCCGCCTATTTCTTCATTCTTACGCTACGAAAGAAAAATAATCTCTACAAAATTTGCGGATTTCGCCAAATAGTATTATCTTTGCACCATAGTGAACAGATGACAAAAAAGAAATGAATAGAAAAGTAATTATCCTACTGTTAAGTACGTTTCTCTGCTGTGGCATCGTGATGGCACAGGAAACGGAAAAGAGCGGTCTGCAGCAACGCGCTGAGGCAGACTATGAAAAAGGCAACGTGGCCAGCGCCCGATTCCACTTTATCCGTGCTTTCGAAGACTATGCCGGAAAAGGGAAAATGCAACAGAGCGTGGAATGTGCCGCAAAGGCTGCAACACTATACTACAAAGAGAACTATTACAAAGAGGCCTTTGACTTGCTGCGCCGCGTCGACCAGACCATCAATGTGGGGATGGAGAAACCTTCAACCAATGCTGCCCTGCACTACCTGGTGACGAAGGAACGCCTGCAGATGTATGTGAAACTCAGGAAGGCATCAAGTGCCCAGGACCAGCTCAACATCATGGAGGCACAGGCCAGTACGTCAGGCGACGAAAACCTCAAGAACGACTTGCTATACAACAAAGCTGTCTATTACTATACCTTCGGGATGAATGCCCAAGGCAATGCTGTCTTCAAGGAAATGGCCGGCAAGCTGACCTCCCAGAAGGAGTATGACAAGGTGGACGGCGTCTACCAGACACTGATTACCAATGCTCGCAAGTCGGGCAATGCCAATATGGTGGCACAGTCGTATAGCAACTACATCGCCTGGAAAGACTCGGTCGACGCACTGAAGACTGCAGACAAAATAGGGACACTGAAACAACAGATTGCCGACAACGAGGCTTCGATAGCCGACAAGGACAGCTCGCTGACCACACGGCAAATGATTATTATCGGACTCTGCATACTGGCAGCCGTACTGGCTGCCGTACTGGTGATAGGTGCTGTCATCCTGCTGCGCTTCATCGTTCTGACCCGTAAGCAGAAGAAGACTATCCGGTTGGCAAATGAGAACAATGCACTGAAGGCTAAGTTCATCAGCAGCATCTCTGCCCAACTGGAGCCGACGCTGCAGAAACTGGACAGCAAGAAGCCTGAGGTCAAGGCCTTGCTCGACTTCTCACACCATGTGCAGACGTTATCTGAACTGGAGAACACGCCAGCAGCTGAGATAGAACTGGAAGAGACACAGATACCGAAATTCTGTGAGGGATTGATGAACGAGATCCGCGACAAGGTGAAGAGCGGCGTCACCCTGAACATCAACGCGCCCAAGATGAGTGCCCCCATCAATCAGGAATATGTCTCACACATCCTCCGCCACCTGCTCAGCAATGCGGCAGAATACACCCCGGAGGGCGGAACCATCTGGCTCGACTTCAAGAAACGCGGCGCACACACCCACCAGTTCATCGTCTCTGACACGGGACAGGGTATACCCGCAGAAAAACATGAGGATATCTTCAAACCGTTCCTTGAAATCAAGGACCTCACCACGGGCGACGGTTTAGGACTGCCTATCTGTAAGCAGATGGCCCTGAAGATGAACGGCGACCTGGACATCGACCCAGCCTTCACCAAAGGAACCCGATTCGTACTGAACTTACATTAATATATATAGAAACATGATGAAGAAAACCGTATTTCTATTCCTGACCATCATGGTCCTGATAGCCTGCTCTGGCGAGAAGTCGTCACCGTTCAACTACCGTGGACTGCCTTTCACCATGTCCGTCGACCAGTTAGTCGACTCCATGCTGGCACGTGGCTTTGCTGTCGATTCGGCAGCGTCAGACAGCGGCCGCACCGTCGTACTGGCCAGTGCTGCTGAGAAATATCGCGTGTTGGTAGCCTTCAACGACACCCGGCTGCAGGCCATCCAGGAAACCTATTCCCTATCAACCAACGACAGTACACGCAGGCTGTGGCAAGAGATTCACGACCGTCTGGAAAAGGAACTCGGTGCCTGGCCCGACTGTCCGATGCTGAAGGACAACCACAAGATAGCCAATTTCGACGCCTCCGACGGCTTCATCTCCGTCATCCTGGAGAATACTTACAAGCCGACACTCACCGTCCGCTATCTGCCCAAGCAAAAGAAATAGGAATCTCTTATCGGGGCATTTCTATCACAATCCTGCAGCCTTCATGATAGTCGGTATCGATGATCAGGCTGCCTCCTAAGCTGTGGGCATACCTCTTAGCCAGCGGCAAGCCAATGCCGGTGCCTATCGGCAGGGCATCTTTCTTGACGAAGGGCTTATAGGTCAGGTCCGGCAATTCAGCTGGTAAGCCCGGCCCCACATCCTGAATAGTGAAGTTGACGGTGGTGGCTGTTTGGCCAACGTGCAGCGTGATGTGCTGTCCGTCAGAGTGAATGACGGCATTATACAGCGGTTCAATCAGAACACTTAACAGGTAAATGCGGTTGGTCAGTATATGGATGCCATCCTGCAGTTCGGTCTCAAAATGTATGTGTACGTAGGGGAAGTGGCGGTGAATATGGTCGATAACATCTCTGGAGACGGTGTTGCACGACAACTCGTCGGTCCTGGTACACAACAAATTCCCTTTTGCATCGGTCTCCGTAGCATCGAACAACATCAGAACCATACGGTTCATGCTGATGGCATTGCTTTTCATCATACTAGTGATGCTGCCCAGCTCCTCGTTACCGATTGTGCTCTTGTCGGTACTGCTCTCGCCCAGGACACCGGAAAAGCCCATGATGACGTTCAGCGGCATGCGCATCTGTTGTGTCATGTGCTGTATGAACCGATTCTTCCCGCTCACCGTGTCCTCAGCCTGTTGCTTGGCACGGCTCAGTTCTTCGTTGTGGCGTCTTGTCTCGTCGGCATGCTGTCGCAGACTGCCCATGCGCTCGTTCAATGACTGCTGCATCTTGGAAAAACTGTTCTGCAGTTGGCTGATGACATCCTCATGACGGCTGACAGGAATCGACTCGTCATACGCTCCGTCAACCATCTTCTGGGTGGTATCTATCAGTCTGTTGATGGGACTGATGGTATGCCTCACCATATGACGGCAGAGCACCAAGATGGCCAGCAGTCCGAGGACAAGCAGTGTCGCAATGACGTAGCCCAGGCCGTAGTAGCTCTTCATCGCCTCGCTGTCAGGACAAACAAAGGCCAGGCTCCAGTTGGTACCGCTTATCGGCGAGTAGCACACGTGATACAACTTTCCGTTCGAATGGACATGCATGAAACCTTGCTTGCCCGCAGTCATCTCATGCCCTAACGTAATCATATCCTGATCCTTCGCAGGGTCGGCATCGGTAAAGATGGTTTTTCGGAACAGCCGCGTGGAGTCGGGATGCATCAGGTAACGTCCGTCGCCGCCCAGCAGCATGAAGAAGGCATGCGGATACGGCCGTTCGTCATCGTTCAACCTCATAGCCATACGGCTAAACGAGAAATCGGCAGTGAGCACACCCACCACGCGACCGTCGGACAGTCTTAGCGGCCGGCAGTAGGTGGCTATGGCCACATCTGGATCGACATCGCCTCCGGCATTGTCGATATACGGGTCTATCCAGCAGGCATGTCCTTCGTTGATGGGACGGGTGTAGCACGACTTGTCGAAGTAGTTGTAATCAGGTTCACAGTAAGTAGTCACAGTGTTGTCACGGTTGACCGTGTATAACGAGAAGCCATGCCCATATGCTTTGAACATGTCGGGCACGGCGAACACCGAACTGCTGATAACAGGTGGATTCAACCGCACGATACGGTTCAACACCGACTGCAGCGAGTCTGGCCGGAAGTTAGCCTCCATCATCCATGCGTTCGAATTAGCCGCAGTCTCAATGGTGCCCATATAACTCCTTACGCGATACTGCGTCGTTTTGAGTATGCTGTTCGAGCACGCCCTTACCTCCTGATGTATCAGGTAGCGCGATTGCAAAAACAGCGACCCTAACGCCAGGATGAAGATGGGGGCAGCCATCAGCATGAAAGCCAGACTCAGCTGCTCCGAAAGTTTACGCGAGTTCCTAATCATGACCACCCTCCTTTCCCGTATCAGTGAAATGTGCCATGTGGTTCAGCAGGTCCACCATCGTCTGGCTCTTTCGCTGTATGTTGTCCACCAGACCGTCGATCTCCGCTTTACCGACATCTTGATAGTTGTTACAGAGCGTTGTCACACTGCCGTCGATACGCTCTGCCGAAGCTGCCATCTGATGGGTCATGTAGTGCAGGAACGACGACTTTATCGCGTCTGCCTCCAACGTCTTGTCATAGGCTACGCGTAGCATGTCACCATGTTGATGCAACTGTTCCGTCTCTTCTTCCAGTCCTTCCACCTGCTTCTGCAACGAGTGCTGCATCTGCTCGAACTGGCTCTGCAGCAGTCCGATCTCGTCATGGCGGTCCGTGTAAGGCAGCATTTCGTTGTAATTACCTTCAGCGATATGCTGTGCCGACTTGGCAAGTTGTTTCAACGGCTTCAGCTGTCTGCGGATAATCAAACCGTACAGCAGGAAGAACAGCAACAAGGATATAACGGCGACCACCACCACCTGAATGAGCAGCCTGTTGTATTTATTGAATATATCGTCCTCAGGATAGACCACAGCTACACTCCATCCGGTTTTCTCGCTCGCTCTGCCTTCCCACTCAACGCGCTCGTAGGGTTTAAAGAACACACACCAGTCGCGATGGTCCCTACGGAACACTTTCATGCCCCGTTCACCTGCCAGCATGGCTTTGGCCGCCTCAAACTCACTGGGGTCGGCATCACGATCCTTCTGACTGTACACCGCCGGACTGAACAGTTTCTCCTTGTCAGGATGCACGATGTACGAACCGTTACGTGCCAGCAAGACGCTGTAGCCGTTATCCGAAGGCTTCGCAGCCAGTACGATCTTTGACAGCTGATTGAGAGACACATCAACGCCTATCACGCCTACACGCTCACCGCTCTTGTCGCTGAATGGCAGACAGAAGGTAATTAGAGGCTCGTCCTCGGTGTTAGAGCCCTTCAGGGGGTCAATCCAGCCTATCCATCCCGTCTCCATAGGTTTGGCAAACCATACCTGCTCGGTATAGGGACGGTCGGTAAATGTTTCAGATATCTCTAAGTCCATGGTGCCGTCAGCGGCAGATGCCCCACGATGGACGTATGCCATAAACAGCTCCTTGCCAGGATAGAAACCGGGCTTGAAGACAATGGCACAGCCGTCAACGTTAGGGTTGCACTCCACCAGTTCACGACTGTAAGTGTACATCAGGTCAGGATTATCAAGATGCTCCAGCAAATCATAATAGATGTTACCTGTCGACTGCTCGACACCCAGCAGGATGTTGTCTATATCCCGCATGGTACCATCGAGCGTCTGTTCTGCATTGCGGAGTGCTTCTTGGCGCAAGGCCTTGTACGAGAAAAAGGCCAGTATGCCCAACGTCACTACCAGTAACAACAGCGCCGCACCTAAAACCTGTATGTTCAGCCTAAATCTCCTCTTCATTTCTTAATCGTCGGCAAATAATCCAGACTGCTACAATTCCCAGAACAGCTATCGTCAAAAGTACCATGCCCACCACAAGTGTCGGTTTCAGTACATCGTGCTTGGGAGTCACAACCACCAGTGTCCAGTTGATACCTTCTATCGGGCCGTAATACAGTGTTGAAGCAACCCCGTCTACCGTCATCTCCTTGGTGCCGGATTTCTTCTGCAACATATCCTGCAGCATGTCTTTGTCCTTGATGGGCAGTTTCTTGTCGTCAGGATGTATGAGACAAGTGCCTTCATAGTCAACAACCACCGAGTAGAAGTCAAGGTCTCTCATCAGACGGTACTTATTCAGCGGTTCATGGTGCCTATAAAGACTGTCTATCTGCTGCAGTTTCTTTGTTAGCCAGTCGAAAGTGATGTCAGCACCACAGACACAGGCTAACTGACCATTCGCATCGAATAAGGGCTCAACAAACGTACAGTAATGGCCGCTAATATCGGTGCCGTCATAATAATAATAAGGTTCTGACCAGAAACTTCCTTTCGACTTCTTGGCACGGACATACCAGTCCGACTTGGTATAGTCATGACGGGCAGAACCCACCATGGTCAAGACAAACTCACTGTTGTCGCTATGGTGTACGTAGGGTTCGAACCATCTCCCCTTCTCCTTGAAATAATCTGGTTCAAAGGCAGCAAAATAACCTCTTACATCAGGAGCCAAACTGGTCTTACTCTTTAGCGCAGCTATCACGGACTCAGGAGAATCCAAATGCTTTTCCACCTCGTCAAAAACATTCTTGGCATTCACCTCCGTCCCACTGACGGTCTTAGTCATTTTCTCTGATATCAGGTTCTGCAGCCCTACATAGCGAACATGGGTCTCAGCACTCATCACATACGAGAAAGCCCAGAACGACACTCCTGCACAAACAAGAACAACTGCTGCCACTACAAGCAGTACATACATGAGTTGTCTTTTCCTGATAATTTGAGAGGTTTGATTCATTTTAAAGTTATTAGGTCTGATTCTGCTACAAAAGCGGGACTTTCCCACTTTGTCTGCAAAGATACAACAATTAAATGAAACGACAAAGAAAAAGGCAAGTTTTTTTAGTTCCTGCAGAAATAACAAAAACAATATTAACGCCGTACAGTCTTCTCGTTGTTTTTGATCATACATACAAAAATCAGAAGCCCTTTCATCATTGTTGACGAAAGGGCTTCTCTCCAAAAGTGGCGGCCTCCTACTCTCCCGCATTGCATTGCAGTACCATCGGCGCAGGCGGGCTTAACTTCTCTGTTCGGAATGGGAAGAGGTGGGACCCCGCCGCAATAACCA
>Ga0265298_10003621_pt1 | contig 20273 bp, 13 predicted proteins | sample AusTroGonzalo_MG_3_FD_193486 | JGI IMG/M metagenome (GOLD analysis project Ga0265298, IMG submission 193486) | Bovine rumen microbial communities from tropical cattle in Woodstock, Queensland, Australia - Gonzalo_01 | ecosystem: Host-associated > Mammals > Digestive system > Stomach > Rumen ... | reverse complement strand
ATCAGATTAGAGAAGCGCGTTTTGTTGTTCCGCGACCAGTCGGCACTGAAATACATCCGCGATGAGGGCTTCAGATACACATTGCCCAAGGTTAGGCGTGAGGGGTTTGTAATGCTTAGAACCGGCAGCATCCTGGACTGGGACGGACGGTTGCTGTAACCGGAGGCCGACAAGGACAAGCGGTCCATCTCCTTGCCATAAATAAAACGCAGGGTTGGTACCACATACCAGTTCCAATCGTCTTTCCCGCTGACAGCCTCTATTCCGTAACTTTTCGAATAAGTTTCGTTCAAAGAGCCATATACACTACCACCAAGGGTAATATAGCTCTGCTGGGCAAATTTATACTGGGCGGTGAGGGTGTAGCGCTGCTCGACATAATCTGTGCGGCTTTCGGAAGAATAGTAATCGTTTATCCCCCCGGCGTCAAAGGCGTTGCGCAAATTGCCCTGGCGGCCCGTAACACAATAGGCATATGCAGACAGCGTCCACTTTTCTCCGAAAGGCTCCGTATAACGCAGGGAACCGCTTACATATCTGGAGTTGCCGTCCGAGGCATAACGCATACTACGGGTGTCTGCTCCGGCCGCGGTTGTGAGCACAGACATTTCTTCGCTCGTTCCGTCGTTTTTTCCATAGCCGATATCGCTGCCTATACGAATCGAGCGCTGCTTTTTGCCCCAGAGCTCGCGAAAGGTAACATCGGCATCCATATCCACACGTTTTTTAGAACTGATACCGTGTGACGTATTTTCCGAGCTGTTTATCAAAGTGCCGTCCCTTTCTATGACCGACTGCCCGTTACTTCGTGAATCGGATTGGTTGTAGCTGAAGGCGGGGCGAACATGAAACCAAACCTTGCCTTTTTCCTTTTGGAATTCCAGATTGGCATTGGCCGAATGAGCATATTGCCTGCCGCTGTCCTGCGTAGATGAAGAAAGGTTTCCGTCATCCTGGAAGGTGGTCCTGTCTGCCTTTCTCCCGGAATCCGTGTCGGTGTATTTGTAATTGGCACTGACAGTGGTCTCCACATCCTTGATCCGCGAGGTATTGGCGTTTACACCCAGCTGAGCGGCGGTGGAAAGGCCCTGGTCCAGAGAAGAGGAGCGCTCTCCGTCTTCATCAACCACCACCACAACCACGCCATTTGAGTCATTGATATTCTGCCCGTTCGCTATTACCGTCACCTGGTCTTTCTCCGAATAGGCCGATACCAGCGCATTGCCGCTCCAAAGAAAGCCCCGGTTGTCCCGGAGCACGTCGTCCCCGTTTTTCTTTCCCAGCGTGGTACCACCTTTCACGCCCACATTGCCAAACCAGCCCTTCTCGTATTCCTTCTTGAGGGCAACGTCCAGCACCTTCTCCCTATTGCCGTCCTGGATGCCGGAGGCGCGGGTTTCCTCTGATTCCCGGTCGATCACGCGGATCTTGTCCACCACCGCCGCCGGCAGATTGTTCAGTGCCGTGCTCTGGTCGTTGAAGAAGAAGGTACGGCCACCCACGGTGAGTTTGTCAATTACCTGGCCGTTGAACTTCACCTTGCCGTCCTCGGTGATTTCCATGCCCGGCATGCGCTTTAACAGATCCTTAAGCATGTCGTTGGCACCTACACGGTAAGACGAAGCATTGATTTCCACTGTGTCCTGCTTTACTACTATGGGATTTCCCACATCAGTTACGGTGGCAGCCTGCAGGAATTGTTCATCCACCTGCAGCCGGATGGTGCCCATATTCACCTCCCTTTCCCGAAAATACCGCTCCTTGATGAAGGGCTTGTAGCCCATCATCTCCACGTGGAATACATAGCTTCCATAAGGCACTTCCTCCAATTTCGCTTCACCCTTGGCATCCGTCAGGGTGAAATTGGTGATGGTGGTATCCTTGGAAGGCACAACATATACCGAGGCAAAGCCCACAGGTTCGTTGGTGAGCGAGTCCAGCACGGTGGTCTTAATCTCACTCATCCGCCCCTGGAACACATTGTCATTGATAATGAACACCTGCGCCCGGGCGGAGAAAACGGACACAAAAGACAATGTTAGATATAGTAAAAACTTTCTCATTTCTGATCACGCCTTTCTTTGCAAAAACTATTCCCCTTTATGTTAATTACAGGAGTCACAGGACACATCCCTGCGTCCCCTGACTGTTTCCGGTAACCAACCGAAAGAAAGTAGTCCAATTAGCTGTTGGTGAGACAGTTTAGGGTTATGAATACTTAACGTATTTTAAAGGAGATGGGAATTGTCAGGCATTGTACGACCGGTTCGCCGTTGTTGGTCGCGGGCTCCCATTTAGGAGACTTTTCGATGAGGGATACCACCATGGCGTCCAAGGACTCGCAGACGCTGTATACCACTTTGACATCTTTGACGCTGCCGTCGGTGTCCACCACGAAAGAAACCTTCATGTCGCCTTTGTGGGTGCACCCCTTTGGTCTGCTAATCCGGGCATTTAGCCAACGGGAAAACGCGTTCATCCCTTCCCCTTGGAACTGGGGCATCGTATCGGGATTCGCAAGCGTGAACGCAACCAGTCCATCATTCTCTTCCGCGTAACTGACCACGACGATTTCTTCCAGTTCCTGGGGGCGCTTCATGGTTACTAAAAAGATGGCCCCGGTTTCACCGAATCCTAACTTTGCCTTGGTCTCGGCATCTTTAATCACTTCGACACCCTTGATACGATTGAGACGATCCCTGTTAATCTGCTCGAATTCCGCCATGGTGATTTCTTTTTCTTCACCCCACGCTTCGCGCAGAATAATCTTGTAATCATCATTTTCTGCGTTAAGTATAAATCCCTCTTGAGGATTTTCATTATCTTTGCCTACGGGATCGTAGACCGTCTGCGCCTGCAGGCCGATGCCCAGGCACACGAGCGGGAGCATCCAGAGCACCCGCCAGCCCCTTGAGAGGGGCGATTTGGATTTTGACATCATAGTAATTCGGTTTTTAAGGATACTGTGATTAAAGCTGTTGGCAACTGAGTAGCCGCTCTTGCCAACGGCTTTTCTTATAAGCAGGTATTGATATTCTTTAATGTCGGCCCCGCTGCGGAGGACGGCATCATCGGCCTCATACTCATGTAGTTCCTGGAGGTCGGCGCGGAGCATCCAAATGGCCGGATTGAACCATTGGAAGGCCGAGAGAACATCCACAATCAGGAGTTCTACAGAATGCCCATAGCCGATATGTGCCTTTTCATGCGTAATGATGGGAGCCGGGTTGCCTTCCCAATCCTTCCGGGACAGGACAATGTATCGCATCCAACTGAACGGGTCGATATCCCTTTCCGTCACCACAATCTTGCAGCCCTCTTCTTCCCGTACAACCTCACCACGGCGGACAACCCTGACGATGGACAGGATGGAAACCACCTCCCTAACCAGCACGAAAACAGCACCAGCCCAAAACAGGATGGTAAGCGCCACCAGCCACCAGGGGGCCGATTTCTCCGTCACCGTTGCCATCCCATCAGCGGGTAATTCCGACAGCACAAGGGCCTGCGCATCCATCTCCATCGGCTTATGGATGGTAATGATGCACAACGGCAGCAGGAAAGCCAGCACAACCGTCCCCACCAGCACCATCCGGTTCAGCCGATGGAAGGTTTCCTTCCTCAGAAGCAACCGGTAGAACATATAGAAGACGGCCAATGCAATGGCTACCTTGCCTTCATATATAAGGAAGCTGATCATTTTTGCTGCCCTTTTTCAACCAGGTCGATCAGTTCCTTGAGCTCTTCCACAGTGATCTTTTCCTCCTTTACAAGGGCCGACACGGCACTGAGGTAGGAGTTGTCAAAATACTTGTCGATAAGACCAATCAGCGAGCGCTGCTTATACTCCTCCCGCGTCACCTTCGCGAAATACTGATAGGTGGGACCATAAGCCTTGTGATCAACGAAACCCTCCTCCTGCAGCGTCCGTACCTGGGTGCTTAGGGTAGAGAAATGAGGCCTGGGCTCCGGATACAGTTCCCGTAACTCCCTCACAAACAGCGGTCCTTTCTCCCAAAAGTGATTCATGATCACTTCTTCTTTCTTGGTCAGTCGTTTCATAAGCACAGTCTTTTTCTGCAAATGTAGCTAATTTTTTTAACTGTGCAACTATTTTTCTTTAACTCGACGCTTTTTTTGTTATACTCGGCACCTCCCCTGGAGTCAAGGTGGAAACGTTGAGGTGTCGGCCCCGGGATGATCAGATGCGGGGTTTTTGTATCACCCGGATGACGAGGGAGATGAAATAGACGATGAGGCCGTAGAACGTGGTGATCATGGCTACTTTCAGGCCGCCGCAAATGACAGGGAAACTGACATCGCCAAATATTTGAATGGCGTCAAAGATTTGATACAGGCCCAGGAGGGTACAGAATACGGATACGACCAGCGCGCCTAATCCGATTTCCTTTACCCATTTGGGAGCCTTCCAGGCCGCAATGAACAGCGCGATCAGGAGAATGGAAATGATGGTCATGGCACCAGCGCCACCCTCTACAAAGAAACGGGCGATGGACCAGTCGGGACGTTCAATGGTCATCGGTTGCATCACGCCCAGGGAGTCGGCAACATAATAGATTTCTTCTTTCATGGCTTTGTGTGTTTTGGTTTGATGCAAAGTTACGGCAAGGATGGCCGATTCTCCAAAGTTGAAACCCCTTCCGGTCCGGTCAAAACCCACCGTATGGCATAAAGGCTTGCAATACAGGCCGATTTTACCTACTTTTGTTCTGCCATGAAAGCCCTTCTGAGAGTTGCATACTGGCTGTTGGCGCTAGCCTTGGTGGCTGCCATCCTGGTTAGTCTGGACTATACCCTGTCCCAGGCTATTCTTATCAGTATGATTTTCGGGCCCTGTGCCTTGGGGCTGGAGTACTTGATGCCCAAAGCCCAAAAGCCGGTCCATAAAATCTATCTCTCGCTGGCCATGCTGGTAGCCGTAGTCCTTCTCATCCTGGTCCTTCACCAGTTTGTCTGGACCACCATCGCCCAGGGAGGGTATATGTTACCGGAAAAGGAAGTGCCTCCTATGCTCATCAATCCGGCTTTCCTGGGTCTCATCCTCACCGCCCTGGCCATCGGCGATTACCAGTGGGCCCGGTGGCTTTCCAAGCGTTACAAAAGCGAAGACCGCACCCTCACCTTCTTCTCCGAGCGTAAAAGTGTCACCCTCCGCAGAGCCGATATTGCCTACATCGAATCTAACGATACCGAGGTTCGCGTAGTCACCGTTTCCGGCGAATCCTACCGCAACAAGACCGGCATCGGCCAATGGGAGAACCTTCTGGGCGATGACTTCCTGCGTATTCATCGCTCTTACTTGGTCAATACCACTTATGCAAAACTCGCTTCGCCCGATACTGTAACTGTCGGCACGGCAGAACTCCCGGTCTCCAGGAAGTATAAAGAAACGGTTCAACTTATCCTGACAGACAATAGGGCATAAGAATTGCCCGAAACCCTGGTATTCTCGAACGTTTTCCCGGATGGGATTGAGCGGAGGCACGTACCTCCCCCTTCCGGAATAATATGAGTCCCGATAAGCACCAAAGGGGCCGATGGGGTATTTAGCCGTTAACGCTCCCACTGTCCCAAAATCTGGGACGATAGCCGCATTTTAGGGGTTTTTTGCTCTTACTGTCCCACTTTTGGGGACGGTAGGAGCATTCGTGCCCCTTCATCCTATTCCTACGCCCTAAGATATCCATGCCGGACCAAATCCTCCCGGCTCCGTGCGAAGGAAGGGATACCCTCCCGGGGGCTTGTGCACCCTCGCACTAGGGCAGGGGGAGGGGTATCCCTTCCTTCCGCCGGCGCTGGCGGGCAGCCACTCTTCTGGATGGCCCGTTTGTCCTGACCTGCGACGATATTAGTCCCGACATGCACCAAAGGGGCCGATGGGGTGCTTGAAAGGCTGGTTTTGTGCCTGTTTTCAAAATTTTCGCTATTTTCGTGGAAACGAAGAGGACTCGGCTATGAAACACATTATAAAACTCGCTTTAATTTTATCGGCCCTGATAGTTGGGGGCTGCCAAACGAAGAAGGAAGCGATGCGGGTGGAGCGGATTTGGGAGCAAGGGTATAGCGCCTTCCCTTCCATTGTGCGTTATAAGGACGCGTGGTATGTGAGTTTCCGCGAAGGGGAAAGCCATATCTTTGACGAAAACGGCATCGCGGCCGGCAAAACCCGTATCCTTCGCTCCACCGACTGCAAGCACTGGAAAAGCGTGGCCCTGCTTTCGAAAGAGGGGTATGACCTGCGCGATCCCAAGCTTTCCATCACGGCCGAAGGCCGCCTGATGGTGATTCAGGGAGGCTCGGTGTATGTGGATAAACAGCTGGTGAACAGGATTCCGCAGGTGTCTTTCAGCGCCGATGGCCAATCATTCAGCGCCCCCGAGCCGGTGGACTACCCCATCCCCGGCGGCTATGCCTGGTTCTGGCGGATGACCTGGCACAACGGAACAGGCTATACCGTCAACTACGGTGAGGCCGATGAAAACCTGCTGGAACTGCTCAAGACCACCGACGGCAAGCATTTCGAGAAGATTACCGACATCGCTCTGGACGGATTCCCCAATGAGACCACGGTGCGTTTTCTGCCGGACGGAAAGATGCTGATGCTGGTCCGGCGCGAAAAGGAGGACCGGATGGCCTATCTGGGCGTGAGCGAGCCGCCCTACACCAACTGGCAGTTCACACCGTTGCAGTTCCAGATCGGCGGCCCTGAAATGGCCGTGCTGCCGGACGGGTCGCTCCTCATCGGCGGACGCGCCTACTTTGAAAACGGAGAAACCAAGACCTGCCTCTGGAAAGGGAATGCCAATGGAGACTTCGAATTATGGAAAACCCTCCCCTCCGGCGGCGACAACAGCTATCCCGGCATCCTTGTGGAGGATAAAGAATTGAAGGTAGTGTACTATTCCTCCCATGAACTCACCCGCCCCGATGGCCGTCCCCGTGCCGGCATCTATCTCGCCCGCATACCCCTGGCAATTAACCATCAGTAAACCAATCACTTACAGAAAGTTTTCGTTCGATTTTTGAACGAAAACTTTGTGTAAACAACAGAAAATCAACCGTTTAGTTGCCAGCCGAAGACACGGTTTCGCCGGGGAGAACGGGGAAATTGGGGTTGGGGGTGTGGGCTTCGACCATGATTTGCCGGAGGCGGGAAAGGATTTCGGGATTATCGGCCGATAAGTCACGGGTTTCTCCGGGGTCCTGGTCCAGATTGTAGAGTTCGTAGCGGGGAGTATCCGAACGGATGTCCAGGTGGACCAGTTTCCACGGGCCCTGCCGAACTGCCTGTCGGCCGCCCAGTTCCTGGAATTCAAAATACAGGTAGTCGTGCTCCTTCTGCCCTTTTCGGCCTTCCAGAAGCGGCAGCAGGCTCACGCCGTCCAGTCCATCGGCCGATGCCACGCCCGTAAGCTCCCGGAAAGTGGGCATCAGGTCCCAGAAAGAACAGGCCAGGTTGCTTTCCGTACCGGCCCGCACATGCCCCTGCCAACTCACGATCATGGGCACGCGGATGCCGCCTTCGTAAACATCGCGTTTATAGCCCCGCCAGGGACCGTTGGAGTCGAAGAAATCCGGATCCGCGCCCCCTTCCTGGTGGGGACCGTTGTCGCTGGAGAAGAGGATGATAGTATTGTCATAGACCCCCAGCTCCTTGAGATGGCGCACCAGATCTCCCACATAAGCATCCAGCCGGGTGACCATGGCGGCAAATGTGGCGTGCGGATACTCCTGGGAACAGTAGCCGCCCTTTCGGAAGTAAATGCCGTCATCGATTCCGTGATAAGGAGTTTCCGGATACCGGCCCTTGAAGCGCTGAAAGATGCTGTCCTGGGGAACCAGCAGTTCGGCGTGCGGAATGGTTGTAGGGTACCAAAGGAAGAAAGGCTGACCCGAGGAAACGGCCTCCTTCAAAAAAGACAGGGCTTTTTCGTGAATCAAGTCGGGCGCATAAACGCCTGAGCCATAAGGTCCTTCTGTATCCAGTTCCACGCGGGAATCGTTCTCCCACAGATGGTCCGGGTAATAACTGTGCGCCAGTTTCTGGCAGTTGTAGCCGAAGAACTGGTCCACCCCCTGCTCCTGCGGATCTCCGCTGGTGCCGATATACCCCAGCCCCCATTTACCGAAAGCCCCGGTGGTATAGCCGGCCGCCTTGAAATCCTGGAAAAGGGAGGCCGATCCCAGAGGCAATGGGAACTGCCCTTCCGGATCCAGCTCCAGGTTGCCCCGGATGGGCGTATGGCCGCTGTGGGTACCGGTGATCAGACAGGAGCGGGACGGGGCACTTACCGTGGTGCCGCTATAGCACTGGGTAAAGCGCATCCCATTAGACGCCAGAGCGTCGATGTTCGGGGTCTGGAAAAGTTGCTGCCCATAACAGCTTAGATCGCCCCAGCCCAGGTCATCGGCCAGAATGAATACGATATTGGGACGCCGGGGCTCCTGCTGAGGGGAGACACAGGACGCGGCGGTGAGCGCACCGCCTGCCAGCACTAAAGCGTTCCCCATTCCTTTCATACTTTCAAAGTAAGGAAATTCTACCGAATAACGCAAATTTACGCTATCTTTGGGAAAAAGTTTTAGGCATGTATCAGTATAAGGAAGTCAAGGACAATGTCTATGTCCTGAGTCTGGATAACCACGCTCCCATCGCGGCAGCGCTGGCGGCCTTCTGCGCCGAAAAAAACATTCTGGCGGGAAAAATTATCGGCCTGGGAGCCGTCAATGAGGTCACTTTCCGTTACCTGAACCCGGACACCATGAAATACGTGGACAAGACCTTCCGGGAGCAGATGGAAATTACCAACCTCACGGGCAACATCTCCCAGAAGGACGGGAAGCCGTACCTCCACCTGCACGTGACCGCCAGCCGGAGCGACTACACCTGCGTGGGCGGCCACCTGCTGGAAGGCACCATCAACGGAGCCTGCGAACTGTACGTGGAAGCCTACCCGGACGTCTTTATCGGCCGATACCAGGACAGCGAAACAGGCATCAACCTGTATCAGTTCTAATTCTTACTTAAGGATCGTTTCCGCCACGTTCCAGCCTTCCACGTGGAAGACGGGATTCGCGGGGGTGTCGGCGCGCGCTATCTCCACCGTAATGGTCTGGGAGGCGCCGGGCAGCAGGGTGAAGTAGTTGTCGGTGGTGAAAGTATAGGGCACCGGCAAGCTGTCATCGCCCAGCAGCAGCACTTCGTTGAAGAAAGCAATCTTGTCGGAGCTATTCGAAAGCGTTACGTCGAAATAGAGGTTTTCGGCGTCTTCGCGCTTGACCAAAGTGCTCTCCACAGTGGCGGCCGGCATCTTCTGCAGGCTTTGGAAGCCGGAGGCGCAAGGGCCGGTGAGCGTGCCGGGCGTGTATTTGTCACGGGACCGCCAGTAGAAGTTCGACGACAGCAGCACGCCATTGGCATCCCGGCACTCCAGCGCAATAAAATGCACCGGAGTAATCCGCTTGGGGATGCTTAGGCTCAGCACATCGCACTTCACTCCATCGGCCGATACCGATACGCCGTCTGCCGTCCAGGAGGCAATCTTCTTGCTGTTCAGGTCGTACAGGGTGGCCGTCACGGTGAGGCCTTCCAGGGGCTCCAGCTTGTCGTTGTACACGGAAACGGTGTTCTTCAAGTAGTCGTACTGTACGTGGACCGGCTCCAGCGCGTGCATGGTGTGGTAGAGCGAAGCGGTGGGAATCAGGTACCAGTCCCACATGTGGTTCTTGATCATGGGAATGGGGCTGGCATGGCTCCAGAACAGGGTGCCGGAACAGAACCTGTCGCCGTATTCCAGCTTGTTGTAGTTCCACACATCCCAGATGGCTTTGGCGTTCATGGCGCCCAAAACCTGCGTTTTCCAACCGTATTCCTTGATGGATTGCGACGGACCGTATTCATCGGCCAGGGCCTTCACCACGGTGGTTACCTTGCCGAAGCCGCTGCCGTCCAGATAGTCCCAGACAGCCTTGTCCATGGGCCAGATTTCCTCCGGACGCAGGAAGCGGTACAGGGAGGTGTAATGAGGCATTCCGGTGAAGCCATATTCGGGGTTGAAGCCGTTGACGCGGCTGCCGCGGGGGGAGGCCTTGTCCAGGTAATGCAGCATAGGGTTCACCTGCACATAAGGGCTGCCGTCGTGGATGCCGTCGCATTCGCTCTGCTGCTGCCACGGGCGCGTGCCGTCCAGTTTCTCTATCAGCGCCTGGGTACCGCTTACCTCGGTGCTCTCATTGGAAGCCACGTAGAAGGCCACGCAGGGATGATTCCGCACCCTTTTGACACTGGATTCCACATTGGCAAAGTAAGTGGCTTTGTCGTGCGGATGGCGGGTGTCACCGGTCATGAAGAACTCTTCCCACACCAGGAAGCCATATTCGTCGCAGAGCTGGTGGAAGTAGTCGCTTTCCACTATACCGCCGCCCCAGAGGCGCAGCAGGTTGAATCCGCACTGGGCGCTCATCCGAAGCACCGCCGCCATACGCTTGTCGTTGTCTTTGAGCATGGCCTCCGGGATCCAGTTGGAACCGCGGATGAAAACGGGCTTGCCGTTCACCAGGAACAGTTTGCTCTTGTCGGGGGTTTCGCGGGTGGCCCGGATTTCCCGGATGCCGAAGGTGGTGCTGGTTTCATCGCTCAGTTTTTCACCATCAAACACCTGGATTTTAAGCCGATAAAGCGGGTGCTCACCCTTCCCCAACGGCCACCAGAGCGCCGGTTTGTCAATATGGATGGGGTCGAAACTTACCTCCTGGTCCTCTTCGCGATAGAGCTTTACCGTTTTCTCGAAGGTGAGCGGGCTGTCCAGGCCGGGGCCGGTGATTTCTCCCACCACGCGAGCCTCGTGCGTTTTGGGACTGTCCACGTAGCGGCTGCTCACCTCCACGCTAACGCTAAGGCCGGCGGCATCGTAGTTCGGATGCGCAAGTTCCGCCTTCACGAAGGGGTGCCGCGCCGTCATATTGCCGGTGGCATAGAGCGAAATGCTGCGCCAGATGCCGGTGTTACGGTCGCGGATGGCATCCCAGAAAGTGAAGTCCCAGCCCACGCTCATGAGCATGGTGGAGTTCAGGCCGATATTACCGTCGCCGCCGTTGTTGTATTCACCGGGTGCGCCCCAGGTCTTCTTGCCGGGCCTGCCGGGGAAATCCACGGGATACACCAGCACGGCCAGGGCATTCCGGCCGCCGATATTCGCGAATTCCGTGATGTCGATATCATCGTCCCGGAACATGCCGGTGAGGGTGCTGAACAGATGTCCGTTCACCCAGAATTCCGCGCGGTAGTTCACGCCTTCCGGGTGCAGCCACACCTTCTTGCCGGCATAATCGGCCGGAATGTCGAACTCCGTGCGGAACCAGTAGGTGTAATAGCCGCGCCCCACTTCGTTGATGTCCGGAATCAGGCCTTTGGTAAGGCGGTTGTTGTCGGAGAAGTAAGGATCCGGAAGGAGGCCGTTCTCCACCAGATTGGTAAGCACAGTACCGGGGACTCGCGCGCCCAGCCAGGAGGCATCGTCGAAGCCCGGCTGAGAGAGAGTTTCGCCGCCAGCAGCCTGGTCTTGCCGGCACATTTTCCATTCGGCGGTGCCACCATGCCCTTTCATGGAGTCAAGGTAAATCCTATCGGCCCTGCGGGCATTGTTGGGAGAGATGGCGGCCGATAATGTTATGGGCAAAAACAGGCTTGCAAGAAGCAGAAACTTCATTCTCATAGTATCCGGGATGGCTTACAAATCATAGGTGAGGCCCACGGTGAAGACGTGGAAATTGGGCTTGAGAGGCGTACTTGTGTCGGGAATGGTGCCGCCGAAGCCGTTCTGCAAACCTCCGTAGAGACGGAAATGATGGAACTTGAACTCTACGGCCGTGCCGAACACCAGTCCGCGGGCGCCGGTGCCGAAATTCGCCGTCACATCCAGCCATTTCCAGGGATTAATCTCCAGGCCAAAACGGGCATCCCAATACGGGAGACCCAAGGAGTTCAAATAGCGCCCAGTGGCACCCACGGCCAGTTTGCGCCAGAAAGGAAGCTCATATTTCACGCCCAGGTTGGCCTGCAGCGGAAGGCTCTCCCACTGCCATTTGTCCTGGCTGGCAACCGGCCTCAACACTTGCAGGAACTTGTTGCCCACATCCAGGGCCATGTCTTTCAGAGCGGTCTTGTTCAACTGAGCCATGCTCACATTTTCCAGACCCTCGAACGTGGCCACTCCGGACGACATAGCCCGGTTTCCAAAGAACCAGTACACGCCGCCCAGGTCCAGGACGGAGGCGCTGATGGTGAGCCCTTCGGCCGGCGTAAATACCAGGCCCAGGTCCACAGCCAGGCCGGCGCCGGAAGGCAGCCAGTCCAGGTCCAGTTTCTGGGAAAGATTCCTCAGGTCCAGATAGCCCTCTTCATTGGTGCCGATCTGGGTGAGCCGGTTGGTCAGGTACAGTTCTCCCCGATAATCCAGGGCAACCTGCTCCCCGTTGATGGTCATGTTCATACGGGGAATATCGTATCGGCCACCCATAATGGGCAACAGCAGCTTGGCCCGGGCGCCCACGGACAGCCAGGGGGTTACCTGACGGGCATAGCCATAGGCCAGTTCGGCCATTACGCTGCCGCCCACATTGAGGTTGCTGAAGTTGCGCGAGCCCGTTTCCATGCCCAGCTTGACGAAGGCAAAGAGCTCCTTGGGCACAGACACATTGTAACCTCCGCGAACATTCAAATCCACGGTGTGGAACGCGCCGCCGGCAAAAAAGCCATAGGAGACCAGGTTGGCATGGATGTCATCGCGCATCCGGCTGTTTTCCGGCAAACTGCCCAGGAAAGTATCGGCCGATATGGCAGAATTGAAGGCCGTAATGAGGCCGCCGTCGGCCGTAGGATACAGGAAAGAACTGGCACCCACGTTGTTATGGCTGGTGGAATTATACTGTACACCGCCGATGAAGTGATGGGTGATCTGAGCCGGATTGTATTGATAGGCCCGTGCATAATTGCGCAGGAAGAAGCCCTCCTGGAAGGTTTGGGCGTTCAGGGCCAGGGCCGATCCGATGAGGACGGCCAGCGAAAGGAGGGTTCTCTTATTCATGGTCGAAAATGGTTAGGCCGCCCCGCAGCGTGGCAGTGGCCGATTGAACGGAAACGGATTCCTTTAAGGAAAGGCGGGTCTTGGCGAAGCCGGGAGCAGAGGATATGGCGATATTGGCCTTAATGCCTCCGAAATCTGCCAGTACGCCTTCCTTCGCTTTCAGCTGGAAGGTGACAGGCGTTACGGCAGGTTTCTCCAGCGAACCGCCCTTCACCACGACATTTTGGGAGATTTCGATGTTATCGTTCTGTTCTGTGGGATCTCCGGCCCTCATCACCCTGAGATTGGACAGGGTCACATCCAGCGGAAGGGTGCTCACCAGATTCATGCTAAGCTGGGCGTCGCTGAAAGTAAAGGACTCCAGAGGGATGTTGAATTTAATGATGAAATCGTTGATGGGCAGGGATACGTTGCTTCCCGCCGTAATATATCCCGTATAGCCCATGTAGAAGGTGAAGTTGGAGATCCTGCTGCTCCGAATTTTGTCGGGAAGGTTGGCAGGAAGGTGGAAGACCACGTCTGCAAACTCAATTTCGCTGGGCATATCGGAAACATCATCCGGCAACACAAATTCCTTCAGGACATAGGACGAGGCGCCACTGGGAATCTCGGGATCCAGGGACACAGACTCGGAATAGGAGGGTTGGTAGGTCCTTAAATTCATACAGGAAAGATTACAGGTGGTATTCATCTTGAAAGCCTCCCTCAGCGGACTGGTTAAGCAGAGGGTTACTTTCTGTTCGCCGCAACCGAATCCCATGGCGGCCAGAAGGGAAGCAAGACCGCTGGGCGCTGTTCCTTTGCTGCCTGCTTTGTAGTCAAACGGCTGGGTGAGGTCCGGTGCATTCAGGGCCACTTCGTACGCACTGATTAACCAGAAATTCTCTTCAGCATCGGCTTTCAGGTAGCCTTCGCTGTCGGTTTTCAGCACATCGCCCAACATGTCCTTGATGCCTTTCAGTTTTTCGGTGTTCAGGATGTCCTCCAAGGTAAAAGGACCCATGTTTCCCACGGGAATGGAGATCTCCTTTTCAAAGAGCGTAACCTCTTTGTTCAGATTCTCCGTGTCGTAGGCCTTGTTTTCACAGGCCCAGAGCACAAGGGGAAAGAAAAGAAGATAAAAATACTTTTTCATATGATTAATTTAAATAATTACCAGTTGATCTGCACGGTCACGCCGTGAGGACTGTTGGGAAATCGAAGGAAAACGGTGCTGCTGGCCGGGTCCCAGTCAAAGGCGGCGTTTTCGCCGTCCAGCGTAAGGGCCGATGGTTGTGCCGGCAGCAGGATGCGTGTAACATTATAAGTATCGGCCGGGCCTTTGCAAACATAGCTGTAACTGCGTCCGGTATGTTTTTCCTGATAGGCGCGGCTGGCGGCCGCCAGGATGCAGGGCGCTTTTCCGGCCTTCCGGATATCGTAGAAAAGGGCTTGCGTGCCCACGGGTATTTCTTTTCGGCCGACTATTGGCAGGGCAGGGTCGTACAGGTCCACCAGGCAGCCTTCCACCACATAGGGGCGGGTGTCCGGGCTTTCGTCCAGTACGGCCACAATGCGGTACGGACCGCGCTCCAGCGCCAATGTGTTGGTTACGGGAATGGGGCCGATTACAGCCTCCACGACCGCCAGCAGCGCTTGCTCCCCGCCGGGCTCCTGGACATAGCTTTCCGGATTCTGCCGCAGTATTGTGAGCGAGCCGTTACCGCAAGGATAAACGCCCGACGGCGAGCCAGCCGGAAGGCCCAGCTGCGCAAACAAGTGATCGGCCGGAGCAGCATAAGCGTTGCCGCCCGTGTTCCACCACTCCGGCACCTGCTGGAAGGGGTCGTCGTCCTTGGCGCTATACAGCAGATGGCCGCCGTGCAGCACCCAATCGGCCAGCTCCTGATGCGCTTTGGGATCCAACGGCTTCATATTGGCATAGCTCATCAGAAGGAGTTCCACGCCCTCCAGGGATTGGGAGTACGACAGGTTCTCCAGGTGGGTGATGCCCACCGGCACCCCGCGCTTGAGAAGCGGCAGGGCCAGGCCGAAGAAGCCCGACAAGGTGGAATCCCGCTGGAACATAAGGGAATTGGCCATAAGCACCGATACCTTTGCGGGCGTAGCGGGTGCCTGGGGCATTTGCTGCAGGGCACCTGTCATCACCTGCATCATGGAGGCGTAAGGGGCGGGGATGCGGGATTTTTCGGCCGATCCCTTCCGAACGGGATACAGTTTTTCGTAAATGCGCTCCGGCCAGGGCATGATCTCGTACCGGTCTATCTGGGGGTACAGGAGCTGGGCCGTGAAAGTGGCCTGATAATTCCGCTTATAGTCTTCCCAGTCACGGGTGCCGTCCTCGATGGGATCGGTGAGAAACCAGAGCTCCCGGCCGGTGGGGGCTGTCATGGAGGCCATGCAGCCGTATTCCAGGAAGGCGGTTTCGAACACCCTTTCCTTCCTTACTCCGTTGTAGAAATTGGGCACGCGGGAGGTGCCGGTCCATACCTGGGCGATGTAGCCGTCCACGCTGGGAAGCGAGGCCAGGGAGGCCTCCGGGCTCACAATCTGCCACTGGGTGTAATTGACCAGCGAATGGGTGGGGACATAGCATCTGATGTCCCGCCCCAGGCTGCGACCATAGTCCTTGGCGTAGGTAAACGCATGGTCCAGAGCACGATAATACAGGTGATACTTGAGCTTCTGGCTCCGGTAGGTGGCCTCCGGGCTTTCCCGCTGGTCCTGCCAGGGAATGCCGTAATAGGCCTCCCATTCCCGCTTGAAGGCTTCGGAATAGCCGGCGGCCGACCAGAATTCGGGCTCTTCCAGGAAGATATGGTCCACACCGGCGTCGATCACCCGCCGGATATGGCGCTCTTTGAAATAGGTCAAGTAGTTTTCCGTGGGGACGATATAGGGAACCATACGGCCGTGCCAGAGGGTGTCGCCTTTGGCGTTCACCTGGCCTTCGTCCAGATGCGGCCGGCCGTCCCAGGCCCCGGTGAAATAATCTTTGTAGCCGCCCCAGGCGATGCCGGTCATGAAATGGGTCTGGTAGCCGTGCTCCTGCCAGGACGCCAGGCGTTCTTCCAGGTTGGTGCCCACACCGTACACCATTACTGCATCGGCCCGGTTGTCCAGCGTGGGACGCCAGCCCTGGGAGGTCTGGAAGGTGGTCTTCACAGCCTCCGGTGCCGGCGACCCGCAGGCCCCAAGCACAAGCAGCAATGCGCACAGATACCTGGACAAACCCTTCATTTTCAAGGCCGATTATTCGGCGGGGGTGGAAATGTGCAGGTTGCGCCAGCGCACTTTGATGCCGCCGCCGTCGTGGATTTGCAGTGCGATGCGGCCGTGACCCTGGCCCACTTTTTCGTCGGTGATATCTACCATGGGTTCGCCGTTGAGCCAGGTCTGGATGCGGGGTCCCTGGGCCAGGATGCGGAGGGTGTTCCACTCCCCTTCCTTCAGGATTTCTTCTTTCTCTTCGGGAATCTGGACCAGCCAGCCGCGGCCGTAGGATTCATAGATACCGGCGGTATCGTTGCCCTTGGGGGCCACCTCCACCTGCCAGCCGTTCACCCTTGCCGGCGGCGTAACCGAGGAACGGAAGAACACGCCGGAATTGCCGTTGGCTTCCTGCTTGAACTCTACGGTAAGGTCAAAATTGTCGTAGTATTCATCGGTGGCAAGGTAGCCGTAGTCGGAGCAGTCTTCGCCGCTTTCGCATACCAGTTCACCGTTCTCCACATACCATTTGTCCTTGCCATACAGCGTCCAGCCCGTGAGGTCTTTGCCGTTAAACAGGTCTTTCTCAATGGGTTTTGCGGGCAGTTCCTTGATCTTGATGTTGCGGAACCAGGCAGGGTATCCGTGGTCCTGGATGCTGATGTGACCCGTGCGGGACAGGCCGTATTCCGGAGCGTGGCTCCATTTGCCGGCATTTTTGCGGGCAAACCAGTCCGGAGTCCAGGCGTCGAACTCTACGGTAACCTTTCCGTTGAGCAGATAGGTGACATGACCGTTGTCAAAGATAATCTCCGACTGGTTCCATTCGCCGGCGGGCTTGAGGATGCGGGTTTCGAAATCCGGCACGTACATGGCATAGTCCACGGCGCAGCGCTGCCAGGGCTCCAGGGGATAGCCGTTCACTTCCTCCCAGTTGTCGTCGTCGATGATCTGGTATTCGGGGCCTGTTATATAGGGAACATTGAACTGGGGGCCCTCCACAACGTGGTAAATCAGGCCGGAGTTGCCGCCACGGGCAATCTTCCATTCCCACTTAAGGTCGAAGTTGGCGTATTCGCGGTCTGTGATGATGTAACCGTTGCTGTCGTCCCCTTCTCCATCGGTCCATATGGTTCCGTCCTGAACTTCCCAGGGACCGGTAAGGCTGGTGCCGTTGAAATCCCGCCAGCCGTTCATGGTCTGTCCGTCAAACAGAAGGACCCATCCATCGGCTTTCTCTTTGGAAGTTAGGGTGTTAGGTTTTTGTTCGCAGGAAAGGACCGCTCCTGCCAGTGCAAGAATGAAGAAAATCTTTTTCATATCACATGCGATTTGGTTCTGCAAGATAGTGATTTTTTTCGTAATTTTACGGATTGAAACGCATACCTGTATGAAACGACTTCTCCTTGTCCTCTCCCTGATTTCCTGCTGCCTGCTCAGCAGTTGCAAAACCGGAAAAGACCATTACACTGTAATCATTTCGCTGGACGGAAGCCGATGGGACTATTCTGACTACTATGAAATGCCCTTCTTCGACTCCCTGGCCACGGTGGGCGTGAAGGCCCGGATGGAACCTTCGTTCCCTTCCTCCACTTTCCCCAACCACTATACCATGGCCACGGGCCTGGTGCCGGATCACCACGGACTGGTGAACAACAGCTTCTACAATCCGGATACCGGCGGCGACTATTCCATCCGGAGCAAGGATACGCGCTTCGACCCCCAGTATTACGGCGGAGAACCCATCTGGATTACCGCCCAGAAGCAGGGCGTCAAGTGCGGCGTGGTCTACTGGGTGGGGTCGGACATTGCAATCGGCCCGGAAGGTAACGAATTCCCCACTTATTACCGGCATTGGGACGCAGATCCCCACTGGGATTTCGACCAGCGCTGCGATGAAATCGTGCGTCTGCTGAGCCTCCCGGAAAGCGAGCGTCCGCGCCTGGTGATGGGCTATTTCGACGAACCCGACCACCAGGGCCACGTACACGGCCCCTTCGCCCCGGAAACCAAGGAGATGGCCGAACATATGGACAGCCTGATGCATGCGCTGTACCTGCGCCTGAAGGCGCTGCCTTATGGGGACAAGATCAACTTTATCCTGGCCGGCGACCATGGCATGACGGAGGTCTCCCCGGAGCGTTTCATCGGCTGGTACGATGTTATGCCGGAAGAGTGGATAGAGCGCATTTCCGGCAACCTTCCCACCAGTATCTGGGTGAAGGAAGGCTATGTGGACAGCCTGTACAACCGCCTTTCCAAGATAGAGCACCTGAACGTGTGGAAGCACGGGGAAGTACCTGAATATCTGCACTATGGAACTTCCAACCGCCTGGGTGACCTTATCGTGAGCCCGGACCTTGGCTGGCAGTTCAACTTCGCCCCCACCACCAGCAAAGGCACACACGGTTTCGACTGCAAGGAAACCGACATGATGGTGGCTTTCCGCGCCGTGGGCCCGGATTTCAAGGTGGCCTACGAAGCCCCCTATACGAAGGGGGAGAAATCGGCCTTCCGCAACATAGACCTTTATCCTATGCTGTGTAAACTCCTGGGAATCAAACCCGCCCCGGTGGACGGCAAACTGGAACGCATACAAAATATCCTTAAATAATGGCCAAGCATTTTACCCTTCCCTATGAAGGCGGGCTCATCGACAAGAACCTGCCGGCAGGCATTCTCCACACCTATGAAAAAATCTGGACCCACGTGTATCCGGAATCGCGTCCTGCTTCCTATGCCATTGCCGATTTTATCGTAAACGCCATCAACACCCACGAGGGCGGGCTCTACCGTCTGGGCCTTACCACAGGCTCCACCCCTACCTCCCTGTACAATGAACTGGCACGGCGTTACCGCGACGGAAAGGTCTCTTTCAAGAACGTGGAAGTGGTCTCCATCGACGAATATTATCCCATTTCCAAGGAGGCCGCCCAAAGCCGCAACCACCTGCTGCACGAAGCCCTGCTGGACAAAGTGGACATCCTCAAGGAGAACGTCCATATCCCGGACGGCACGCTGTCGGAAGAGGAAACCGGCCCGTACTGCATCCAGTTCGATGCCATGGCCCGCAACCTGGATCTGCTGGTGATCGGCGTGGGTGAACAAGGGCAGGTGGGCTTCAACGAAGCCGGCTCCAACGAGAAAACGCGCACCCGGGTGGTCCGCCTCTCGTACGCTTCCCGCAAACGGCAATCGGATCGTTTCAACAACGACATCTCTGCCACGCCGGATAAAGCCATCACCCTGGGTGTGGGCACCATGCTCAGCGCCAAGCGCATTATCCTGATGGCCTGGGGCGAAGACAAAGCCAACGCCGTCAAGGCCATTTCCGAAGGCCCTGCCACGGCCGATTGCCCCGCCTCGCTGCTCCAGCGCCACGACCACATCTCCTTCTATGTGGACGAGGCTGCCGCCAGCCTGCTCACCAGCAGCGTGGCACCCTGGCTGGTGGGTCCCTGCGACTGGACACCCAAATTCATCCGCAAGGCAGTGGTCTGGCTGTGCGAAGTAACGGGAAAACCTATCCTGAAACTCACGGAAAAAGACTATCTGAACAACAACCTGGGAGAACTGCTGGAAAAGATGGGCTCGTTTGACAAGGTGAACATCGACGTGTTCAACGACCTCCAGCACACCATCACGGGCTGGCCCGGCGGCAAACCCAACGCCGACGACAGTACCCGTCCTGTTCCGGCCACACCTTTCCCCAAGACCGTGCTCATCTTCTCCCCGCACCCCGACGATGACGTAATTTCCATGGGCGGCACTTTCATCCGCCTGGTCTCGCAGGGACACGACGTACACGTGGCCTATGAGACTTCCGGCAACGTGGCCGTGCACGACGACGTAGTGCTCCAGCACATGGACGCCGCCTTCCAGTTGGGCTTTGCCGACCAATTCGACCACGTGAAGAAGCTGGTGGAGAGCAAAGTACCCGGCGAACCCGAACCCCGC